>OIFE01000962.1_pt1 | contig 17021 bp, 9 predicted proteins | sample 1581921 | NCBI WGS metagenome assembly OIFE01 (sample SAMN04414075, study PRJEB24778) | human gut metagenome | material: faecal | host: Homo sapiens | reverse complement strand
ATACTTTTTCGGGTAAAATTCTTTTACAATACTTCTTAAAACTTTCAGAAATACTTTCCTTATCCTTTAAAAGATAGAAAGATATAATAAGTCCTAAAAGAACTGTAGCTATTCGCCCTAGGGTTCTATAAAATATTGCTAATCTAATACCATTATTCATAGTATCATAAATTTTCCCCTTAAAAATATTTATATAATTAATTATAAAATCCAAATGGTATCTTTCCAAATAGTAAAGTACATCTACGTAGACATTTTCAATATTGTGTTTAAAGTTTTCTATAATAAGATTCATACCTTCTACAAAAGTAATTTTACCACCTAACTTAATTTCCTTAATGGTTACATAGCAAATAAAAAATATAAAACCCAATATTATTATATAGACTAAAAAAACACTTAAAAATCTATTCCTTATTCGTTCACAAAAAAAATCCACCATAGGATTAAGTACATAAGCTATAGCAAAACCCAATATTAACACCGAAAAAATTGATGTAATATAGGTTAATATATTAACAGCACAATTATATATGCCACTTACGTTTCCAAGGGCATAGACAACTCCGTCTACAACAGCCTTAAAAATGTAGCATATCATAAAAGTAAAAATAATATAAAAGCATAGCTTAAAATAACTTTTGTCCCATGGCAGATTCATTTAATATCTTCCTATTCTCTAATCTCAGCTAATACATTTAAGAGAAATTCCCAAGTTCTTTCAACAGATGGAATTTCTGCTCTTTCACTAGGAGAATGAATATCCAAAAGATTTGGACCAAATGAAACCATATCAAAATCAGGCACTTTTTCTGCAAAAAGACCACATTCAAGACCTGCGTGAACAGTTTCAACAACAGGAGCTTTGCCATACTGCTTTGTATAAACCTTTTCACAAAGGTTACGCAATGGAGAGTCCTGTTTCATTTCCCACGCTGGATAATCACCTCTGAATGTAGTATTGCCCTTTGCAAGCTTTGTTAAACTTTCAATTTTAGAATAAAGTTCAATTTTCTTTGACGGAATATCACTTCTTATGGCACAAACCATTGATACACCATTTTCATCTGTAGTAACAACACCTAAGTTATTAGAAGTATGTGGCATATCAAGTTCCAAATTCATAAACTGTATGCCGTCTGGAATGTTATTCATAACTGTTAAAACTCTTGTTGTACTTTCGTCTGAGAATATCTTTGTTTTTTCAGTCTTTTCAACAGTAATAGTAATATTGTCATCAATGTTATAGTATTCGTTTAAAAATTCAGCCTGTAAAAGTTTGCATTGAACATCTAAATTTTCAATACTACTACAAGATACAACAGCCTCACTAATACTAGGAATAGCATTATCCTTTGAACCACCGCTTATTTCAGCCACTTCAATATTGCAATTTTCAACTAAACTTTCAAGTGTTCTAGCCATAAGTTTATTAGCATTAGCTCTGTATCTTACAATATCAATACCAGAGTGACCACCCTTTAAACCTGAAATAGTTATCTTTGCAAATTCTTGATTTTTAGGTTCTACATACTCTACAGGAACAACAGAATTTGTCTTTCTGCCACCGGCACAGCCTACAGTAAATATACCTTCTTCTTCTGAGTCTACATTTAATAAAATTCTACCATCTAAAAGTGTCATATCAAGACTACTAGCACCTAACATTCCCACTTCTTCATCAGTTGTAAACACAACTTCAAGAGCTGGATGTGGAATATCATCACTGTCAAGAAGTGCCATACCCATAGCAATACCGTCATCAGCACCAAGAGTTGTGCCGTCTGCTCTTAAATAATCTCCCTCATAAATCATTTTAATAGGGTCTTTGAGGAAATCGTGAACCACATTTGGATTTTTAACACAAACCATATCCATATGACCTTGAATTACAACAGTAGGAGCATTTTCATACCCCTTTGTAGCACCTTTTTTGATTATAACATTATTGGCAGAAGTTACGGCAATATTAACTCCTGAGACATCCGAAAAAGTATTATTCTCAATTACAATATTCCTAAATGAACCTTCTTCGGCAATAGATGTACCAGAACCATCAACAACAGATATACTACCAGCCTGATTGCTATAACTGGCTGGCATAAAATGCCCTGTACCACTAATATCATTATTTCGGATAACAAGATCACCGATAGCTGTCAATACCGATTCCGAATTCACAGTTACACCACTATGAGTATCTTCAAAACGATTATTTTCGATAACACCTTTACCGGCTTTCACTAAAACCCTACCTGAACTTCTGAAATGGCAATTCCTCAGCACAAAGTTTTCACAACGTCGATTCGGGGTATATAACATCATTCCTTCTCTCCATGTATCAGGAAAAGTTTCACCACTTTTTAACAATACTATATTCCCAGATACTTTATCAATCACTCGATACTCCGATGTCGGGTCTACAGATTCTCTCAAAGTATCTCCAGCGGCTAAAGTCAATTTTGTAATATCGTTACCTTCACTATCTTTAAATGTTATCCTATTTGATGCAGGAAAAGCCTTTATAATAAGAGCGGGTGCTGTCCCTACCTGCACACTCCAAGAATCATCTCCAGCATCCCGCACAATACAATTCTCAACAATAGGACCCACATGTGTACCTGCATGCTGGATTGCATCCCAAGAGACACTAAGCATGCGAGGCTGAGTAGCACCCTCCGGAGTCGGTCCAGGTATTACTTTACAATTTTTCAATATTGTTCCACCTTCACCACCTTCTTCAAAAATTCCAAAACCCGGACCACAAAATACAGTAACGTCTTCTAATATCAAGCCTCCTTTTCCTGTCAAAGTTACAACGTGAGGCGCTCCATAAGTTCCTTCCGGTCCTGTACTCATCGTCGCCATATCCCCTACTTTAGCAACATTTACCATATCACCATCCTGATACACACGAATTACATCATCCGTACCATCCAGTTTCTCCGCAGTTGCCCCCCAAATAAACTTACTTCCTCGCTTTCTATAATGAGTTTTCGAATCTATTATATCTATACGACTATACGGACGTACCGGATATCCCTTATGTATTTTCACATCTACATAATTCGATCCGACGTTGATTATATCTCCTTGAGTAAACGTCAACGGATCATAATCTATGGTAAGTCCTTTAAGCTTCAAATTTTTACAATTTTCTATAGCCAAAGCCCTCACCTGAGTCTCACACACCATCAGCACTCCATCTGCTATAATTTCAAGATCAACAGCATCCTTGATAGTAAGCAACGGAGCCTTACCTCGATAAGTACCTGCCGGTATTGTCAATGTACGAGCTTTATCGGAAATAGCCTGATCAATCATTCTCTGAAGCTCTACAATCGTATGTGTCGCAGGGTCCGGATTATTTCTTTCCTCCTCATCAGCATACAAAAAAGCAACATCATCCGAAGTCAAAGCTCTGGAATAAAACCTAAAATCCGAAATTGCCATCTTTTTCATATAACGACCAATTTCCGGTGTATATAACGCTATCGTATTGATATCGAAATCTGCATTTTGGCTAACTGGATCAAAAGCAATACTTTTCCCATCAAAATACAATTTCATACCTGTCTTCCTATTTCCAGAACCATCATAAACGATCGCCAGATGGTGCCATGTCTCCTTTGGATAAGTAGTAACCCAACATACATTTCGATTGCACCACTGATTTGAATTGGTATTCACCGCATTGGCAAACTCTATACTATTCAATTTCAACTCTATCCGGTATCCTCCTCCAGTTTTATTTTCATTACCATAAGAATACAACCAACTACCAGAATTCTCCTCCGCATTATTATCAATCTTTACCCATACCGACAATGTGCGAGCAGCTGTACCTGATACACCTTTCCAACTCTCATCGATAGATTTCAAAATAGCATCACCACTACGCGTATCAGGGAAATACACAGAAAAATGGCCTCCATTACCATAATCCGCTTCTTCCCACTTAAAATCAGTAAAATTTGATGCTCCACCATAATACAATCCCGGTACTAAATGACGACCATTGCCTGAATAGTCAGTTATATATTCCGAACCTTCTTTATAATCAAACTTATACCAAACTTCCAAAGCAGATTTTGTATCCTGTCCATATACAAATATAACATTTACAAAAACGATGTATAACAATAACAGTTTTTTCATATTCATATCTCTCTTACTAACAAGATTTTGGTTAAAATATTTTGTGCAGAACGCACATTAAGAAAAACTAAAGCCCGATATACACAATTTTGAACAGAAGAAAATTTCCCCCAATTCTACCTGTTCTGCTAAAATCGAACTTACTTTGTAACAAAGACTTTAAATATTTTGAATACAAAAAAAAGGAAAAATTTTACAATGAACCTTCCAAAATGTAACAAAATTCCGACATATCATCAAATAACTGATAATCAATATATAACATATATATTGATATAATCAAAACAATTACCATGTTTGTTTTTGTACACTTTTTGTTACAAAAAATAAGGAACAAAAATCTTGAAAAACATACATTTGCAACGCTATAATATATATAAATAAGATACAATTTTTTTGTATTAAAAGAAACATATTGTTTAACCTTTAAAATATTATTTAGAATGGAAAACATAGACACATAAGCTCATATCTTCCCCCCTAACAAAGACCTTAAAATATTAAATAAATAATAATATAATAATGAAAACACAAAATGGCATGGAAAAACAAATCATACCAAATCGAATCGTATACAAAAATAAGGTTCTCATTTACATATTATCTATTATAATGACAGCCATAACAACACCCCTTTTTGCATCAGAAAATAATCAAAAAGAATCCCAAAATAACACACAAATTTCAGGTATTGTAAAAGATAACAGTGGAGAACCTCTTATCGGAGTCAGTGTACAAGTCAAAGGAAAAGCTATCGGGACAGTTACAGATATAGATGGAAAATTTCAATTAAATATCCCGCAAAGAAATGATATATTGATATTTTCTTATTTAGGATATACTACTCAAGAAGTCAAAGTACCAGACAATAACTTCCTCAATATCGTATTACAAAATAATGTAACCGAATTGGAAGAAGCTGTTGTCGTCGGATATGGTATTCAGAAAAAAGAATCTGTAGTAGCAGCAATTTCATCTGTCGACATTCCTACTTTAAAAGTCGCTGCACCCCGTTCTATCAATAATATTCTCGCCGGAAAAGTTGCAGGTATCATCTCCGTACAACGGAGCGGTGAACCAGGAAAAGATGACGCACAATTCTGGATACGTGGTATCAGTACATTTGGAGGAGGAAGTGAGCCATTAGTTCTGGTTGATGGTATAGAACGGTCTTTAAGCAATGTGGAACCTGAAGATATTGAAACATTTTCTGTACTAAAAGATGCCTCTGCCACCGCTATTTATGGTATTAGAGGGGCTAATGGAGTTATCTTAATTACTACTCGACATGGTAAATCGGGGCAACCTTCTATCAATTTTAAATATGAATATGGAATGCAAGACCCATTATCAACCCCTAAATTCGTAGACGGTCCTACTTACCTCACATTACTGAATGAAGCTCGATTAGCAACCAATCCCAATTATGTAACACCCTATACTCCTGAAATAATAGCAAAATACGCTTCCGGTGAAGACCCGTATCTATATCCAAATGTAAACTGGATGAAACTTATGATGAAAGATAGAGCTACCAGTCAACGATTCAATGTAAATGTCAGTGGAGGAACAGAAAAAGCTCGTTACTTTATTTCCGGTAGCTTTTACGGAGAAAATGGTATTTGGCAAAGAGACCCCCAAAAAAGTTACGACTCATCAACGAAACTGAACCGTGTCAATTTCCGCTCAAATATTGATTTAGAACTATTTAAAAATATGGAATTAAGTTTAGGATTAGGAGGGTACTTAATGCTAAACAATACACCGGGAACCGATTCTGGAACATTATGGTACAATATGATGTTGGCCACACCAACAGCTTATGCTCCTGTAGCTCCTAACCCAGAAGATCCGCGAGAAGATGCTTACCTGAATAGTGGTGGAGCCGGAAATATTAACCCTTATCAAAAATTAGTCGACACCGGATATAACAATAAATGGGCTAATACTTTACAAACCGACATCAATTTAAAATATGACTTCAGCCAATTTATAAAAGGATTAAAGGCAGGGCTTACTTTTTCCTATGATGCTTATTCTTGGAATAATGTTGCTCGAACCAGAGGTGGAGATGGATGGGTACTCCGAGGTCGTGATCCTGAAACTCAAGAACTTATTCTCGAAAAAAATTATAGCGGGCAAAAAGAATTAGGATATACTAAATCAGCCAGTGGCGACCGACGCATTTATTTTCAGGCTAACATCAATTATGATCGAACTTGGGGAGAGCATGGATTTGGAGCCATGCTCTTATATAACCAACAAGACTACCAAAATAACGACGTAAGTTCCGCTACTGAAGGTCTTCCCCATCGTTATATGGGACTTGTAAGCCGTTTGACTTATAATTACAAAATGAAATATTTCTTAGAAGTAAATGGTGCTTATAACGGCTCAGAAAACTTTGCCAAAGGTCACCGATTCGGATTATTTCCATCTGTTGCTGCAGGATGGCTTATCTCGGAAGAAAGCTTTTTCAAAAACAATATAAATCCTAACTTCTGGGAATATCTTAAATTACGGGCATCTTATGGGCTAAAAGGCAATGACAAAATGAACGGGCGTCGATTTGCCTATCTGACCACTATAGGAAGCGGTTATGGCGAATATGTTTTAGGTAAAGATGTCAATGTACATTGGGGCTCTATAGGAGAAGACCAATGGGGAGCCGACCTGACTTGGGAAAAAGAAAGAGAAATCAACATCGGTATCGAAACTCGTTTTTTAAACGGATTCTATTTGCAAGCCGATTATTTTAAAAGACACAGAACCGGAATTTTCCAACAAAGAAAATCTATGCCTTCTATTGTCGGAGTACAGAATACCCCTTGGGGTAACATTGGAGAATTCGACAATCAGGGAGTAGACGCAACATTAGAATATACTCACAAATTCGGAGACTTTCTGGTCTCGTTCCGAAGTAACTATACATTCGCTCGTAACAATTTAACAGAAAACGATGAGCCTGACTACATCTATACCTATCAAAACAGAAAAGGAAATCGGCTCAATCAGCCCTTTGGACTCATCGCAGAAGGTCTCTTCACTTCAGAAGAAGAAATAGCCAGTTCCCCAGAACAGACATTCGGAACCGTACGTGTAGGAGATATCAAATACAAAGATGTCAATGGAGACGGAGTTATCAACACTTATGACGAAGTTCCTATCGGAAACCCTGATACACCAGAAATGGTATACGGCTTCGGTACATCTTTGGCATGGAAAGGCATAGACTTTTCTATTTTTTTCCAAGGATCTGCTAATATGGATTTTATGTTAAGTGGAGATGGATTTTACCCATTCTTAAGAGGGCAGGAACAAGGCAATGTCACATATTGGGCTACAGACAGATGGACTCCTGAAAATCCGCGACAAGATGCACTTTTCCCCCGTCTAAGTGATGGAGACAATCCCAATAACTACCGTAGTTCTACTTGGTGGCAACGTTCTGCAAATTTCCTCCGCCTAAAAACGGCAGAAATAGGTTACACATTTCCTAAAAAATGGACGTCTAAAGCCAAAATTTCAGCTCTCAGAATTTATGTTTCAGGCTTAAATTTACATACATTCAGTAAATTCAAATATTGGGATCCGGAATTAGGTAATGCCAACGGAGCGGCCTATCCTATACAAAGAAGTGTCTCTATTGGAGCCAATATAAATTTCTAAACAAAAAACTTATATTATGAAAAATATTAAAAATATAAAATTTCTTTTTGCTTTTTGTCTACTACCCATATTTGCATGTGCAGATTATTTAGATAAACAGCCGGACGATATGCTCACCATTGATGATATCTTTTCATCTCGTCCCCGCTCACAATCCTACCTAAGCAGTATCTACAGCTTTATTCCAGACGAAATGGAAATGCAAAACAATTATAATATGTTAGGTATTTGTGATGAAGGAGACTTCATATGGGCTGCCAGCTGGGCCAAACAAATTAATATAGGAAACTGGAATACTCGAAGTGGATATTATGATAAATGGGCCCAATTTTATAAAGGTATACGATCTGCCACAGTTTTTATAAACAGAATCGATGGTAACGACGACCCTACCCTTTCTCCAGATGTCAGAGCCTGTTGGAAGCAAGAAGCTAAAGCATTAAGAGCTATTTATTATTTTTACCTGATTCGCCAATATGGCCCCATTGTACTAATGCCGGAAACCGAGCTTGATATTAATTTAAGTAACGATGAACTACAGTTTCCAAGAAGTAGCTTTGAAGACTGTGTTAGCTTTGTTATCAGACAATTTGATGAGGTTTTACAAAGCCCGGATATGCCCGAAACATACATCAATGACAATGATAAAGGTCGTATAGACAAACGTACAGTTATGGCATTTAAAGCCCGTATGCAAATGTTGGCAGCCAGTCCATTTTGGAACGGAAACCATGATCTTGCCAGTTTCAAAAACATAGATGGTTCGCCCATGGTAAATAATACCGCTTCTGTCGATTTGGGACGTTGGAAAATTGCCGCCAAGTCAAATAAAGAACTCATTGACAAGATATTGAATGGGGGAGATCCCAAAAACGGATTATACATTACTGGCAATAATCCAGATGTTGACCGAATAAATGAATTTCCGCATAATCCATATTTATCATATCAAAATACCTTTTTAGAAAGATGGAATAAAGAAGTTATTTATGCCCGTCCTCAAATGGCATCATCTAATGCTAACAACGGATATGAGCGTCATTGTGCCCCTCGTATTGTTAATGGATGGAATGGTGTAGGCATCTCCCAACAAATGATAGACTCCTATTTCATGGCTGATGGGACAAAATACGACACATCGACAGAAGATTTGACCAAGTTTTCATCTAAAGCAGGAGTTTATACCAAAGCAGGAACGAATATGATGTATGTAAACCGGGAGCCTCGTTTCTATGCCTCAATCATTTATAATGGCGCAGATTGGATTTACGAAGAAGATGGCAAACCCAAACAGACAGTAGAACTATACTTTAACGGAAACTGTGGAAAAAATGGTTCGCATGACCATAGTGCAACTGGTTATCTAACATGTAAAAATATAAGTCCAAATTCAGATTTGATTAACTGGACCGGAGTCACTCGATCAAATGTCATGATTCGCTTAGCTGAAATTTATCTCAACTATGCAGAATGTTTAAATGAAGCAGAAAATACCCAAGCGGCAAGAAACGAGGCAGCCCGATATGTAAACGCTATCCGCTACAGAGCAGGTATTCCAGATCTCACGTCCACCCAAACCGATTCCCAAAGCAGTATGAGAGAAGCCATCCGTGCTGAGCGTCGCGTAGAACTTGCATTCGAAAATTTCAGAGCTTGGGATACACGTCGATGGAAAATAGCAGAACAAGCCGACGGTACTCCCCTAATGGGTATGAATGTAGATAAAGGAGAAAACCTCCAAGACATAAGTTTCTATGAACGGACAGTCATAGAAAAACGTGTCTTCCCTCAAAAATTTTATCTATGGCCAATTCCTGATGATGAAATAATTAGAAATAAAGCTTGCGTACAAAATCCAGGATGGTAATGAAACATAAATCTTTAAACATATCAATCATGAAATATAATAAATATACGTGGAGAATCTCACTATTACTCTCCCCCCTTTTCTTTTTTTCTTGTAGTGTAGATACTTTAGAAGAAGTGAAAAGCCTTGAACAAATTGTAAGTTTTGTACAAGTCAATAATGGGACTATCAACCTCACACAAGATAACTTGATTATAGATAAAAATAATAAAACTTTCAAAAAAGCCTTTGGTTTAGCCTTATCTGGATTCGAAACAAATCAGGGATTCAATGCTGATGTTGAAATTATATATGATGAGGTTCCTGAAAATTGTGAAACATTGAACTCTGACGAATGCTTTCTTACAGCTTCAGAAAACAGTACAGAAAAAATCTCCAGAATTACAGTTCCTGCCGGAAGTTCACAAAAGGCTTTTTATCTAAATATAACTAATAGTGCCTTAGAAAATCATCCAGGAAAAATGATTGGAGCTAAAATTAAAATCTCTAATCTGGATCGCTATACGTTAAATCCTATCGATTCGGTATATATAACATTAAATACAGCCGATTTTGCTGCAAAAAAAATAGATATTACCGATTCATACTTTTTAAACACAACATTCCAGCCCGTTGACGGTAGTAGCCGTTTCAGATTATTGGCCGACTGGGAAGTAAATGATGAAATGAGAAATCATGGCAGCGATGGAGCCGGCTATGACGCCAATTGCGGTTACATGGGCGTAGAAAAATGGAATCCGGGTGATGCACCTATTACAAATGGAAAAATCTACCAAACTTTTACTTTGCCCCAAGGAGAATATTTAGTGGAGGCCGACTTACCTAAAGTTGCACTCATCAGTGGAACCTATATTTTAGCTGCAACTGGGAATACACTTCCCGATTTAGTATCGATTGAGAACGCTTTAGGTGCCACAGAAATCACAAATGAATATAATGGAAAAACAGTCTCAACATCTTTTAGCTTGAATACCGACCAACAAACATCCATCGGTTTTCTAATCAATATCACCGATGGATCACAACTTATTTTACAAGCCAATAAAATAAGAATGTTCCGTTTGGAAAGTTTTTTCGACTAAAAACTAAATTTATTTCACTATGGTAACGATATATAATCGCCTATAAAAGTTCTCATTTTCATAGGTAAAGAATTAGATTTATTTTGTGTTTTTAGATTAAATCCTCTTTAATTATCATCTGTAATTTAATAGCATGATAATATAAAGAGGATTTTTTTATACATCTCTTTCTACAAATCGATGTTTTAAATAAGCAATATTTAAATTTTTTACAAACAAATTGATACCTTTGTGAGTTTCTTAATCTTTCTAAATAAGATACTCATGGTAAAAATATCTCTCATAACCATTTATTTAATACTTTGCTGTATCTCCTGCAATACAACAAAACATAAGGAAATTAGTCATAATACAGAATTATGTATGAATACCTCAGCTATCTTACCAGAATCTGTACATTTTTCAGCAAGATTTAAAATGCTATGGAATGACTTAAGTAAAGAAACTAAACATTTTGAAAATATCGACTCATATATCCCTTCTAAGGATATTATAAATAAACACCAAATTAAATTACAAAACGGGCAATATATCTTCAAAGGATATTTACATACCACTCCCCTATTTGATAAACACGGCTTAGAAAAATCTGGTATACAAATTACCTCATACAATGACTCATTAAACGTTTTCTCTTGCCCATTGAATAAAATTGTTACTATAGCAAATTATCCGGAAATAACATCTATCGAAACCAGCCGACCTATTTTTAAACGATAATTCTAAATTCAACTATATGAAAAAAATTGCTATTCTTTTCTTGCTATTATGTATAGCTGCCGTATCTTTTTCTCAACAATCAAAAATGTCTCCATACACTCGACATTTTATAAATCAAAAGAAACAAACGTCTCAGTCTGCTTCTATCCAGAAACGATTCATGATACGTGAAGTTGGAAAAATCGAATATATTAATTCATATATATACTTAAAAAAAGATACTGACCCATCTACCCTCCAAGAATACAATGTAAAAATAAATTCGCAACTCGATTCACTAATTACAGTACAAATACCGGTCAGCAAAATTGAGGATATTGCAGCATTGGATATTGTAAAATATATCCAAATAGGAACTCCTATATATAAACGTATGGATATTGCCAGAGATGAAACATTTGTAACCCAGACACAAAATGGAACAAACCTAAATATGCCTTATTTAGGTAAAAATGTCGTTGTAGGTATTATAGACAACGGATTTGAATATGGACATATCAACTTCTATAATGCAGATAAAACAGAGCTTCGTGTAAAACGGGTATGGAATCAAAATACTTCTAATGGTTCTACCCCATCAAATTTTAGTTATGGCACAGAATATACAACAACTCAAGAAATACTTAATGCACAATACGACTACATGACCGAAACACATGGAACACATGTAACCGGTATTGCCGCAGGGGCTGATAAAAGCCAGAATTTTCAAGGTATTGCCGGTGAAGCTGACATTGTTCTCGTAAGTGTTGGTAATGAAGACGTTGACTTATCAAATGCAATTAAATACATTTACGAATATGCCGAGTCTGTAAATAAACCATGTGTTATCAATATGAGCTTAGGAACTCATATAGGTCCCCATGATGGAACATCCACTTTCGACCAGTTCTGCGATGGAATGCAAGGAAATGGGCGATTAATGGTAGGATCGGCCGGAAATGAAGGCGACAGACCTCTACATCTATCTAAAAGTTTTTCTTCATCCGATTCTCAAATCATAAGTGCTTTTTATTTCTCTGATCCTGCTGAAACCGGAGAGAAATCTTATATATTACCTTGCGATATTTGGGGAGAAGTAGGAAAGAATTATCAGGTTGAAATTTTTACATACAACAAGTCTAATAAACAAATGAATAAAAGTAAAAAATTCAACGCCAACATATCTAACGGTTTTGGCGAACGAATTGCTTTATCCGGAGTAAAAAACGGGTATGCAAATATTTATACAGGAATCGACTACAATAACAATAAGCCCAACATTTATCTTGAAGTCAGCGTCGACAATCTAAGCGGATATTATGTTGGAATAATTATATCTGCAACTGAAGGAACAGTACATGCTTGGACCCACGACTATTACGGAGAATTTTCCGACCGCGGAATTTCAGAATGGTATGCCGGTGATACAAATTGTACAGTTGGAGAAATAGGAGGGACTGGAAAAAGAATTATATCTGTCGGAGCTTATAACAACCAAGCATATGGTCAAATCGGCTCCATAGCTGATTTTTCCAGCCATGGACCTACTGCTGACGGACGCATCAAGCCCGATATTTCTGCCCCAGGAGCTTTTATCATCTCCTCTTATTCCAGTGCCAACGGTGTAATTAATGATAGTTATTATGGAGATATGCTAACCAATAATCCAACAACTTATAACGGGAAAAAATATTATTATGGTTATATGGCAGGAACTTCCATGTCATCACCATTTATCACCGGAGTGCTGGCAACATGGTTACAAGCCAATCCACAGCTAAATCCTGAAAATGTAAGAAACATTTTAAAAACAACGGCACGGAAAGATAATTATACAGGCGACATTTCTGAAAACGGGAATAATATTTGGGGATTCGGGAAGATCGATGCATGGAACGGTATAAAAAAATGTATCGAACTCGCTGCCCATACAGAAGAAATATCAGCAACTACCCCAGACATCATCTTATATCCTATGGGAAATGGTATGTACAATCTATTATTTGGAAAAGATGACCGACAAGTTTTATTAAGTATCTATCATATAAACGGTAAACAAGTATATCATACTTCTTTCAGTAATATCTCAGCCGGACAATCAGAAAATATATCCTTAAAAAATGCCCCCCAAGGTATATACGTCATCCGAATAGATGGCAAAAACATTCATAAAAGTATTAAGGTAATACAATAATAAAAATACCATTTCACAAAATATTTTTCTACTATTTTAAGATGCCCCCAAATAACCATCCAATTTAGGGGTATCTTATATTTTTATTTATAATCTGTTACAAAACATATATTCATTCTTGCAATTTCAAAAAATATTTTTTTTCTTTGTCAGCACAGTTCAGCACAGAATATACCCTGAGAAACATGAAATTTGCATTTGGACAACAAACATCAAAGGTAAAACAACTGGCCGATAAAATTGCACAAGCAATTTCTCTCGGAGAATATAAAATTGGAGACCTTCTACCCTCTATCAACCGATTGAGCGCTCATTACCAAGTTTCACGCGATACCGTATTTAAAGCATTTCTTGACTTACGTGAACGAGGAATTATCGACTCTACTCCAGGAAAAGGTTATTACGTTACAGATAAGCTTACTCATGTTTTATTGTTACTCGATGAATATTCTCCCTTCAAAGAAGAACTCTATAATAGTTTTATTCGTCGGCTACCCTCTGGATATAAAGTAGACTTGTTATTCCACCAATATAGTCAACGACTTTTTAATACTCTTATGCAAGAATCAATTGGGAACTATAACAAATATATCATCATGAATTTTGATAATGAACAATTTTCAGATATTTTGAGAAAAATAGATCCTAATAAATTACTATTACTTGATTTTGGAAAGTTCAATAAAGATGCATATTCTTATATCTGTCAAGACTTTGATAGGGGCTTATATCTCGGGATGTTATCAGCTATCGATTCCTTACGCAAATACAAAAAACTAGTAATGGTATTCCCTAAATATTTAAAACATCCCCAAAGCAGTAAACAATATTTTATCCAATTTTGTATCGACCATGGATTTCTTTATGAAATATATGAATCAACAGAAGAATGCAACCCGCAACAGAATGTAGCATATTTAATAATCAAACAACAAAATATTGTCGAATTTATAAAAAAAAGCCGGAAACTGAACCTAAAATGTGGTTACGATTTCGGTATATTAGCATACAATGATACTCCATCTTATGAAATCATTGATAATGGCATTACGGCCTTAACAATCGATTGGAGAGAAATGGGAGAAAAAATAGCGGAATTTGTTCTAAATGATCGAAAATATCAAGAGTACTTACCAACTTTATTACGTTTGAGAGGTTCTCTTTAAAATTTTTTTAGTTTTCATTCAGCACAGCTCAGCACAGATAAAGCGATTTTAAACAAACATAAGAAACAATGAAAAAGTATCCAAAAATCGGGATTCGTCCCACCATTGACGCTCGCCAAAAAGGTGTACGCGAAAGTCTTGAAGAAAAAACTATGAATTTGGCCAAAGCTGTGGCTCAACTCATTACATCAAACCTCAAAAACGGAGATGGCTCTCCTGTCGAATGTGTCATTGCTGATAGCACAATCGGTCGTGTAGCTGAGACTGCTGCATGTGCTGAAAAATTTGAAAAAGAAGGTGTAGGGGCTACAATTACAGTAACTTCTTGCTGGTGTTATGGAGCAGAAACTATGGATATGAATCCTCATTATCCCAAAGCGGTTTGGGGATTTAACGGAACTGAACGCCCCGGGGCTGTCTACTTAGCTGCTGTATTAGCTGCTCACGCGCAAAAAGGACTCCCAGCATTTGGAATCTATGGACGAGATGTACAAGACTTAGATGACAATACCATACCCGAAGATGTTGCTGAGAAGTTATTACGTTTTGCCCGTGCTGCTCAAGCCGTCGCAACAATGAGAGGTAAATCATACCTTTCAATGGGTAGTGTATCGATGGGCATAGCAGGTTCTATTGTCAATCCAGACTTTTTCCAAGAATATTTGGGCATGCGTAACGAATCAATAGACATGAGCGAAATCATCCATCGTGTAAATGAAGGCATATATGATAAAGATGAATTTGCTAAAGCCATGGCCTGGACAGAAAAATGGTGCAAGAAAAATGAAGGAACAGACTTCAATATCCCCGAGAAAACAAAAACTCGTGAAGAAAAAGATGCAGATTGGGAATTTGTGGTAAAAATGACCATCATTATGCGCGATTTGATGCAGGGTAATCCTAAATTGCGAGAAATGGGATTCAAAGAAGAAGCCCTCGGGCACAATGCAATTGCTGCAGGATTCCAAGGACAGCGCCAATGGACCGATTTTATGCCCAACGGAGACTTTTCTGAGGCTTTATTAAATACGTCTTTTGACTGGAACGGTATACGCGAGGCATATGTTGTTGCAACAGAAAACGACGCTTGTAACGGGGTTGCTATGTTATTTGGACATCTTCTTTCTAACCGTGCTCAAATATTTTCAGATGTACGTACATTCTGGAGTCCCGAAGCTGTAGAACGTGTAACTGGCAAAAAACTTACCGGACTTGCCCAACATGGCATTATACACCTTATCAACTCTGGGGCTACTACCCTCGACGGAACAGGGTGCCAAACTGAAAACGGGCAACCAACCATGAAACCTTACTGGGATATTACAGAAGAAGAAGTAAAAAACTGCCTAGAAGCTACAACCTGGTATCCTGCCAATCGCGACTATTTCAGAGGAGGAGGTTATTCTTCCAATTTCCTATCTAAAGGGGGTATGCCTGTTACAATGAGTCGCTTAAATTTGGTAAAAGGACTTGGACCAGTACTTCAAATTGCAGAGGGCTGGACAGTAGAACTTGACCCAGAAATACATAAGGCCCTTGATGTGCGTACTGATAGGACTTGGCCTACTACTTGGTTTGTACCCCGTTTATGTAACAAAGCTCCATTTAAAGATGTTTACTCCGTCATGAACAACTGGGGAGCAAACCACGGTGCAATAAGTTATGGACACATCGGGCAGGATTTAATTACCCTTGCTTCAATACTACGTATCCCCGTTTGCATGCATAATGTTGATGAAGAAAAGATTTTCCGGCCATCAGCATGGAATGCATTCGGTATGGACAAAGAAGGAGCCGACTATAGAGCTTGCGCTGCATATGGACCAATTTACAAATAAATAAAATCATTTTTATAAACGGTTATCGTGGGGAAATATTTATTTTTCCCACGATTTATTAACCCTTTAAATATTATAATTATGATAAACCGTTTTATTTTGAACGAAGTTTCTTATTTTGGGCCGGGAGCACGTGAAGTTTTACCTCAGGAAATCAGCAGATTGGGCCTTCAAAAAGCATTTGTAACAACAGATAAAGAACTTATTAAATTTGGTGTTGCTGATAAAGTACTCCAAGTACTTAAAAAAGCCAATATCCCTTTTACTGTATTCAGTGAAATCAAACCAAATCCTACAGTATCAAATGTCAAGGCAGGGGTAAAAGCATTTGCTGAATCAGGCGCA
>OIFE01000961.1_pt1 | contig 17037 bp, 10 predicted proteins | sample 1581921 | NCBI WGS metagenome assembly OIFE01 (sample SAMN04414075, study PRJEB24778) | human gut metagenome | material: faecal | host: Homo sapiens | reverse complement strand
TCGTCTCCGGCACCGGTTCATCCAATAGATACGCAAGCAGCTTCCAGAAACGGTTCTGCTTGTGTCCGTAATAGAAATTGTTTTCCCTGGATTTTACGGATGGAAGCGTTCCGAGGATGAGGATTCGGCTGTTTTCGTCATAGACAGGCTTAAAGGAGTGGGTTAAGTGCTCGTATTCCATTAGCCTTTATCACCTCTTATCATCTTTAAACGTTCTCCTTTGTTATTTCAATATTTCTTCCACTTTACAGCTATGTTTTTTACTTTCCTTCCAATAACCAATTCCAACCGCAAGTATCCTTCCTGTGTATATCTTTTGCCCTGCAAGTTTAGGCATAAATTTAAGTGCATACTTTTTATCTATGATTTGTGCAATTGCTTCATCCGGAGTATGATCTACTTTTAATTCAAGGATTATACAATCTGCAGTTGTATCATATGGATAAAAAATAAAATCTACATATCCTGTTCCGGCCTTATCCTCACGCTCCACACGATAACTGTCCCTTGCTGCAAGATATACCAGATTAACTATTGCAGATAACTCTGTCTCATGATTATACGATAGCAGAGACACCTCCGTGTTATGCGCAAATTCCAGTATCCTTTCCATGGTCAGCGTGTCCCCTGCCAAGGTTGCCTTAAGCATTTTCTCGGACTCTTTTGCTAAACGGTATACATATCCCAATGACTCATTTTTTACAAGAAGCTCATCAAATTTCTCCAGCAGCTCTCTGTTTGGAATGCACACTTTTCCATTAAGATAGCTTAAAAATCCATACACTACCATCGCAGAATATATCTCGTCTCTTGTTGAAAGATTCATTGATGTTGCCGCATACTCTTGTATTTTTGCAGTCACGGACTCACCGGATATCATAAGTGCCAGATCATCCCTGACATCAGAAATATTATTTCTGATATAATAATATATCTCATCATATGGTCCCGAGCTTGTCCAGTAATTTGCAAGATTGTTAAACTGCAATGCAAATACCACTGAACGTGGATTGTAAACACGTTCCCCCGACTTTGTATAGTAACCATTATACCAGTCACGGAGTCCTTTCCTCGTCACGCTCTTTTCCTTATGCTGCCTGTCACACTCTACAATATAGCGTCTGTACAGATCATCCACTTCATCATCGGTAAATCCAAAATACTCTCCAAACATCGGTGAATTTACCATTGTAAACTCTGCAAACATATTAAGCTCAGAACCACTGGAATATTTTGCAATAGGTAAAATGCCTGTCATATATGAAAGAACCACATATGGGCGATCCTTCAAAAGATTACTTAAAAATGCCACATATTTTTCTTTATCAATCTCATTTATAAAATCTCTGTGGAATATAAAATCCCATTCATCCAATACAAATATAAATTTCTCACCACACTGCACAAATACACTCTCAAGAATGTCTCCGACTGCATCTGCCTCATTTATTTTAACCTGTGGAAATGCTTCCTTTACATCTTCAATCAAAAGTGCTTCTATGCGCTCGATATATTGTGTATATGAATCACAGTTTCTTGGCATTTTACTGAAATCTATGCGAATGACATTATATTGATTTTTATATCTTCTATAGTCATCCACCTGTGATATTGTAAGACTATCAAAAACATCACTCGAATCCGATGCTTTCTGAAAAAAGGAGCTAATCATATTTGCCATAATTGTTTTTCCAAATCTACGCGGTCTGGTAATACAAATATGACGATTTCCTGCACTTACATACGGAAACAATTCCCTAAGCATAAGTGTTTTATCCACAAAATACGGGCTTAAGCTCTCGCTTTTATACAATGTATATGGTGTTATGCTGTTCAGATATGTTCCCATAGTGTCTGCTCCTTTTCGATACCTGTCTTTTCTATGGTTTTATTATACCTTATAGCAGATACTTTTACGAGTCAATTAAATGATTTTTCTCATAAAAAAACTCACAATCGTTTTTTCGATTGTGAGTTTGCACATCTGCTAAACACATTATGTATGAGTAATCTGATTTCATCAGCTCAGCTCAATCTCATACGCTCCGGCTTCAAAATCCACCGTTAGAAGCGCATATGCTTCACCGTTATCATAGCGGATTGAAAGCTTTGGTCCTTCTCCTGCTACTGTGATGACAGCTCCCTTCTCAAATGCCTTATGGGTGTTTCTCATGCGAAGCAGCTCAAGCTGCTTTGCAACAACATCCTTTTTTAGCGCCTCCTCAATATCGGAAGCACTGAGGTTTGTTCTGTTTATTTCCTTATGTCCTGATTCTCCTGCGCGCCTTACCGCCTCATGGTCATTTTTGCCTGCAAAGAGGTCCAGATACCATACCTGCGGCTTGCCCGGCATGAACATCTGAATAGCACGGGCCAGAAGCATTTTGCTGTCAGACTCACCAAGCGCACTGTAATATGTGGCATTGACCTGATAATATATATTCTTCTGTCCATGAAGATTTTTGACCATGCCGCCACGAGATACAATCAAATCTATAAGCGAGCGAATATCGTCCTCCGGAAGCAGACCCTTTAAATCCAGAAGAGGTATGCCGTCATGGCAGCCAAGCATATTGACAGTGGAGATTTTATCATCCACAACCTCACGCGCCCATTTTGCAAGGTAATCTGCTCTCCTGTTCTCAATCGCGTCAATTACCAGTCCCGGTAAAAAGAAATCATATGTGGCATAGCCCTTATCTGCAAGGGTTTTGTATATTTTCTCCTCATATGCCGCGTGTATTTCAGGCAGCAGAGTCAGCCCGAGCGGAGCTGCAAGCTCATGGATCTGCTGTAGAAATTCCCAGGTCTCAGGATCATTCAGGAAATTCTTTTTTCCCGGTGCCTTAGGCGCATAGGCAAATGCATCGAGTCTCACGATAGCCGCACCGTAGGATGCTATTTTTTCAAGTGTTTCACGATAAAAATCCCATACCTTTTCGGACTTTATATTTAAATCCATCTGCCCCAGATATTCTCTGCCATGCACCTCCTGGTAAAATGTGTTCCAGTATGGCACCCTTCGTCCATCCGGAAACTCAACCATGAGAATCGGAAGCCCCGGCTTTCTGAAAAACATCTGCTTTAAGCATGACTCATCAGGCTGTATGTAGCCCTCGTCCGTCATGACTCCATGACCTTCCCAGAATTTGTTCCAGTCTATGAAAAAATCCCGGTACTCCGACTCATCGCCCTTTTCCACAAGATCCTTGAACTGTGGTGACTGTGCTGAAGCATGATTTAAAATAAAGTCAAGCTTTAAGTCAATCCCCAGCTCCTTCAATTGCGATAAATCCTCTATTGTCGCAAGCTCCTCATTCAGATTGTAGTCCACGACCGAAAATCCGCGATCCAAATCCGAATGATACAGGCTTGGCAGAATATAAAATGATGAGAATGTGTCCTGCATTTCCTTCTTTTTTAGCAGCGCTGCGATATCGGAAAGCTTACCGCCCAGACTGTCAGGATATGCGTTAAGCATAGGTTTATTGTTCATAGACTTTGCCATCCTTTCCAACTACTATACGCGCATTTTTACTCTGTAAATCAAGCTTTTCCTGCTCCAACTCTACCACGCGGCATATGAAAGGGCTTGCGGCGTTTTCGTCACGTCCTCTCTTAATGCGGCGCGCCTTAGTCTCCTCAGGCGAACTCTCTAGAAATACAGGTATATCAACACCCTTAAGGTATTCGCTTCCTCCGTGGGTCCACTCCAGGATGAGCACCTTAATTCCTGTAAAATCAGTTTCATCATATGAGATATCACCGTCCTGGCGGCCCATATGCTTTATCTCAATTATATCTTTTCCTTCCTTAAACTCTGAAAGCTCCTTGTTAATCCTGTCAAAGTCAATCTCCTTAGGTGTTCCAAGATATCCACGTAAGCCATCCTCGCCGGACTCGTTATACACATTAAGGCGTTCCTCGTCGTTTCTCATCGGGATACGGTGTGGATAATTGTCCCCGGTCAGCACATAGCAGGCTGTATTATCCTTCAAAAAATACTGCTGCAGGGCTGCTGCAATCGTTGTCTTTCCTGAGCCTGAGCCGCCGTAGATGCTTATTACAATACGTTTATCAGAAGAACTATCTGCAGTGTCAGCCTCACTTAATTTTAGATTGCCGCACACCTTCTTTATCTCATCATACAGCTTCTTTGCCTCATCAAGCCTGATAAATGAAAACTGATATGCCTCATACTCCTTTACGGCAAACGGAAGCGGTATTCCGGCATTCATCAGTGCTGCACCTGTGTACTGCCTGCCGGTATTTTCCTCAATATATACTGCATCCGACTCCAAGCCCTTAAGCTTCACATAGCAAGCAGCCGCGTTTGCCTCCGCATACAGACGAACCACGCTCACAAGCGCCCTGTCCTTTGCCCTTGAGACAGACATCCACGCAGCCACCTCATCCTCAAATGGGCTTGTAAGGCGCCAGTAGGTGCCCTCATTTATAAGCATCTCATACTTCTTAAAGGTCTTGATCTGCTCTCTGATTTCTTCCTTTTCCTCATCCGACAGAAGGGCCGGATTCAGCTCATAGCCAAAGGTTCCTGCCATGGCTGTGATGCCTCTTGTTTTAAGGCTTGTCACTCTGCCGGTCTGATGATTTGGCACTGCCGATACATGCGCTCCCATGGACGATACCGGATAGAAGAATGATGTGCCATACTGTATTCTTGTACGGTTTATGGCATCTGTATTGTCACTGCACCATATCTGTGGACTGTAGTAGAGCATGCCTGCATCAAATCGTCCACCGCCACCGCTGCAGCCCTCAAGAAGTATATCCGGATATCTTGTCACCAGACGCTCCATAAAATCATACACTCCAAGCACGTAGTCGTATGCAAGATTTCCTGCATATACGTCAGCCATGCTTCTGTTCATATCCCACTTCACGTAGTCGATTTTTCCCTGGTCAAACACTGCGCAGATCTGATCGAAAATATTGTCCCTGACTTCTTTTCTCGAAAAGTCTAAAAGAAGCTGGTTTCTTGAGCGTACAGGAAGCTTTCCCGGAATCTGGATAGCCCAGTCAGGATGCTCTCTGTACAGATTACTGTCCTCATTTACCATCTCAGGCTCAATCCATATTCCAAACTTCACTCCCTGCGCATGCACTCTGTCGATGAGCTCAGAAAGTGTTCCGCCAAGCTTTTTCTCATTCACAAACCAGTCACCGAGTGATGAATTATCATCATCTCTCTTTCCAAACCAGCCGTCATCCATGACCACCATATCTATGCCCAGTGATGCGGCCTCCTTTGCGAGGTCTACTATCGTATCACCGGTAAAATCAAAGTAAGCAGCCTCCCAGCTATTGATGAGCACCGGTCTTACCTCATGTGCAAATCTGCTTCTGCACACATGCTCACTGATGCAGGTGTGGTACTGATGGGAAAGCTGTGAGAAACCGTCTGCCGAGTATGACATAATCACCTCAGGCACTGTAAAGGTCTCTCCTGCCGCAAGCGGATATGAAAACAGTTCATCGGAAAGCCCCATTAAAAGGCGCGTCTGGTTAATCTGGTCCTTCTCTGCCTCACATGAGAAGTTGCCACTGTATACAAAAAGCATACCATAGCAGTCTCCTGCATTTTCTGTAGTATCGCGCTGTGCGAGAATAACCGCCGGATTGTACTGGTGGCTTGATGTTCCTCTGCGGCTTCCGAATGAAAGTGTGCCGTGTCCTAAGTGTGTGCGCTCAAGATTGCGTTCCATGGCATGCTTACCGTAGAATCTGATCACATCATAATCTCCGTAAACCATATCCAGGCAGGCAGCATGAGCCTTTTCAATTGTAATATCCCCACTGCCTGTATTTTTAATGAGCACACTTCTTGTGATGACATCACAAGCCTCAAGCACACCATAAAGCAGATGCACCTCAACGCCTGCGATATCATCGCCAAGAACTATTTCAAGAGTCTGTGCTTCATCATCAGATGCCCACACTGCCGGAAGTCCCTTTAGAGCGTATTTTCCGTCTCTGATTTCATGACTCTTATAAAGAAGCTCAACACTCTCAGTACCCTGTTCGTTTTTAATATCAAGCGCAATATTTCTGAAATCACCTGTTCCAAGAGTCGGATACTCCTGTGGCAGTGTATCAAGCGAATATGTACGGTTCATTCCTGCTGCGTAAGGATTGCCTGAAAAACCTCTGTCAGCATATGTCAGCACATAGTCCATATCACATGTGCTTTTTGCTCCGTAGTACAGATGCAGCAGATAGCCAAGTCTGTCTACCTGCATCTGATATGTGGTGTGAGCTGTCTGTAAAGTAAAAATTTTCTTGTTTGGATTAAATATAATTGCCATAGAATCACCCCATATTATTGTTAAAATAGTGTTTAAAAATTATCCCTTGATTGCACCGTTTGCAACACCGTTTAATATCTGCTTCTGGCAGATTATATAGAATATAAGTATCGGTATCAAAGCCAGAATATATGATGCAAATGCCAGATTGTAGTTGGTTCCAAACTGTGTCTGGAAATTCAGCTGTGCCAGTGGCAGTGTATTCTGTCCTGTTCCTGACATGATGACAAGCGGTGTCATGACATCATTCCAGGTACCGAGTGCTGTCAGGATGGCTACTGTCGCATGCATAGGCTTCATCATAGGAAATACAACTCTCCAGTATGTTGTCCATGTGCTTGCGCCATCGATATCTGCGGCCTCCTCAAGTGCCATAGGGATATTTTTCAAGTATCCACTATATAATAATACATTCATTGGCATATAAAATACAAGATATAAAATAATAACTCCTGCCCTGTTTCCAAGTCCCATCTGCGCAGTCTGCTTTACAAGAGGCATCATGAGAATTGAGAATGGCACAAACATACCGCTTACAATGTAAAGATATATGAAACGGAAGCTCTTTTTCCTTGCCATGCCTCGTCCGATAACATATCCTGCAATCGAATGGATAATGATTGCGAGAACAATGGTCACAATAGTGATAAGTAAGCTGTTTCCGAGAGAATGCCAGAAATCAGTCACCTTCATAGCCTCTGTGAAGTTTGAAAAGCTCCACTTTGAAGGGAATGAAAGAGCTCCTGCGACATCATTTGTCATCTCACTCGGTTTCTTGAAGGCGATGATAACAGCCATATACAGCGGGAAAAATACGGTTAAGGTTCCCAATATTAAAACGATGGTAAGTACCCAGTTTGATTTTTGTTTTTTCATTATAACTGCTCCTCCTTCTTATTCATAACGCCCATCTGGAATAGTGAAATAGCCACAATTACAACAAAGAAAATTACTGCGTTTGCACTCTGGAAGCCAAACTGTCCTCCATCCATACCATTTCTGTAAATCAGGTATGAGATTGACTCAGTGCTCTGCGCCGGGCCGCCCTTTGTCAATGACATAATCTGGTCAAATACCATGAGGAAGTTCTTTGTGCTGAGCACCAGATTGATTGTAACAAACGGCATAACGAGTGGAAATGTAACCTTCCAGAACTGTTTCCATTTGCCTGCTCCGTCGAGCATGCTGGCTTCGTAAACATCCTCAGGCACTGTCTGCAGTCCGGATATATAAATGATGGTATTCATGGCAACTGCCTGCCATACCCCGACAATCAGCACACCAATCCATGCATATTTTTCACTCGCCAGAATACTGTTTTGTAAGAAACCGATGTTGAAGGTATTTCCTACTACCGGCAGAATATATGTAAAAATAAAGCTGAAAATGTAACCAATAACCAGTCCGCCAAGGATATTCGGTACGAAATAAATACCTCTTAATGCACTCTTGCCGCGGATATTGCTGTTTAACGCAACTGCCATTACAAGGCTTAATACATTTACAAGTATGGTTCCTGCAATCGCATATTTAAAGGTAAACAAATAGCTCTTTCCGACTCTGGCGTCGGTAAACAGGTCTGTATAGTTTCTAAGTCCGACATAATCATATGAGCCATAGCCCTTGTAGTTTGTAAAGCTGTAAATCACACCCTTTATCATCGGCAGTGTGTTAAATGCGAAAAATAAAACCACAACAGGTATCACAACTGCCCAGAATGTCTTGTCCCTATTTGACATTTTCTTTTTCATTTTGCATCCTCCTGTTCCTTCTGGTAATCCTGTACTTCACGAATCAGATCTCTGTTGTAACGCTCCCAGTCTGAATCAAATTTCTTTAAGAACTTCTCCTTTGCATTGTCACCTGTGTCAAGCAGATATGTCTGAATCATGGCATCCACGCTCATCTCACTTGGATAATGATGATCCTGATAATCCGACATACGGTTGTCCTTTATATACTCCTGCATATCCTTCAGTGTATCCGGTATTGCGAAATCTCCATCCTTGCAGGCAATTCCGCCCTGGTCATCCAGATATGTCTGAATTGTCTCATCGCTGTACAGATATTCAAGCACCTCGTATGCTGCTTCCTTATTCTTGCAGGCCTTCATAACTGAAAACTGTAAATCTATTCCTGAATTTAACACATTGTCAGCCTCATTATCATTTGCCGGGAAAGTAAATGAACCGATATTCATATCAGGATTAACCGACTTAATCTGAGGAATAGCATAGCTTCCTATCGTGTACATGGCAGATTCACCTCTGGCAAAGGCTGTACATGCGTCATTGTAGCTGTAAGCATATGGATTGTCCTCTGCATAATCAAGCAATGTGCGTATCTTGTCGGCAACCGGAGAATATGCCTCCTCAAATGTCGTATTTCCCATATTTACCTGATTACAGGTGTCTGAATCACAAAGACCTACTGCAAGGGCATTCCACGGTGCCAGACAGGTCCATGTATCCTTAAAGCCCAGATACAAAGGAAGTGTTCCGCTTTCCTTTATCTCATCGCACAGTGCTGTAAACTCACTCCAGGTTGTAGGCACCTTCCAGCCATTCTCCGCAAACATATCCTTGTTGTAAAGTACTCCTGCTGCATTTGCGGCGTAAGGAAGTGCATAGGTGCCATCCTTTGGAATGAACTCAAGCTCCTTGTCCATATCCAGATATGCCTCTTTTACAGTGTCCACTACATCCAGATCTGAGATATCCTCAAACAAATCTGCATCCAGGAAATTTGAATAATTGATATCTCCACCTATTGCAATGATGTCCGGATAATCCTCACGGATGAAGCGTGTCTTTAAAATAGTCATAGCCTCATTCGGAGAGGAGATAGTCAGATGAATATCATCATGAGTCTCATTAAATTGCTTCTCAATCTTCTCAAAAGCCTTAACAGCCTCCGGCTTATAAGAAACCACCTCAATCTCAGTTTTTCCGTCCGCCCGCTTTTCATTTCCACATCCGGTCAGTCCTGTCGTGCACATTCCGAGTGCCAGCACAACCGCCATAGCCTGACAAATCTTTCTTTTTGCCATATTTTTTCACTCCTTTTCTGTTTTATTTGCTCTTTTTCCTGATAAACCGATTATAACATACCATTATGCATACAATAAATACCTTTATTTTTGCTTTTTTATACCAATATGCTATAAAACATGCTATAATTGCATATAATGTCGCATAAGGGTATATTTATAGTATTAATCAATAAGGAGTGACTCACATGGACAAGCTTTCCTTCAATATTTTTCCAAATGTAAATTTCATAGATTTGTGTATGTACCAGTTCGGCCACGAGCAGTGCGAACCGGGACACTCATTTGGTCCTGCCACAAGAAACCACTATCTATTCCACTATGTACTGTCCGGCACCGGCACTCTGATGGCCGATAATGCAAAGGGCATTACACAAACCTACAACATAAAAAGCGGGCAGGGCTTTCTGATTTTTCCCGGCCAGATAAATACCTATATCGCAGATGACAAGCTTCCCTGGGAATACATATGGATTGAGTTTGACGGTCTGCGCGTCAAGGAGGCTCTCACCACAACAGAGCTTACCAAAAATAATCCTGTATATCACACACACTCAAAGGATATCCGCGAAAAACTTGTTGAGGAAATGCTCTACATCACAAGGCACCCCTCAGAATCACCGTATCACCTGATTGGACATATGTACCTTTTTCTGGATTATATGATGCAGTCAGCCAAATCATCAAAACTCGTTCCAGGTGGGAAAATGAGTGATTTTTATATAAAAGAAGCGATGAATTATATCGAGCAGAATTTTCAGAATGATATATCAATCGAAGATATTGCCGGAGTCTGCGGCATAAACCGAAGCTATCTGGGCAAGATTTTCAAAAATTCCGTTGGACATTCACCTCAGGAATTTCTCATGAATTATCGTATGATAAAGGCCACAGAGCTTTTAAAGCTGACCTCCTTATCCATCGCAGATGTTGGTTCTGCAGTTGGATACGAAAATCAGCTTCATTTCTCACGCGCCTTTAAAAATATCTATGGAGTGGCTCCGAGGGAGTGGAGGAACGAGCATAAATAAGCTCACTGTTCATCCTTCACAAATTCATTTACATTGTCAGTGGTCACCTTCTCATACGGCAGATAAACATACTTTTTGTCCTCAAACTTTATGTTTTTCATGCTGCCCCCGGTGGCTGCCAGATAGGCAAGCTGAGCCATAGCCCTTGCCTGTCCCTCCTTGTCATTATAGACTGTTGCCGCAAGCTTCGACTGCTGCACTGCTTCAAGCCCATCGTCTGTGCCGTCCACTCCAAAAAATGCAGGTACATTCGACTCCGTCACACCAAGCTTTTCGTATGCATCTATCGCTCCTAGTGCCATTGCATCGTTGTTTGCTATAACCAGCTCTATGCTGTTTTTATACTGACCTATAAGCTGTGTCATACGGTTCTGCGCCTGAGCACGATTCCAGTTTGCTATCTGACAGCTCAGCTTTTCTATCTGAATACCGTCATTCTTCATGCTCTCTGTCACACTCTCTGTCCTGACGATGGCATCCTGATGTCCCATCTCTCCCTCTAGGATGACGTACTGTATCCTGCCATCACCGTTTTTATCCACACCCGGATTATTCTTTATATAATCGGCAATGAGTTCCCCCTGCATCTGACCTGACTGCTTTGCCTTGGCCCCGACATAGTACAGCTTATCCCAGCGATTTAAATCCTCATCAACCGGCTCCCTGTTAAAGAAAATAATCGGGATGTCATTCTCCATTGCAGCATTTATAATATGCGACAAATCTGTTCTGTCTGCCAGATTAATACACAGCACATTGCAGCCGTCCTCTATCATCTCCTGCACCTGGTCATCCTGTGCACGCTGTGAGCCTGCAGCATCCATGATTGTCATGCTGATATCGTATTTGTCTGTATCAAGACTTGCGCACTCCTTTTTGAAAGTTTCTATCAGCTCCCCGATAAATGTATCCTTCTGGTCATAGCAGGTCACGCCTATATATATCTGTTTTTTCTCGTCAACTCTTGTGTTGCTGCACGAGACAAATGACAATATCAGTGCAAAACACAGTATTATCATGGTATTTCTTATTCTGCTTCTCATTTATTGTTCCCCCACTACTGGCTGATTGCATACAAAAGCTTCTTGTTTTCTTCATCAAACAGATTTTTTCTGGTAAGAAGCTGGTAAGATACCGGCTTTTCCTCTACTGAATACTTTCTACTGCCACGCAGCATATCGACCAGCCCTACAACACTTTTATATCCGGCAGCAAATTCATCAGGTGTGATAAGAGCCTCTGTCCAACCCGAATCGAGATAATATATAGCCTCTGTTGAGTTTCCTATCCCATATACCAGTGCACCCTGCAGATTATTATCAGAGGCTTCCTTTGCCGCATCAACCACACTTGCATCATCTATTGCAAGAACTATGTCAACCTTTCTCTGTGACTGCAGATTTATTTTCTCCCCGGTATCCGAAACACCTGATACAGTCCACATCACAACACAGCCGCTCTCCGCGAGAGTATCCTTTATGCCATCAATGCGTTTTTTACAGGCATCGGATTCAGTGTTTTCACAATAGATTCCTATTTTTTTACCTGAAAGTGTTCCGTTGTTGTCAGCAAGAAGCTTTTGTGCCAGTTCCGCACCCATGCTGTACTGGTCAAACTCCACTGTATTTAACGACTTAAAGCTCTCGCTTCCCGCCTGGTCTCCGACTACCATTATCGGTGTCTTTTTATTTATCCGGATAAGTGTATTAAGGCTTTTTTCTTCTGTCATTTTTTCTGCTGTCGGCTTGAAAACGACCGCATCAGCTTTTTTGTTTATCTCCTGCTTTATGACATCAATTTCATCTGACATATTGTTCAGATTTTCCTTACTTATCATAACTACATCCACACCATACTCAGAGGCCGCCATTTTCATGCCATATTTAAACGCAGCACTGTGGCTTTCATCCACATCAGCCATCACAACTGCAATACGCTCCGGTTTCTCATTGAGCTTATTATATGCGATAAAACCTATTCCTATCACAAGTAGTACTCCAAGCAGCAGCTCTGTTATGATGAAGCTTCTCTTATTCTTGCTCATATTTGTCCATTTATTTTTCACTGTCACTCTCACACCTCCCATGCAGCAAGGCAATTGTACTAGCTTCATACTATATGATGCTCCTCAAATCGAAGTCTGTTTTCCTCTGAATAGACAATTGCCGGGATTTTGATCGTCACAACTGTTCCCTCATCAAGCTCACTTTCTATATGCAGGCCATAGCGCTCTCCAAACAGTATCTTTATCCTGTTATTTACATTGACAAGCCCCACTCCCGAGCCCTTCTTGTGAACCCTGTCCGTATTTGTCAGCAAAAGTGGAATTTCATTCTCCGGAATGCCCATTCCGTTGTCTGATACCGTTATGATGATATCCTCTCCCACTTTTTTGCCTCCGACCACTATCTCTCCGAAATCGTCCAGCTCTCTGATTCCGTAATTTAGTGCGTTTTCCAAAATCGGCTGAAGCACCAGCTTCACCGCACAGTAGTCCATTATTTCCTCGTCTACCTCAAAGCTCACCTCAAATTTGTTCTTATAGCGCACCTTCTGAATATTCATGTAGCTTTTTGCGTGCAAAAGCTCATCGCGTACAGTTATTATGGTATGTCCCTTCGACAGACTGATACGGAAAAGCTTTGCAAGCTGCGTAATCATAAACGAGGCCTCCTCGTTTTTGCCTCCTTCAATCATCCATGTGATGGAGTCAAGTGTATTATACAAAAAGTGTGGATTAATCTGGCTTTGAAGCACATCAAGCTCGCTCTTTCGTCTCTCGTTCTGCTCCCATACAACCCTTTTCATAAGCTCATTGTTCTGCTTATATGAATTGCGTATAGAGTATCCCAGATGCCGTATCTCTGAGGAACCACCTACATAAATATCTGCTTCATTGCCATTCTCATACCTTTTCACAGAATCATCCAGCTTCATTATCGGCTTTGAAATATGTATAGATATCACTCTGTTTATCCACACAAACATCATAGCCATAATAATCATTATAACAAAAACAAACTGCTTCACATCCGCCATCTTATTGGTAAAGATGGAATATGGCATCACACATACAAGCTTCCAGCCTGTGTAGCTGATTGTATCTACCATAATCTTACGATGCACTCCATTCAGATAATCATCATATATACTGTTTTGCGACTTTGCCGCAACCTCGCTGTTTTCCGGAACATCTCCATCAAACTGTATCTGATGCGGATGGTAAATAATATTGCCCTTTGCATCACACAGATAATAATACTGTCCTTTTCCCGAAGTATTTATCCTCTCAAGCATCCTTGATACACTCGAATAATCCATGTCCACAAGCAGCACACCCATCTGTGATTCTGAACCGGAAGTCAGCTCCACGGCACGGCTTGATGATATGACCAGATGATATCTCATGGAACCATCGTCAAACAGATTCTGTACATGAGGTGTTGAAAAATGTATATTTTCCATGCGCTCCATAGCTTCTATGAACCAGTCCTGTTTTGTCACATCCGGGTCCTCCTTCTGGGACACAACAGGCTCTGCAGCTATAAGGCTTCCATACTGATTATACATGGCAATACTGCGCAGATATTCCTTGTTTGATTCATAGAGCAGGCTCATGCCATCGTGTATGGTGTCAGACTGCTTTAAAATATCATTCTCCTTTATTACATAATAATACGCCGCATCCGAAACCTGCCTCATATTGACCAGATAGCTTTCCACACTGTCTATTGTCTGGTCCATCACCTTATGATTGCTCTCTATGATACTGTCCTGCGATGCATCGGCAAATTTTATATACATCACCACAACTGTGACAAGCATTATTGCAAGCGACAGCAGTGAGAATGAGAGCATTATTATGGATTGTATATTGCCTGGTTTATACCTTATTCTTCTCATACTCTGTCCTGTACCTGGATGGGGAAACCCCATACTTTCTCTTAAAAACATAACTGAAATAGTTCGGATCCGCATAGCCTACATTCTGGGCTATGACATAGCTCTTGTCGTCTGTCTCCACAAGCATTCTGGCAGCCTTGTCCATTCTGTAATCAGTCAGATACTCCACAAACGAGCTGCCGGTTTCCTTCTTGAACAGACTTGAAAAATACGAGTTAGATACTCCTAATTCCTTACATGTATCGTCAAGTCCAAGGTCCACACTTCTGTAATTCCTGTGCACATAATCCTTTGCACTGTCTATGAGTGATTTCTTGGAGTTGTATCTGGCATCAGCCATATCATCGTGCAGCCTGCTTGAAAAATCCAAAAGCCACTGCTTGAGCACTACCGGCTCAAAATTGGAGAGCTCATTATAAAGCCTGCCTACACTTCCCGATATTTCCTGCACATTAAGCTCATTATTGCTCATGAAGTGATATAGCTCACTGATCAGCTCCATTACTGCCACATGGTAGTTCTCAAGTGACTGCTGCGACATAAAATTGTGCTGCATATACGCTTCAACAGCCTGTCCCACATCCTCTATCTTGCCGATACAAATCATTTTAAATAAATATGACAGCTCATTGCCCTCATCGCCATCCTTTGATATACGTCGCTGTGGCTCAACCTCTGTCATGTTTATTGCCCTGTTGCTGCCATAAAGCACCCTGTAGGATACTGCCTCCCTCGCACTCTGATAAGAGCTCACCAGCTCTTGTATACCTTCACACACCTGCCCGATTCCGACAGTTACCTTTGCTCCCATTACATGATTTACATATTTGCAAAATCTGTCACACTCATCTGTCAGCTCAGAGATATCCTCCTGCTGCACAAGCTGGGCTATCATTACCGTATCACCGAGATAGTTAAAAATCCTGCCATTCCAGCGCTCCTTTAAATCAGTCTGTGCCTGTCTCTCTACTGACACTGCAAGCAGTCTGATATCCATGCCCTGCGGCATCTGACTTGCGGAGGTATGTATGATAATACAGCAGTAATATGGTCCCTCAAGGCTAATCTTATAGTCACTCATGTACCTGCCCAGCTCATTTTCCGGTATGCGTCCCTCGATAAGTGTCGTGTAAAAGTTTGACTGCAAAACAGGCAGCGATGCTGCATAATACTGCTTCAATATGTCTGTGTTTTTCTTCTCGTTCAGCTCATCATCCAGCTTTGTCTTAAGCTTTTTGAATACCTCCGTGATTTCAGCCAGATTGAGCGGCTTTAAAATATACTCCTCTATCTCGAGATGTACTGCCTCCTTTGCATACTCAAAATCGTCGAAGCCTGTGAAAAGCAAGAGCTTCGTCGCAGGAAACCTCTGCCTGATGTTACTGCACAGCTCAAGTCCGTCCATGTAAGGCATACGTATGTCAGTCATCACAACATCCGGCTGCATGTCCTCCATCATCTCAAGCGCCTTGAAGCCATTTCCCGCATGTCCTACCACATGAAAACCAATCTGCTCCCATGATACCTTTCTCTCGATTACCTCTATTACATCCTCTTCGTCATCAACCAGTAATAATGTATACATTTTATGTCTTCTCCCTGCTATACCGGGTAACTATTCTGAATAGTTACGATTGTTGAAAAGCTTCCTGAAAGGAAAGAAATACATGAACTGGGAATTTATAGGAAAATATCTGCCTATGTATGAAAAGGCAGCGTTGCTCACCGTGAAGATCGGTGTCATCGGAATCCTGTTTGCGATTCTGCTGGGACTGGTATGTGCGGCGATACAATATTATAAAGTACCGGTGCTTCGGTGGATCGTAGCAGTCTACGTGGAACTGAGCCGTAATACACCGCTTCTGGTACAGCTGTTTTTTATTTATTACGGATTTCCGAAGATTGGGATCCGGATGTCAGCAGAGGTCTGCGGTGTGGTAGGACTGGCATTTTTAGGTGGCAGTTATATGGCAGAAAGCTTCCGCAGCGGCCTGGAATCCGTAGAACCCATTCAGAGTGAAAGTGCCATCAGTCTGGGAATGAATTCCCGACAGGTGTTGGGATATGTGATCCTGCCCCAGGCCATGTCTACCAGTATCCCGGCATTTGTGGCGAATATTATTTTCCTGTTGAAGGAGACCAGTGTATTCAGTGCCATCAGTCTGATGGATCTGATGTTTACGGCAAAGGATCTGATCGGCCTGTATTATAAGACTACCGAGAGCCTTTTCCTTCTGGTGGTATTTTATCTGTTGATCCTGCTGCCGGTATCGATCGTGGGATCTCTGGTGGAGAGGAGGATGCGTTATGCCGGATTTGGGGATTGATGTATTATTCAAAGGCACGAACATGCTCCGTCTGCTGCAGGGATTATGGGTAGCCATGAAGATCAGTATCGTATCTATTCTGATCAGTATGCCGTTAGGTATTCTGGTGGGAGCGTTGATGACGGTGAAGAACCGGTTCGTCAAAGCTATCTTCCGGGTCTATCTGGAATTCATCCGTATCATGCCGCAGCTGGTGCTTTTATTTATCGTATATTTCGGATCTACCAGAGCACTGGGCTGGAATCTGTCCGGAGAGGTGGCATCCGTCATCGTCTTCGTCCTGTGGGGCACCGCAGAGATGGGAGATCTGGTGCGTGGAGCGCTGATCAGTATTCCGAAGCATCAGTACGAAAGCAGTGAAGCACTGGGATTCAGTAAAATACAGACGTATCTGTATATCA
>OIFE01000945.1_pt1 | contig 17369 bp, 2 predicted proteins | sample 1581921 | NCBI WGS metagenome assembly OIFE01 (sample SAMN04414075, study PRJEB24778) | human gut metagenome | material: faecal | host: Homo sapiens | reverse complement strand
TCATTATTGCACTGTTTTTATAGGGTTTTTTGTCCAACTTTTGGGGGGCACTTCACTCTCGAGAGGGGAGAGTTGAGATGCTGTTTTCTGTTTGTTAATGAGGGGGAGTGGCTTGTTTCCCCTCTTGAGAGGGGATTAAGGGGTGTGTTACGGTAAGAAGCGCGACTGAAATAGAGATATTGCGAAGCAGCCGAAGGGAGCAGAGTTGGGTGGGGGGCGGGGAGATGCCTGCCAGGATATAGAGGGAGGCAGATACAACCTTTTCATTTGTAAATGAAAAGGTTGAAATATAGAAAAATTCCGGTGAAGAAGAAATAATCACCTCCGGGGGAGGAAGATACCCGTTGCCCTGTCCCCTTTGATTTTCTCATTGTGACCCTATGCGGACGGCAAACCCGCTTTTCTTTGTAAATAAAAAAGATTATGGGTATAATATCAGATTCGCTTGGAGCGGCATTTGGATTGGGCAGCTCCATATACGGAGGCATAAAAGGAGCCAAAGAACGTAAGAAACAGGAAAAATTATTGAACGAGCAGATGGCAAAAAATGAAAATCTGTTCAAGAGAGAATACTATCAGGACATCATGAACCGTTCCGATACGGCCAATATCCTGAAAAACTACCGCGATACCCTCAAACGGCGCAATAAAACACAGCGCAATATGGCTGCCGTTACAGGAGCCACTCCCGAGGCCGTCGCGGCACAAAAGAAGATAAACGCCGATGCCTATGGAGACGTCATTTCCAATATCTCTTCCCAGTCGTCCCGGCTCAAGGACAATGCCCTGAACCGGTACACCGATACGAACAATTACCTGTTGGGGCAGAAGTCGAATATGTACGCCCAGCGGGCTCAAAACTTCTCGAACCTGGCGGCAAACGGAGTCGGGTTGCTTACCTCTTCCCTCCAGAATATCGGGAACTCCATGGACAAATCCATAGGTAATTTTTTCAAAAGATAATCGTACACAATCTGCTAAAAAGATGATGACACTCAGAGACGATTATAAAAAAACACCGCGGCAAAGGCCCGACGATACCCGGCAAACCTTTACCGGGAATATAGCCGGTACACCCGGGGGAGAAGCGGGATTCAGCGAAGGCGATGACACTTCCGGCAGCGTTTTTCCCGACGAATACGGAACACGCCCGATGGAAAAGGAAAAGCCGTATTTCGATGTACCCGATACCGAACCCGGGATTCGCAAAGCTGTGCCCGATACACTAAAAGATGCAATCTCTCAAAATCCCGAAGCACCTTTTTATACCACGTTGTACAAAACCCTTTATCCCGAGCCCCGGAACCCCAGACACCAAGATGCGGTCAAGGCCCTGTCCACACTCGCAGATATAGGTCTCCTTATCGGAGAGATGATTGCCGCAAGCAAAGGGGGAGACGTGAAACGGAGGAACTCGGTTCTCGGAGAAAACAACAAATACCTTCAGAATGAATACGACCGTATTGCCCGGCAGAAAAACGTCTACCGTCAAGGACTTCTCGATGCCGTCATGGCAGATAGGAAAGAAAATCCGGCGGATAATGCCGCAGGGCAGGTTGCATACAATAAGAGACAAGGGGTGCCGGTGAATTACCGATGGGATATGGAGCCTCTTCCCGTCGAAGCCGACACTCAAAAAGGAAATGAGGAATCGGAGCAACCCCGCGAAAATGATGCTTTCCATACCATGCCGGGGAAATATGGCATCGATTCCGATAATGCCCGGACATCGGAAATACCTGGGATAAAAGAGAAAGGGCAAAGCGGGAGATTCCAATCCCAATACAGAAATGGAGGAAATAAAGATTCGGCCGATAAAGCCATGTTGTATTTGGCTCCGGAAAATACAGCCTCTTATGACAAAAAAAATCGTTCGGCTGTAGCTGCCCGCTTGCAAAACCTGTTGTCCGAATACAAAGTACGCGGGCTTTTTGAAGATATACAGGATTTGGACATCGCAGGCTTAGAAGCCGAGCCGGTGGCTACGCAGGAGATGTATATACAAGAGTTGGCCAAGAGACTCTATGAAGAGACCCGCAATAATCCCGAGTTGAAAAATGAATTGGAAGCCGTATTGGCAAGCCTGGCAGACTATCGGGGAGGCAGCAATATCCTGTATGCCGGTACACCGGCCAATCCGTTGAATCCCAATGATTGGCAGGATTATATGAAGCGGGCCAAATACAGTGACAACCATATCTCGGATTTCGAACTGAAAACGCCCATTTTATGACAACAAGACAAAACATGATGATGCAACGACCATTCAACATATATGCCGTAGGAAAAGAGCTGTACAACATACCCGACAACAAGCTCCGGGAATTTCTCACCGATTTCCCCCAAGCCGTAAAGCTCTCCCCCGAGCAAGTAAAGACCGGCATACAACCCCGTGTGCCGTCCGCAGGAGCGGTTACAGGCAAGCCGGGTAAATATGCACAAGGAAGCGAGCCCGATGCGGAAAACCGGTTATCGCAGCAAGATGTGCAGAAAATTCAGGAAAAGAGAAACCGCACTGCGCTGCTCCGGAATGAGCCGTTGGGATTGTCCGGAGAGGTTCATATCTTCGACAGAATACTCGGACGGCCCTTCAACCGCCCATATACCTCGGACGGCATCTCCGGGCCGAAATTGGATAAAATCTCCCGGCAGGTACCGGCAGGCTCGGCCGCTATGGAACAGGCTATCCGGAACAATTACAAACGGGCGGAAAAAGAGTCCCACAGCCCGGAACAACAAGCCCTGCGCGAACTCGACCGTATAAATGAAGATATTGACAAAGCGATGACCTCCCCCGAAATACGCAGAGGAATGTCCGGCAATGCCATTACCCGGTTGGGCGGTAGATACTCTTCCATGCTGAATATGTATGGCAATGATACGGACATGCAGGCCGAGAACGACTACAACAATCTGAAAACAGCCCGTACCAAAATAAACGAAGCCCGGAACACCATTCGGGCTGCTCAGGGTAAAAGAGGGTTCTGGAAAGGCCTTTCAGACGAGCTGTTTTCCGAAAAAGCACTGTCATTGGGATTGAACGAAATCGAAGACGGAGGCAGGTTGCAAGTCCTGCTGGACAAAGCCGAAAAAGAAGGGCTCGATGCTTTGACCCCATCCGAAAAGACACTGCTCGATGCCGTATCCATCAAGTCCGTTACAGACATGCTGCATGCCGACAACATCCCCTTTTGGTATCATGTCGGGTCAGGAGTCGGAGCTAGTATTCCCTACATGATGCAATTTGCCGTAACCAAGATTCCCGCATCGGCAGCCACCAAGCCCCTGACACGATACATCACCAGGCGGTTCCTCACCGGAGCAGCCCAAAAAGCCGCGGGACGAGGTGTAAGACATGCTGCCGCCAATTTCGGTCGTCGGGCTTTGGCCGGTACTGCCAACACCGCCCTTATCGGTACCGCCATGGCCCCATTGCAGCCTACAACTTATTCCGACATGCTCCAGCGTCATATGGGACAGACCCATGCCACCCTCGATGAAAACGGAAAAGTAAAATACTTAGGGCAGGAAAACCGGAAATCCGTAGGACGCTCCATTGCCGAAGGGTTAGGAGCAAGCACCATTTCTAATGTTGCAGAAATGTCCGGAGCCCTGTTGGGAACCGTAGGAAAATTTCTCAAACCCGGTACCCGAAAAGTGATAAGCGCGACCACCCGGCATATATCCCCCCGGCTCACCGGTTTCATATCCCGCACCACTCCCAGAGCCCTCGATTACACCAAGATGATAAAAGACAAAAATATCATCACCGGCTTCAGGGATTTTGCCAAAGCCACCGGCTGGAACGGCATCGCGGGCGAAACCTTCGAAGAATTCATGGAAGGAACCCTCAATGCCGTCACCATAGGCGACCAAGGACTCGAAGACATATACAATTGGGAAAACGCCTTACAAACCATAACTACGGTAGGTGTTATGTCCGTCGGCATGAGCTCTGCAGCAGCTACCCTGCGAGCCGGAGCCAAACGGAAAATAAAAGCCGATTACGACCGGGCCGACCGGCACCTTAACGAGGCATTCTCCCCCAGCCAGGTAGCCGAGATAAAATCCATCCTCGGGGAAAACCTCGAAGACCAAAGCAAGATATTGGGTCAGATGTTTGCCGAATCTTCAAAAGCAACCACCCCCGAAGAGAGGAAACAACGTTCACAAGAACAAGCCATCATCCAGGACTACATATACAAGGCCAACCTCTACGAAGCATACTTAGGAGGTCTGCAGTCGCGCATCAAAGAAGAATCCGGCCGTATCATTGAAAATCTGCGGAGGCAAGCCAATCCCGACATGGGCGCTACCATATACGCCGACTACCGGGGGCAGACCGTCCGCATTACCTCTGGTACATTCGACATAGACCCCGAAGGCAACATCACCCCCCGGGAAGGCAGCACCGGTATGCTTACCATCATCACCCCCGAAGGAGATACCCAAGTCGTCTCCCCCTCACAATTGGGCAAGGTACAAGACTACATGACCCTCGACGAGCAAGCCTCCACCGTGGAGCAGCAAGTAGAAGACGCTGTCCTCTCACAAGAAGAGAGCGAGATAAACACCCTCGCCCCCGGAACCGTCGTGTCGGTAAATAAAAACGGCAGCCCCCTCCGCGTTATCGTAACCTCACAAAACGCCGATACGATTATCGGCCGGATAGTCGACCCCTACGGCAAGCCCGTAACCGGACCCGACGGACAAGAACAAACCCTCACCTTTACCCTCGACGAGATACAATCCTACCCCGAAGAAGAAAGCGGAGCAGGAGTACCGGAAATAGAACAGCCTGTAGAGGAGAGGATTTCCGATGCAACAGTACAGGATAATTATGTCTATAAGGGAAATGAAGCAGAAAAAGTATTACTTGATATTTTTGACAAAGGAACAGATGAAGTTTTGCCGAGAAGGATTGAGACAGTTTCTGAATTTGAGAGAGAATTTTCCTCACCGGTAAGAACGGTATTGGGCGAGGTTGTAAAAGTAGGACGTAATCTGTACAACAAATTAGTAAGAAACAGTCGAGAGAATATATCCGGAGCGATACGCCCTACACTGGAAGCGGCAGACTTTGTGATTAACGACACAGATGGATCGCGTTTGTATGTGAAAATGTACAAAAAGTCAGATGGAAAGAAGACATACAATGTAACGGTAGTAAACAAACAAGGAGAAGTTGAGGATTATATCAGCTCCGCACATATAAAATCGGAAAACAATCTCCTCAATAAAATAAGGAACGGAGCAGAACTGTCACTACCGTCTGAGCGGAATCCCTATGGGAGAAATCTCCCAAACAGTCCCGCACCGATTCCCTTCGACAAAGATAGAGGAATTATTGAAAATAGGCAAGCGATAGAAGAACGTATTTCCGCAGACAGCCACATAGAACCTGGAAATATTCCCGCCCTGCAGCGCATTCCCAAAGACGCACAAGGTAATCCCCTCTATGAGCAGGCCGACCCCGATACCGCCTGGGACGCCATAGTAGAGCAGACCGGGGGCGACGAACAGGTAGCGCAGAATGTCGCTGCCTCCATGCTTGCCGACAAAGAAGCCGCATTGAAGAGACTCCAGAAATCCCAACCCAAAGGCGGCACCACCATTGCCGAGAAGATAGCAGCCGAGAAAGAACGCCAAGCCGCCATCGACCAAGCCAAGCAGCAAGTGGATATCTGGAAGAAGATAGCCCAGACCCCACAGAAAAGAAAGCAGCAAGCAGAAACAGAACGTATACGCCAGGCAGAGGAAGAAAAAATAAAGTCCGACGGTGCAGGACGAACTGAAAGCGATAGCGAGCAAGACGGAAACGGAACTCAAGAGACTTTCTCACAAGGAACGTCTGCAGAAGATATTCGACAAGTACAAAGAGGTAGAGGATTAGGTAATGGATTGAATGAGGAGGATTCTACCGCATTTATGTCTTTAATGGAAGCAAATGCAGTGCAGCCCCCTCAAATTGAACTAAATCCAACTAATTGGGTAGAACAATTTGGCGAAGACGGAAAGGTTACAACCCCAATAGGAATTGTAAAAATGGGTAACAATCAAATAGAAAAGTTGTTTGAGAAAGGTCGTAGCGAACAATTTGGAATGATAAAGCCAACTCTTGAGCAACCATTGGCTGTTATTGAAGTTCCTTCAACTACTGATAATGGTACAGTGGAAAGAGAATCATCCTATTTGTTTGTAAAAACATTTTTAGGTAAGAATGGTGAAAAAGTTTACTACTTCAAATCTGTTACTGTAAAAAAAGATGGATTAGAGGTAAGTGTAAGCAGTCACTATGACCGTCCGGCGAGAATAAAGGATGCGTTAAAAAAAGGGAAACTGCTATACCGTTTTGACGGTGGCGCACAGACCGAACAACGCCCTGCCGATGTTTCTGTGACAGCTTCCCCAAAAAGATTGCAGGGAATTCTTGAAGACAAAAATACAAAAAAATCCCTTAACGGCAAAGAGCCAGACGAAAAAGTTGCCCCGGTAGAAGCGGAGATTAAGCCGATAGGCCGTGGCGTATTTGGAAACATCTATGATCAATTCAAAGGAAAAGCCAAAGCTGCTATAGATTTCTTATCCCGGCTTCATGACGGAGAGGCTATTGGAGCATTGCACCATAAAGATGTTGGAGACATATCGCTCGTATGGGGTAATGAAAAAGCCGGTTTGCAGAAAATAATAAAAAAACATCCGGAAGTTCTTGGTAATATCCAAGATATTATTGACGGAATGCACATCGTGCAGACTTCTGAAAACCGAATAAAGTTAGAATCTGATTCACATTTTGCGGTTATAAGCCGCGATTGGAAAGGTGAAGCCCACACGCCGTGGTTACTGACAGCCTACGAGAAAAAAGAAAACAGTGCCATCAACAATACGATGGACACTGTTGATACCTCGAAAGGCGAGCAGAATGACACAGCTACTCCGCAGGGCACTGTTTCTGATGACAAAAGTACAAAAAATCCACTAAAAGCCAACGAATTAGGAGAAAAAATCGCAGCCGTAGAGGCCAAGACCGACACCAACCGTGCAAGCGGTAGAGGAGGAAGCAGAGATAGCAGAGGAAGTGGGGAAATATCGGCAACTGCAGCAATAGAAGGAAGCGGCAAAAAGGAGCTGACAAAAGAAGAAGCGGCAGCTTTCATCGCATTTATGGAGGAACACGCCGAAGTAGCTCCCGAAATGGAACTTACCATCGAAAATTGGGATGCTGAGTTTGGCGAGAACGGCATTGTGCAAACTCCTGTCGGCAAAGTAAAGATGGGAGAAAACCAATTTACAAAGCTTATGCGTCAAGGGCGCAGCGGTAAACTGGGCATGATTAAACCTACTCTTGAAAATCCTGATGTGATTATTGAAGACGAAAGCAAAGCCAAAGAGGGAGATATAACCGAACGAGACAGCTCATATGTATTTGTCAAAACATTCAAAAAGTCTGATGGGTCTCGGTATTACTATTTCACATCTGTTACAGTCAGTCAGGGCAACATGGAAGTGGTTGTTTCCAATCAGGAAAAGACCAAAAAAAGAATATCCAACCTTTTGCAAAGAAATGCAATAAGCTGGATAAGCGAGAAAGTCCAGTCTGCATCCGAAGCGCAGAACGGGAAATCGGTTTCCCTTGACGATTCGTGGACTGCAACCCAAGCCGATAATAACACAGCCCCGCTCGGTATCAATTCGTCTGAACTTTCTGAAAACAAAGGTAGCAAAAAAACTCCAATTACGAGCGAGTCAGGCGAAAAAGTTGCAGTAGCCGAGCGAGAACGCAAAGCCGCCATCGAGCAAGCCAAACAGCAAGTGGATATTTGGAAGCAAATAGCCGAGACGCCTCGGCGCAGGAAAGAAGCCGAAGCCACCCGTCAGGAGGAAACGAATGAGCAGGCAGCCGAAAATAGAGAACAAACTGTACCATCCGACGTTGAGCGAGGAAGACAGAGAAATTTGGGGCAAGCCGAAGAAGTAAGGCTTTCTGAAGAAGTTGATGAAAACGGAAGACAATTTGTTTTGTCGTCTGACGGGAAATTGGAATTCGGAAAGATTGACGCTGAGACAGGTTTAACGTCAGCCCCTATTTTGCTCAGTGAGGGACTTATAACGAATACAGCAACAAATGATGGATATGGACTTGTTCATATCGAAGCCCGTCATGGAGACCAGATACGCAAAGCCGGCTATAAATCCGTTCTTGTTTTTATAGAAGATGTAGCAAAGAATTATGAATCGATAAAAGAAGGTAAAGACAGAAATGGCAATCAGACCTATATGTTACAACTGAAAGACAAGCACAACAACACATTGATGGTTGAACTCTCATCAGATGGTAATTACTGGAATATAAATACCGCAGGAATCTTTAAGGAATCCTACGGTAGAAATAGAAAGGAAGTGTATAACCGCCATACTACGGCTAAACAGTCTGCCGAGTCTGCTGAAGCATCGCAGGAAGCGGAACAGAGCGGCACTCCGACTTCCTCCAGCATGATTAATGCTCCTACATCTTCCTCAAATATCAATGGACATAAGCTCTCCAGTTCTGATGTGCGCTTAACTGAACCTCAAAAAGAGGGGCTGGACCTTGTTCCTACACCGAACTCTGTTTCTTCTTCTGAAAACAAAGGTACGAATTTTTCTCAGAAAGGCAAAGAGTTAGGCGAAAAAGTTGCAGCAGCCGAGAAAGAACGCCAAGCAGCTATCGAGCAAGCCAAAAGGCAAGTGGATATTTGGAAGAAGATTGCAGGGACTGCACAGAAAAGAAAGCAGCAGGTTGAAACAGAACTTATACGCCAGGCAGAGAAAGAAAAGATGAAAGCCGACGATACAGGACGAACTGAAAGCGATAGCGAGCAAGGTGAAATAACCCCAAGTCTATTTCAATATTTCACAGGAACTCTTTCCGAACTTATTGCACAAGCCAAACAATCAGCGCAAGGACTTATAAAGAAAGTCATTGCGCCTATATCATTACGCCTAAAGAATGACTTGAACAGCCAAGGCTTGCAGATTGATGATGATTACAATCATGTAATCGACAATAATGCAATACGGCATACACTTAAAAAACATTCAGGAAAGAACGAAGAAAAAAGAGGTCAGATACCTATTACCGATTCCGACTTTGAGAATATTGCGGATGTTGTGGAACATTATGACGGTGTTGAAGTTGTGCCGGGAAACACATCGGCTCAACGCATAATCTACCATAAATCATATCAAGACGGCACCGTTATCTTTGTCGAGGAGCAACGTGTAGGAAGAAAAGAATTGGCGGCGGTTACAATGTGGAAAAAGAAAAACCCCAATCTCACCGACGCTAATCGTACTGAAACGACGCTGATTTCGGATTTGACTGAGGTTTCCGAAGACAAAGGTACAAATAATTCTGTTAAAGGAAACGAGTCAGGCAAAAAAATCGCTCCCTCAGAGACTGAAACAGACACGACCCCGAACGAAACACAAGCCGGCAACGGGCAAGCCCCCTTCCTCTCCGAATCCGAATACATCGACAGGGCGCTGCAGGAAGCCTTCGACGGCTCAGGCATCACGAGCCGGGAAGAATGGGAAGACTCAGAAGCCTACATAGACGCCTATAACCGGGCATCAGACAGCTACCCGGACTATATCCTTGGACTGCAATCATCCGGGCGCCTGCAAGAAATGTATGACAGGGCAAGCATCGGAGAGCGCATCAGCATAAGAGAAGGCATAGAAACAGCCGGCTATAAAGTAAAAGATATCCTCGACACGGAAAAAGAAAAACAAGAAGCACGTAAAAAACGGGATACCGCCCGCAGGAAACGTTCCGAAGAACTAATGGCCAAACTGGGCATTGTACCGGATAAAGCAAATGAAGCAGACAGTCTCTTAGGAGAGAACGGAGAGCCAGCAGACGGAGAGTTAGACGGTAGAAAAGAAACGTCCGCCCCATCAAATAGTAGGATGGACGTTATAAGCAGCCATGAAGACAAGTCAGATGACACAGCTACCCGACAAGAGCCAGACATTTCCGAAAACAACGATACACAAAAACAAGGGAAAAAACAACCGAATGAAACAAATGCCGGACAAAAAGCGAAAAAAAGCGAGGTCTCAGATAGTGATACACTTTCTGATTTCGCCAAAGAGACCTTCCATGAAATAGAGGAACAATTATCGGGTAGCCTTAAAGGTCGTGTTACCGTTAGAACGTCTTCAACTGGCAATGAGATAAATGAAAACTTTGTCATGGATTTGAATGTGGATGGCAAGCCAAGCGGAGTATATTACGTGGAGTTTTTAGACACTCCTATTACAGGAAATGCCGGGTGGTTTGCGTTAGATGATTTCAGTGTGGATACTCCTGAAAAATGGGATATCTATGAGCAATCTTTTGATAATTTCCTAAAAGAGCATCCAGATGTTAAAAAGCATGGTGCAGTATTGTTCAGCGAATCTGGAGGTGCTTTCCGTCGTATGGAGGATGCTTTGTCCTTCAGAGAGTATGCACAAGCCCGCTTTTCATCTGAAAACAGTGATGAGAAAAATGATAATCCGAAAAAGAAATTAGAGTCTCAAAAGACTAAGAAAATTGAGGATGTAGGCGAGAAGATTGGCGGAGCAAGAAAGGACAAGATTCATGAATATATAGAGAAGGAAAAGCGTGCGTCTGAGAGTAAAGATGATGTGCTTGCTGATTTAGCGCAACTTCCATTGAGCAAGATATATAATTTTGACTATGAAACATTGCGCAAAGAAGGTGTTTCAAATGAGGCTATAACGTTGTTGCAGGTGATAAAGAGTACCATTCCTTCCAAACCAAGAAAGGACTACAAACTTAGGCGTTGGGTGTCTGATGTCTTTAGTTTGTACCACCTTGCATTAAAAATCATTACTTCTGACACATCGACACAACAAGATATTATGCGTAAGGCGTTGAATATCCCGGCCGTAGAGAAACGTTATCATGCTCGGATGGCGCTTGGCGGTTATGACAGTGGTATAGAACTCGGCAATGCCACTCTTGAAGAACTTCAGGAGACTGCAGGACACTATGACAAGGAGGGCAATTGGATTTCGGCAAAGGGACAATGGTATGTTACCGGAGCAGACAGATACGGAGGTATCTACAAAACACTGGACGAGGCAAAAGAAGCACTACGCAATTTTGCCGGATTTTCGGAGGGAAACAAGGGTGATAAAAAAGTGCAGTTCTCAATATACTCATATCGTAAGGACGGTACCTCTTTTATCACAATAAAAGGCAAACCATCAGTTGTCATAGAGAGCGGCTTTAAGGATGCAACTGATGCTCGTAAATATTTGGAGGAACATTATGATGATTTGGTTGCCAAATGGGGAGGAATGAAAGAAACGGCAAACGTAGGTTTCAAGGAGGGACAAGCCCGACAAGGTAAAAACTGGCGTGCAGGCAGAGATATCAGTGCAGAAGAGTTTCGCAATACATTTGGCTTCAGAGGAGTGGAATTTGGTAACTGGGCAAATCAGGCAGAACGCCAGACTGTTCTGAATAATTCGTATGATGCTTTGATGGACTTGGCGGAAGTAATAGGGAAAAGTCCCAAAGCCTTATCGTTGAACGGGGAGCTCGGCATTGCATTCGGTTCCCGAGGAAGTGGCAAGGCCTCTGCTCATTACGAACAATCGAAAGTCGTCATCAATCTGACCAAAACACAAGGAACAGGATCCCTCGCCCACGAATGGTGGCATGCACTTGACAACTATTTTGCCCGCAAACGCGGACAACGTAACGGATTTAACTCTGACCGTACCGGGTACAAATATAATGATGATAAAAAGAAACTTTATAGTGAAGAGGAGAGGCAAGAACTTACAGACTCCTTTAAAGAACTGATGAAGGCTATCAATAATAGTGGATATGGTCAGCGTAGCAAGAGTTATGCCTCCATGAAATCCTCTTATTGGAATCGTCCGACGGAACTTGGTGCCCGTGCTTTTGAAACATGGGTTAATAGAAAAATGTCTGAGAATGGAGTCATAAATTATTTTCTTGCAACACCACCGTTACAATGGGGAGATTTTGAATTTGCAAACAAGTATTATCCTTATCCCATGGAAAGTGATTTTGAGTCACTTGATACGGCTTTTGATAATCTTTTCAATACCATACAAGAGAAAGTTGACGAAGATACAGGAAACAGTGTGTTATTTAATATTGGCAGAGAGGAGTCAGTGGGCGTAATGACCGAGCAACAGCGAGTCGTGTTTGAGTCCGTTATGGAAATGCTTGAGAGAGCCAGTATCCCTGTAGAGGTGCTGACGAACGAGCAGATGAATGCACTGTCCGGGAATGGAGAGGTTCGACTTATGGGTAGCCGTGTGGACAAGCGTATGGCAGAAATAGGAAAGCATTTTGAAGGTAAAGAACTTGACGATAATACAAGAGCCGTGGTTGATGTGTTCAGCGGTAAAACCGATAACAAGGTAATCGAAGTCGGAAGACCTGAGGGGACGCAGCATGTTGTGATGCGCCAAGGCACCGAAAACAAGGCCGGAACCAAACATTCACTGTTCCGCCATTTTGGAACTCGAAATAATCATATCACACCTGAAGATATTGTTAGGATTCCTGAAGTGATAGCCAAAGGCGAGCGAATTGTCGATGGCAAAAAAGTGTCGTATAGTTATACTACAGAAGACGGCACACTATTGAGAGTGACAACAGAAATCAGAAACAGACGGGAGACGTTTACAAACTTCATGTCAAATAGAAAATCCCCGACATCGGAACTCGTAGAACACGCAACAAGCGCACAAGCATCCGATGAAAGGGAATCGGATGTAAAGGTAGGAAAAAAATCAGAATCGACAAACGGAATTGGAGAAAAGCCACGTCTGATGACGATTTCTCATGGTAGAGGGGGAGGGGTGGAGTTTGACGAGTTTGATCATGCCCATATGGGAGATGGAAAAGAAATTATCTACGGCGCCACCGCAGGCGGCAAGATATATCTCAACGGCAGCGCATTGAACCCCGAGACCCCGATACACGAGTACACCCACCTATGGGACACAGCCTGCCAAAATATCAATCCCGAGCTTTGGCTCAGGGGCGTAGAGCTGATGAAGCAGACCCCCTTGTGGGAGCAGGTGCAGGCCGACCCCGCCTATGCAGACCTGACGACCGACGACGAAATAGCCGGCGAAGTGCATTCCCGCCTTACCGGCAAAGACGGAGCCCGTCTGTTGGAAGACATCGTATCCCGCAGCCGGTTCGGCAACGCCATAGAAGTAGCCAAGGCAGTCACACTTCGCGAGCGGTTAAAGAACTGGCTGAAGGATTTCTGGTGGTGGCTCAAGGACACGCTGTCACCGTGGACCCGGGCCGAAGCCGAAAGGGTCACGATAGAAGACTTTGTACACATACCGTTAAAAGACCTGGTACGAGGTACCGACCTCACCGGCAGCCGTATGACAGCCGAAGAGAGTCGCATCGTAGAACGGGCCAAAGCCGACGGTACGTTCATGAAAGCCCCGAACGGGAAACCCACCAACCTGTCCGAAAGACAGTGGGTACAAGTACGTACAAAAGCGTTTAAGGAGTGGTTCGGAGACTGGGAGAAGGCGGCTTTGTTGCAGCAGATACATGAGACATGGAACGGTGGCAAGCGTACATGGACTTACCGCTTCAGTCCATCGGAGAAGTTGAAAAAAGAGTTGAAAGAGAAGTTGGGCGTGGAGGCGACAAGCGTAGCCATCACAGATAGTGCTGTAAGGCATATACGCAATCATCACGGTTCCGACGAAGCCCGTCGGGGTCAGAAAGACATAACGCCTGAAGATATTTTGACTTTGGAATACCTGATAAACAACTTTGATGATAGCGTAAAGGCAGAAAATGACAACGCAGGAAACCCACAGATAAAGCTGTGCAAGGTGACAAATGGTGTTGCCACAATCTTGACCGTGAATAGAGGAAAGGGAAAAGAATTTGTAGTAACTGCTTGGGAAAAAATGTCAAGTGCCTCAATGATTAACTCCCTAAGGCCCAACGTCCGAAACGCCCTTGACATTGCAAATGTACAAAAAGATTTGCGGGAAATACGCGAGACGGCTGAAAATTCTTCAAAAGTAATAGATGAGAACGGAGAGCCGAGAGTCGTATATCATGGAACGACTATTGATAAAGAAACAAAAAAGTGGAATGAAAAAGTGCGCATGTATGATACATATCATGAGCCTTTCACTCTGTTTAAGAGGATAAATGACGGAGAAAGAAACAGTGGTCACTTCTTCAATTCAGACATACAAAACGCCTACGATTACGGATATAATACATACGACACTTTTTTAAATTTGCGTAATCCTCTTGTGATAGATGCAAAAAATACCCTTTATTCATCCGTCGAATATAATGGTGAAGAAAAAGACACCTACCAGTGGAGTGAATATGCAGAGAAGAATGGATATGATGGTGTAATATTCCAAAATGTAAGAGATGGAGTGGATTATGGTGCATTACAGAAGCCTACTACCGATTATGTCGCATTTTCTTCTAACCAAATCAAGTCTGCAACTGACAATACCGGAGAATATTCACCGGCTGATAACGATATCCGTTTCCATATTGATACAACCATACAAGCAGAGGGACAACAGGAGAGAAGCCATGACTCCGGCCATAACCCCATATCCTCCCTGCAGTCTCCGGCAGGAGCATATACCCCGGGTTCATCATCCACCGGAACCGACTACGTCCTGGGCACGGGTTCGGACCCCGGAGAGCTCGACACCCTCCTTTACGGCCCCGTCCCCTCCGGGAGCCTTCCCCCCCGGGAGCGAGTGGCCTACGCCCAGAAGCTGAAAAAAGAACTCGGCTCAGACATCACCCTGTACGGATGGCCCGACGAAGTCCCCGCAGACATCACCCGCGAGCTACCCGACATACACAAAGTACAAGGGTTCTACGACCCCAAGAGCGGGCGGATGGGCATCATCCTGCACCACACCCCAGACAAGCGCACCATCGCCCGGGTGATGATGCACGAGATAGTCGGTCACCGCGGCATCCGGGGATTGTTAGGCGAGCAGTCTTACCGCTTCTACGAAGAAGTCTACGCCAGCATGCCCGCATCCTTGCGCGAGAGCTACACTCGTCGCTATGGCAGCCGTCAAGTAGCCGCCGACGAATACATCGCCGATTTGGCGGGGAAGATGTACCGGGAGAACCCCTTTCGCCAACTTTGGGAAGAACTTGTCGCCCTGTTCCGGGGAAGCCTTCGCGCCTTAGGCATCAAGGTCAAGCTGAACGAATCGGACATCCGCTTCATCCTTCGCGAAGCCCGGCGTCAGAGCCGCTCAGGCAGCCTTCGGTACGTTCATACAAGCCCCGGAGCCGTCCGCAGTGCCGGAGCACCCCACCGGGACGAACCGGGGGAAACTGGAACTCCAAGACCAAGCAGCACCGTTCCACCGTCCGCCGAAGAATCGTACCATGCCGTTCTGTCGATGCTCGAGAGAGCCGGCATTCCCGTAGAGATACTCACCGGAGAAGAGATGCAGCAGTTGGCGAAGAGGGGAGATGCAGCGTTGCAAGCTCGGATGAACGCTTTAGAGAAGGCAGTTCGGACGATACGCGGATGGCGGAAAAACAATGTCCGCGGCAAATCATTCACGATAGATTTGCCGCAGCGAGTGAAGGATGAAATCCGCAGGGTGATGGGGCGCGATATTGACAGCCACAACATCACATCGGACAGTTTGCGGCATATACTTCGTGGTCACGGAGAAAGTGGTAGCAAATTAACCGATGGAAGTATCCCATTGCGAGAATCGGACTTAGAATTGATTCCTTATATAATGACAGCACCCGACCGTATTATCAAGGGAAACACGGATATAACCGGGAGAGAGGGAATCCGATTCTATAAGAATCTATCCAATGGATATGTTTTAGTCGTTGAAAGGGAGTACAAGAACAGCCCAAATGATATGGAGACCATAACCATGTGGGCTGAAAAGTCATCTGCGGCTACCAATGCTCGTTCACAAAAGAACGCCCCTGATATGCTCGTCCGAAACGCTATCCGCAGCACCGACATAGCAAAGATACAAAAAGATGCGGAAGCCGCAATATCCGGAGAGGAAAAACTCTTATACGACAAGGACGGTATAATCTACGGTGCCACCATAGGGGGCAAGATATATCTCAACGGCAGCGCATTGAACCCCGAGACCCCGATACACGAGTACACCCACCTATGGGACACAGCCTGCCAAAATATCAATCCCGAGCTTTGGCTCAGGGGCGTAGAGCTGATGAAGCAGACCCCCTTGTGGGAGCAGGTGCAGGCCGACCCCGCCTATGCAGACCTGACGACCGACGACGAAATAGCCGGCGAAGTGCATTCCCGCCTTACCGGCAAAGACGGAGCCCGTCTGTTGGAAGACATCGTATCCCGCAGCCGGTTCGGCAACGCCATAGAAGTAGCCAAGGCAGTCACACTTCGCGAGCGGTTAAAGAACTGGCTGAAGGATTTCTGGTGGTGGCTCAAGGACACGCTGTCACCGTGGACCCGGGCCGAAGCCGAAAGGGTCACGATAGAAGACTTTGTACACATACCGTTAAAAGACCTGGTACGAGGTACCGACCTCACCGGCAGCCGTATGACAGCCGAAGAGAGTCGCATCGTAGAACGGGCCAAAGCCGACGGTACGTTCATGAAAGCCCCGAACGGGAAACCCACCAACCTGTCCGAAAGACAGTGGGTACAAGTACGTACAAAAGCGTTTAAGGAGTGGTTCGGAGACTGGGAGAAGGCGGCTAAGGCACTGAACGTGGTGCCTGCTGCCAAGGATCACGGATTTAAGAACTTTGCAGAAGCTAAAGAATGGGCCAAGGCCAATATTGTGCGCACGTTTACGAACGAGGAAACAGATGGCAAGGGCGAAGTGCGCATTAGTAACACTGCCGTTGACAAGTTCTTATCTGAGAGTGCTATCAGTAAAAGCGAGAATAAGGATGTACATCTTTCTGTATTGAAGGTGTTACCTGATATCATCCGTACAAGTATTGATGCGGAACAACACTACGACCGTGTGAAGGAGAATGGAGTTAGAAGTGAGAATAGTGCCGTGAACAAGGATGTTATTATTCATCGTTTGTATGGTGCTGTAGAAATTGATGGTAAGACCTATCGGGTAAAGGTTACTTTGAAGGAAGATACTCGTAATGCATCTCTTCCTCGTAAGGCCTATAGTTATGAGGCCACAAAAATAGAGCTGCTTGCAGGAACTTTAGGCAAACCCGAAAGTGATGCCCCCAATACAAGCAACTCTATCACTATTGCAAATTTACTAAAAGGAGTTGAGAAATCCTACGGTAATGGCGAGAAACTATT
>OIFE01000941.1_pt1 | contig 17418 bp, 13 predicted proteins | sample 1581921 | NCBI WGS metagenome assembly OIFE01 (sample SAMN04414075, study PRJEB24778) | human gut metagenome | material: faecal | host: Homo sapiens | reverse complement strand
CATCCGCAGGTGCTCTGCGTGGTCAACCGCCGCAAGACGGCCCAGCAGCTCTATGAGTCCCTGCCCGCCGAGGGCAGCTACTGCCTGACCACCCTGCTCTGCGCCGCCGACCGCCGCCGTCAGCTGGACGACATCCGCCAGCGGCTGAAAAAGGGTCTGCCCTGCCGGGTGGTGTCCACCTCTCTCATCGAGGCGGGCGTGGACGTGGATTTTCCCGTCGCTTACCGCGAGCAGTGCGGTCTTGACTCGCTCTTACAGACTGCCGGGCGCTGCAACCGTGAGGGGCGGCGGGGTGCAGAGGAAAGCATCGTCTACCGGTTCCGGCTGGACGAGTGTTCCACACCCCAGATGCTCAAACAGAATGTCAGCGCACTGGACTACACCGCCCGGCATCAATCCATGCTCGACACTCCCAAAGCCATCAAAGCTTACTTTGAGGAGCTTCTTGAGCTGCGCGGCATGCCTTCTGATTTGAGCGTTCCCAACACTATAGACAAACATGGGATTCTGGGTGCATTTCTTCGCGGCATCCGGGGCTGCCAGTTCCCCTTTGCACAGGTGGCGGAGGAATTCCGCCTCATCGAGAACGCTGCCCGCACGGTCTATCTGCCCGTCGGCGAGGGCGCAGCCCTCTGTGAACAGCTGCGCAGCGGTCATGTTACCCGGACGCTGCTGCGGAAGCTGGGCGTTTACAGCGTCTCCTGTTATAAGGACCAGTTCGACAAGCTCGACGCCGCCGGGGCGCTGGAACTGCGGCCCGATGGTTCCGCCATCCTCACCGACACCAACTGCTACAGTGAAAAGACCGGCCTTGCCATGGATGTGGAGACCGGCATCGGCCTTTACTTCTAAAAAGAGAGAAGCGGCAAAGCATACACCGCCTTGCCGCTTCTCTCTCAACGCATTTGACACTAATCAAATATTTCAACCCGCATCGGCGGCATAAATACCGCCAACGACACAACTAGTATAGGTCAGCACCGACCTGTCCGCAACATGTTTTTGCACATTTTATTGACAAACCCTCTACAAAGTGCTATATTGAAGTCAAGGAGACATATCGAACGCATTTGAACTAAACAAATGAAATAATTTTTGAAAGAGGTGGTTGCAATGGCTAACATTCATCTTAGTCTGAAAATTCAACTTCACCCGGAAAGGAGGCGATGCTGATGTCCATGCTCATTGAGGTGTGGGGCGACTATGCCTGTTTCACTCGTCCGGAAATGAAGACCGAGCGTGTGAGCTACGACATGATCACTCCATCCGCTGCGCGGGGCCTTGTGGAGGCCATCTACTGGCACCCCGGGCTGCGTTATACGGTTGACCGCATCTATCTGCTCAAGCCCTTCGGCCTTGACCCCGAGGATAAAGCGTCCACCGAGGAATACACCCAGCGGCCCATCCGGTTCACCAACATCCGGCGCAACGAGGTCAAGTCCACCCTGCTGTCCTCCGCTGCCCTCAGTGCGGCCAAAGGCGGCACGCCGCCGGTGCTCTACACCTCGGAGGACATCCAGCAGCGGGCCGCGATGGTCCTGCAGGACGTCCACTATGTCATCGAGTGTCACTTTGATTTGACGGACAAGGCCGCCCCCAGCGACAATCCCGGCAAGTTCCAGGACATCCTGCGCCGACGCCTGCGCAAAGGCCAGTGCTATCACCAACCCTGTTTCGGGTGCCGGGAGTTCCCGGCCAACTTCCGGGAGTGGCCGGGCGGCAGCATTCCGGCGCTGAAGGTCACGCAGGACCTCGGCTTCATGCTCCACAGCCTCGATTACTCTGATTCGGCCAACATCCGCAGCCAGTTCTTCCGCGCAAAACTGGTGGACGGCGTGATGGAATGCCGGGACGTGGAGGTGTTTACATGATACTCCAAGCACTCACCGCCTATTATGAACAGCTCTTGAAGCAGGGCAAGGTGGAGGCCCCCGGCTGGGACAGTAAGTTCAAAGTCAGCTATGAACTGCGCCTCGGCCCCGACGGCCAGCTCCTCGCCCTCAACGACCTGCGGCAGGAAGTCCCCAAGGGCAAAAAGACCGTCATCGCTCCCCTTGAGCTCCCTGTCCCCCACCGGGTCAAGCGTGCCTCCGGCGTCGCTGCGAACTTTTTGTGCGACAATACGTCCTATCTGCTGGGCGCAGACGAGAAGGGCAAGCCCGAGCGCTCCCGCCAGTGCTTCGAGGCCTGTGCCGCCCTTCACCACAAGGTGCTCGACGGTGTGGACTCCCCTGCCGCCAAAGCCATCCTCGCCTTTTTTGACAGCTGGGAGCCGGATACAGCCCCCACCCACCCGCTGCTGGCAGGGCAGTGGGCCAACCTGAACAACAACGCGAACCTTGTGTTCGGCTACGAATCCCCCGACGGCTCCCACTGGCTGGCCACCACAGATGACGCCATCCGGGACGCCTGGCAGTCCGCCTTTGACACCTCCGATGCAGACGCCGAAACGGCCCGCTGCCTCATCACCGGCAAAGAGGCCGGCATCGCCCGCATCCACCCCGCCATCAAGGGTGTGATGGGCGCACAGGCCGCCGGTGCGGCGCTGGTCTCCTTCAACGCACCCGCTTTCTGCTCCTATGGCCATGAGCAGGGTGCCAACGCCCCCGTCAGCGAGTACGCGGCTTTCGCCTACACCACGGCCCTCAACCTGCTGCTGGCTGACCGGAACTGCTGTCAGCGCATCGGCGACACCACCATCGTCTGCTGGGCCGAAAACGCCGCTCCCGCCTACTCAAACGCCATGCTGATGTTTTTCTGCGGCGGTTCCGAGGCGCGCGGCGTCTCGGAAAGCGACCTTGCCGCCGCACTGAAAGCCCTTTCTCAGGGACGTCCCGTCTCCTTCCTCGATGACAAGCTGGACCCGAACCAGAACTTCTATGTGCTGGGCATCTCGCCCAACGCGGCCCGGCTCTCCGTCCGGTTCTTCCTGCACAGCAGCTTCGGACAGTTTGCCAAAAATCTGCAGGACCACGCCGACCGGCTCGAAATCACCCGCCCCGCCTTCGACAAGCGGGAAAACCTGTCGGTCTGGGCGCTGGCGCAGGAGACGGTCAACCAGAAATCCCGGGACAAAAATCCATCGCCCCAGCTGGTGGGCGATCTGCTCCGGGCCATCCTCACCGGCGGACCCTATCCCGCCACCCTGCTCAACGGCGTGACCCTCCGCATCCGGGCCGAACGGGAAGTCACCCGGGGCCGCGCCGCCATCCTGAAAGCCTACTATCTCCGCAACTACCCCACCGAGCTCAACAAGGAGGTATTTACCGTGAGCCTGAACGAAAGCAGCAATGTCCCCTATGTTCTGGGGCGTCTCTTCTCTGTGCTGGAGACGATCCAGAGCGTCGCCAACCCCGGCATCAACGCCACCATCAAAGACCGGTACTTCAACTCGGCCTGTGCCACCCCGGCAACGGCCTTCCCCACGCTGGTCAAGCTGGCTCAGAAGCATCTGCAGAAGATGAGCACCCCCAACGAGGTGCATTTCAGCAAACAGCTCACCGAGCTGATGGCCCAGCTGCCCGAGACAGGCTTCCCGGCGCGGCTCAGCCTGCCGGAGCAGGGTGCCTTTGAGATCGGCTACTACCACCAGACCCAGAAACGCTACGCCAAAAAGAATGAGGAGGAATAAACCATGTCTGAGCCCATCAAGAACCGCTATGATTTCGTCATCCTGTTCGACGTCGAGAACGGCAACCCCAACGGCGACCCCGACGCAGGCAATATGCCCCGTATCGACCCCGAGACGGGTTACGGTCTGGTGACCGATGTCTGCCTCAAGCGGAAGATCCGCAACTATGTCGAGACCCTGAAAGAGGACGAAAAAGGCTACCGCATCTACATCAAGGACGGCGTTCCCCTCAACCGCAGCGACGCCGAGGCCATCAAAACTCTGGGCATCGACCCCGACCTGAAAGCCGCCAAAAAGGCCGACCCCGACATCGATGCCAAGCTGCGGGACTATATGTGCGAGAACTACTTCGACATCCGCACCTTCGGTGCTGTCATGACCACCTTCGTCAAGGGTGCGCTGAACTGCGGTCAGGTGCGCGGCCCCGTCCAGCTGAGCTTTGCCCGGTCGGTGGACCCCATCGTCCCGCAGGAAGTCACCATCACCCGCGTGGCCATCACCACCGAGGCCGATGCCGAGAAGAAGGGTACTGAGATGGGCCGCAAGCACATCGTGCCTTACGCCCTCTACCGCGCCGAGGGCTATGTCTCGGCCAACCTCGCCCGGAAGACCACCGGCTTCTCCGAGGATGATCTGAAACTTCTGTGGACTGCCATCCTGAATATGTTCGAGAACGACCACAGCGCCGCCCGGGGCAAGATGGCCGTGCGGGAGCTCATCGTGTTCAAGCACGATTCTGAGCTGGGCAATGCCCCGGCCTACAAGCTCTTCGACTCCGTCACCGTCCAGCGCAAGCCCGATGTGGACGCCGCCCGCAGCTACCGCGACTACACCGTCACGGTGGCAGACACTCTGCCGGAAGGAGTCATCTGCGAGAGGCTGTCCTGATGGCCGGCCCGGACGACTGGCTGCCCCTGTCGGGCATCCAGCACTTCTGCTTCTGCCGCCGCCAGTGGGCGCTCATCCATCTGGAGCAGCAGTGGGCGGAGAACCGCCGCACCGTCGAAGGCCAGCTCGACCACACCCGCTGTCATGATGCAAACCAGACCGAACGGCGCGGCGGTCTGCTCATCACCCGAGGGATGCAGGTGGTCAGCCGTCGGCTTGGCCTGAGCGGAAACTGCGATGTCGTCGAGTTCCGGGCCGACCCGGAGGGCATCCCCCTGCAAAGCACGGAAGGGCTCTGGAAGCCCATGCCTGTCGAGTACAAGCATGGCCGCGCCAAGGCCAGCGACGCTGACCGGCTGCAGCTCTGCGCACAGGCCATGGCGCTGGAAGAGATGCTGGTGTGCGGCATCCCGGAGGGTGCGCTCTTCTACGAAGAGACGCGGCGGCGGGAGGTCGTGCCGCTGACCGAAGAACTCCGCCAGACCACCCAGAAGATGGCTGATGAGATGCACGCCTATTTTGCCCGGGGCTATACCCCCAAGTCAAAGCCCGGCACCCACTGCAGCGCCTGCTCCCTCAAAGAGCTCTGCCTCCCCGTGCTGTATCAGCGTGCCGACCCAAAAGCCTATCTCCGCGCCCATCTGGACGAGATGCAGGAGGCCGCGCCATGAGAAAGTTTTTGAACACGCTCTACGTCCTCAACAGGGACGCCTACCTTTCCCTCGAGGGGGAGAACATCGTCCTGCTCTGCAACAAGGCTGAAATTGGCCGGGTCCCGCTCCACACGCTGGAAGGCATCGTCTGTTTCAGCTATCCCGGCGCAAGCCCTGCCCTGATGGGCAAATGCGCCCGCCTCGGGGTCGATTTGAGCTTTTTCAGCCCGCAGGGCCGCTTTCTGGCCCGGGCCGTAGGCGAAGAGCGGGGCAACGTCCTGCTGCGGCAGACCCAGTACCGCATCGCAGACAGCGAGGCAGAGAGCTGTCTCTATGCGCGCAATTTCATCCTGGGCAAAGTCTATAACGCCCGCTGGGTGCTGGAACGGGCCACCCGCGACCATCCCCAGCGGGTGCCGGTGGAACAGCTCAAGCGCACCAGCGCTCAGCTGGCGGCGGCGCTGCCCCTTATCGAGCAGTGCGACGACCTCGACCAGCTTCGCGGCCTGGAGGGCGAGGCGGCACAGCGGTATTTTGACTGCTTTGATTCCCTCATCCTGCAGCAGCACGATGATTTTTCTTTCGCTGGCCGAAGCCGCCGTCCGCCTCTGGACAACACCAATGCCCTGCTCTCCTTCGCTTATTCGCTTCTGGCCTCCGACTGCACAGCGGCTCTTCAGAGTGTGGGCCTCGACCCCTACGTCGGCTTTCTCCACCGCGCCCGGCCCGGGCGCAGGAGCCTCGCCCTCGACCTCATGGAAGAGCTGCGCACTGTTTACGCCGACCGTTTTGTGCTCTCCTGCATCAACCAGAAAATCATGACGCCGAAGCATTTCCAGAAGCAGGAGAACGGAGCTGTCCTTCTCACCGATGAGGGCCGCCGCGCCTTTCTGGGCGGGTGGCAGACCCGCAAGCAGGAGACCATCACCCACCCGTTCCTGAACGAAAAGCTTCCGTGGGGCCTCGTGCCTTATGTGCAGGCTCTGCTTCTGGCCCGCACCCTGCGGGGCGATATGGAGCTTTACCCGCCATTTTTCTGGAAGTGAGGGATGCGTATGCTGGTCCTTATCACCTACGACGTCAATACCGAAACTCCTGCCGGGCACAAACGTCTGCGCAAAGTCGCCAAGCGCTGTGTGGACCACGGCCAGCGGGTGCAGAACTCCGTGTTCGAGTGTCTGCTGGATGCCGCGCAGTATGCCGTTCTCAAGGCGGAGCTGACGGCCCTCATCGACCCCGCGCTGGACAGCCTGCGCTTCTACCAGCTGGGCAACAACTATAAGAGCAAGGTGGAGCATATTGGCGTTCATCCGCCCTTCGAGCAGGACGGCCTGCTGTTGTTCTGAGTTTTGCGCCCCGGTGCGAAGGGTGAGTTCTCAGCATTTTTCCGGCACCTTCGCACCGGATTTTTGTGTCATTTTGCATGATTTGGATAGTTCTTTGACCCGTTGTAAATCAAGGCTCTTCTAAATTCGTGCAGAATGTTGTATAATTTGTTTGAAAATAGAGATTTTGTCTCTGTTTTTGCTGTCGCCCTCCTCGCGGAGGGCGTGGATAGAAATACCTCTTTCTAAAAATTATTTTGTATAAATGGCGTGTCGCCCTCCTCGCGGAGGGCGTGGATAGAAATGTTTGCAAATTGCTGGATCGTCGTCTACAATAAGTCGCCCTCCTCGCGGAGGGCGTGGATAGAAATTGGCTTACTCCGAGAGCGCTTGCGGTTGCCGCACTAGTCGCCCTCCTCGCGGAGGGCGTGGATAGAAATCTGCTACAATCATGATGTTCACAGCCTGATGCCCCGTCGCCCTCCTCGCGGAGGGCGTGGATAGAAATTTACCTCTCTTTCTGTTTGCATTGTACCATACTTGTCGCCCTCCTCGCGGAGGGCGTGGATAGAAATAACCAGGTGCCGCGCCTGGACATCACGCGAAGTCGGTCGCCCTCCTCGCGGAGGGCGTGGATAGAAATCGACCAAGGTAAGCAAAGGAGAAGACACAGCCTTTGTCGCCCTCCTCGCGGAGGGCGTGGATAGAAATACATACTTTGACAGCTTCATGTCTGCCCCTCCTGTCGCCCTCCTCGCGGAGGGCGTGGATAGAAATCGCTGTGCGCGGCGATCTTTACCGGGCCACTAACAGTCGCCCTCCTCGCGGAGGGCGTGGATAGAAATCTCCAGGGCCTCGCCAAAACGCTCCATAGCCCGCGTCGCCCTCCTCGCGGAGGGCGTGGATAGAAATCGAAGGGGACACGCATTTGTCAGTTCCGGCTTGTGGTCGCCCTCCTCGCGGAGGGCGTGGATAGAAATCGCACCGCGCCGCCGTGTTGGTCATGCGGTATCTCGTCGCCCTCCTCGCGGAGGGCGTGGATAGAAATCGAAAGGGGCGGAGCGTGGTTGTGTGGGAGCTGAAGTCGCCCTCCTCGCGGAGGGCGTGGATAGAAATATGTCTGCCCCTCCTTATCCAAACAGGTACAGAAGTCGCCCTCCTCGCGGAGGGCGTGGATAGAAATCACCGGCCTGACGCCCAGCAACTCACCGGCCTTGGCGTCGCCCTCCTCGCGGAGGGCGTGGATAGAAATCCAGCATGGTTTCTATGGCCTCCGGCGTCGTCGCGTCGCCCTCCTCGCGGAGGGCGTGGATAGAAATAAGAGCGGCCATGTGGGCATGGTTCAGCGGCGCATGTCGCCCTCCTCGCGGAGGGCGTGGATAGAAATATGATCTCGCCTCCTTCCGATACTGCTTGACGGCGTCGCCCTCCTCGCGGAGGGCGTGGATAGAAATTGAGCTTGTTGTTGATGATGAACGCAAGCAGGCGAGTCGCCCTCCTCGCGGAGGGCGTGGATAGAAATCTCTTCGGTGGCAAACACGCTCTTGCCCCATTCGTCGCCCTCCTCGCGGAGGGCGTGGATAGAAATAGACACATCCCGGGGACGATCCCCATCGACAACAGGTCGCCCTCCTCGCGGAGGGCGTGGATAGAAATCCCTCTGAGCTGTTCCTCGACCAGACCAAGACCAGTCGCCCTCCTCGCGGAGGGCGTGGATAGAAATACCTATGGCTACTCCATGTGACCAAGCATTGCAAAGTCGCCCTCCTCGCGGAGGGCGTGGATAGAAATACGCGAGTTACCACGCGGCCGCTGCGGTCCACCTGTCGCCCTCCTCGCGGAGGGCGTGGATAGAAATTTTTCCAGGTCCTGCACCGCGGCGGCAAAGGTGGCGTCGCCCTCCTCGCGGAGGGCGTGGATAGAAATCACGCCCGGCTTTGGTACCCGAGTGCCAAAGGCGTCGCCCTCCTCGCGGAGGGCGTGGATAGAAATCTTTTACATGGGTCCGGTTCACGTTCGTTACTGCGTCGCCCTCCTCGCGGAGGGCGTGGATAGAAATTTGCTGAAGGAGAATACACGGACGCTGGTGGCGAAGGTCGCCCTCCTCGCGGAGGGCGTGGATAGAAATCCGACGGCTGGAAACAGCGAACTGACAAGGCAAAGTCGCCCTCCTCGCGGAGGGCGTGGATAGAAATGGCTTGAAGATGTCGGGCCCGTGGTAGCCGGGATCGTCGCCCTCCTCGCGGAGGGCGTGGATAGAAATTGGCCCGCAGTAAGGAGGGATAGACATGGCCGTGTCGCCCTCCTCGCGGAGGGCGTGGATAGAAATTATAAAGGATTGCGCAAATACAAAAAAGCACCGGTCGCCCTCCTCGCGGAGGGCGTGGATAGAAATCGCTCTCGGAACTGTGGACGCAGATGCGCTCTATGTCGCCCTCCTCGCGGAGGGCGTGGATAGAAATTTGCTGGCCATGATGGTCATGGTGCCATCCTTGTGTCGCCCTCCTCGCGGAGGGCGTGGATAGAAATTGGTAACCCCCTACCAAAAAGAGGCCCTGCGCTACGTCGCCCTCCTCGCGGAGGGCGTGGATAGAAATCATCGCCGCAAAAGCCGCCGCCGTAGCAGCCGCCGGTCGCCCTCCTCGCGGAGGGCGTGGATAGAAATCATCAGAAACTGGCCCCGTTCGTGCCCGCAGAGGTCGCCCTCCTCGCGGAGGGCGTGGATAGAAATATATTGACACTCCGCAAAAGAACCCAACCGCTTATAGTCGCCCTCCTCGCGGAGGGCGTGGATAGAAATCTGATGAGGTAGAATACGACTTCAACGACCGACCGGTCGCCCTCCTCGCGGAGGGCGTGGATAGAAATTGCCCATCCACCTGCCGGTGCTGTTACCTGCGGCAGTCGCCCTCCTCGCGGAGGGCGTGGATAGAAATCACATCGTTGTCCCACTTGTTTTTCACCTCGATGGGGTCGCCCTCCTCGCGGAGGGCGTGGATAGAAATAGACACATCCCGGGGACGATCCCCATCGACAACAGGTCGCCCTCCTCGCGGAGGGCGTGGATAGAAATCTGTATCAGGATGATTTTTCGTCCGAGCTTGCCGGTCGCCCTCCTCGCGGAGGGCGTGGATAGAAATTACGTCAACTACAACACCGCGTCGAACTACAACGGTCGCCCTCCTCGCGGAGGGCGTGGATAGAAATTACATCATCCACAGCGACAAGCTGCTGCTCCGGCAGGTCGCCCTCCTCGCGGAGGGCGTGGATAGAAATCACCGGATCCTCGGCAAGGACCTCGTAGCAGTCCCAGTCGCCCTCCTCGCGGAGGGCGTGGATAGAAATTTGAGACTGGCCAATACTGGATCAGTATGATGCGGTCGCCCTCCTCGCGGAGGGCGTGGATAGAAATCTTGTCAAGCTGAATCTGTACCACATTGCAGGCGGTCGCCCTCCTCGCGGAGGGCGTGGATAGAAATATCCGCGCAGGAATGAAGCCGACAGACATCGCCAGTCGCCCTCCTCGCGGAGGGCGTGGATAGAAATACCAAAGAGCTGACTGGCGCAAACCCGATGCAGCGTCGCCCTCCTCGCGGAGGGCGTGGATAGAAATTACACCGAGCTGGACGCCACGGCGGATAAGCCCCGTCGCCCTCCTCGCGGAGGGCGTGGATAGAAATACCGAAAAGACCGACACCAACGACCTTTTCACCCGGTCGCCCTCCTCGCGGAGGGCGTGGATAGAAATTCGGCAGGGTTTGGCGAGTGTGTCCCAATCTTGGGTCGCCCTCCTCGCGGAGGGCGTGGATAGAAATCATCGGGCGCATTTTGCCATGTTGTTCAACGCCGTCGCCCTCCTCGCGGAGGGCGTGGATAGAAATCTGTCGGAGCTCGCCGACTGAGGTGTGGAAGGCTCGTCGCCCTCCTCGCGGAGGGCGTGGATAGAAATTCTTCCGCCGCCCTCTGGCAACTCTTCGGCTTCCGGTCGCCCTCCTCGCGGAGGGCGTGGATAGAAATTTCGTACGCACATCCTCGGCATAGCGGAAGTCGCGTCGCCCTCCTCGCGGAGGGCGTGGATAGAAATCCAAGCTGACAACCGACAACCCGCAGGACAACTAGTCGCCCTCCTCGCGGAGGGCGTGGATAGAAATGGCAGTCTGGACGGCCTGACCGTGACCGGTGTGTGGTCGCCCTCCTCGCGGAGGGCGTGGATAGAAATCGTGAAGCGGCTGTCTTTAAGTTCAGTCATCCTCAGTTGCCCTCCTCGCGGAGGGCGTGGATAGAAATCTTATCAATCAGTTCTCCCAACTTTTGAGCCATGTCACCCTCCTTGCAGAGGGTACAGATAGAAATCAGTTTCCACCGCGAATCGGGCATCGCCACAATTTTTCAAAAAAGGAGTTTTCCATGCATACAGTTTCCCTCACCCATCAGCTCGTCGCCATCCAGGACGACTTTGACCTCGACAAGATCATCGAAAGCGGCCAGTGCTTCCGGCCGCAAAAACTGGCCGACGGGCGCTACCGCTTTCTTTCCGGCAACGCACTCCTTTATCTGACTCCGCTGGGCGATGGGCAATACGATGCCGCATTGTATGGCTCAGATCGGGAGTACTGGGCCGACTACTTTGATTTGGGCCGGAACTATGCCGCGCTGCGGTGCAGCTTGGCGGGACAGAGCAGCTATCTGGACAAATCGCTCGATTTCGGGCAGGGCATCCGAATCCTGCATCAGGACCCATGGGAAATGCTCATCACCTTTCTCATCTCCCAGCGCAAGAGCATTCCAGCCATCCGCACCGCCGTGGAACACCTTGCCCGTTGCTGCGGCGAACCGCTCAGTGCCGAAGGCGATGAAGTTTTCCTCTTCCCTACCCCGCAGCAGCTCTGCGGCCTCTCTGAGGCGCAACTGATGGGCTGTGGTCTGGGCTACCGCACCCGTTACATCCAGAACGCTGCCGCTCAGGCTTCCAGCGGCACACTCGACCTCGGTGCTCTGGCGGCGCTGCACGACGACGCGCTCTTTTCCCGCCTCCTCGAGCTGGACGGCGTCGGCAAAAAGGTAGCAAACTGCGTCTGCCTCTTTGGCTATGGCCGTACCGCGATGGCTCCCATTGATGTCTGGATACAGCGACTCATTGATGAGGAATTCGGCGGCCGCGACCCTTTTCCTTCCTATGATCAGCAGGCTGGCATCGTACAGCAGTACTTGTTCTACTACAAGCGCAGCACCAGCCGCAGCGTCGCTCACAAAAAATAAAAAAAGTTATTGACAACTCTCCATTTTGCTGGTATAATAACACACGTTGTCAGGGACGACACAGGCTATGGGGGATTAGCTCAGCTGGGAGCCCGGTTGGTATCAAAACACACCCCCAGTCAGATAGTCCTGCGACAATCAAATTCCCAACAAAAAACTCCATCCAAGAGGTTCGCTTCTTGGATTTTATGGGGGATTAGCTCAGCTGGGAGAGCGCTTGCATGGCATGCAAGAGGTCAGCGGTTCGATCCCGCTATCCTCCACCAAGTTTCTAGGGTCCCTATCGTCTAGAGGCCTAGGACACGACCCTTTCACGGTCGGTACCGGGGTTCGAATCCCCGTGGGGACGCCAATATGACGCCCAAAGCCCGCAGGTGTGTTGCTGCGGGCTTTTTCGTTACTGCCGCATTAATATTTTGCACAAAATAAAGCCGATCTCCCGCACGTACTCGTTCGTGCGGCAAGATCGGCTGCAAGCGGCTTTACCGGCCGCTATTTCTGCTGCGCCGCTTAATCAATGCTGACGGCGCTTGTCGGCTTCCTCAACTACGCTGCGGCGGATCGTATCAAACGATTCCGTAAGGGCAGCCATGACGTCCTGATTCGTGCGTGTAACGATCAAATTGCGCCCGGATGCGACGAGATCCACACGGATGGTGAAAGGTCCCATCGTTTGGTGCCCTTCCTGTGTCACCGTAACCTTGCAAGGTCCGATTTGGTTGTCGAACTTTGCGAGCCCTTCGAGCTTTTCATTCACAGCCGCTTCAACGGCGGCAGAGCGATTGATGCCATGAAAGACGATCTGAGCGGTCATATAGGAACCTCGCTTTTGGTTATTGTTTTCTGCAGAAGATGGAATCGTATTGCTTGTGTAATGCGTTCCTTCCTCTTGCTTTAAGTGTATAGTTTTCCGCCTGCTCTGAGATAGGCGGATGATTGGAGCTTATCCCAAGTCGACAGGTGGCCGAATATTCCATGTATGGTCAAGTGCAATCGGGTAAAATAGCGCTCGCGCACGATAGGCCAAGCATGCGGCCTGTTTATGCGGGTTGACCGTTGATGACGGCTAAGAGACAACTTTTCAAATGCATACTAAAGATGCTCTGAGCCGTCGTTGAAGATTTTTGATTCGTGCGTTGCCGATGTTCATTAGCAGTGCGTAGCATTTCTAATGGGGTTCTTCGGCCGGTCTCCGCCCAGCCAGATTGTTTTGATTGAATGCCCGGGATGAACCTGAGGCAGCGTGTGCCTGAATAATGAATGGTGCACGTGGATTTATTCGTTTCCACTCTTTCGACGGCCTTGTCGTTTTGAGGCGTCGAGTTTTTTAACGTGCAGTTGCAGCACGCAGTGCAATCACCCGCGAAACCGACCTGTCCAGCCTGAGCAATAAGACGCTGATTTTTTTGAAACCATAAATGCGCTTTGACCGGCATGCTATTGAATGGAAAGCGCGAATTTTTTTTGATATTTAAAGGAAAAAACATGATGGATCGTAAGCCCTGGCAGGACAAAGGTCTGCGCCGTTCTTTTGATGGCGATGAGGGCGGAGAACGCCGCCGCTTTGGCCGTTTCGATCGCTTCGATCGTGAAGAACGCTCCGATCGACGCGAGTTCGGTGATCGCCCGCGTCGCGACTTTGGTGACCGTAAGCCTTTTGGCGACCGTCCGCGTTTTGATCGCTTTGACCGCTCGGATCGCAGCGACCGCTTTGACCGCTCTGAACGGCGCGACTTCGGCGATCGTCCTCGCCGCGATTTTGGCGACCGTCCGCGTTTTGACAACAAGAAGCCTTTCCGCAATCGCTTTGACGGACCGCGTCAGGATTTCGGCACTCGTTCGGGACCGCGCGCCCGTGCCTACGATACGCGCCGCTTTGCCGAACGCTCTGAATTTGCCCGCAATGCCATGGTCAAGATTGATTCGGACATCGCCGATTTCTTTGGCAGCCCCGAAGCAGTCAACCAGGCTCTGCGCCTCTTGATCGATGCTGCTCGCACAGTGAAATTCCCGCAGGCCGCCGCAGAGACGCCGAACGCAGAGCTCGAACCCGCTACTGCCGCTCAAATCTTTGGCGAGACCGATATCGATGACGACGATGTAGAAGATTCCGAATACGGTGACGGCGCGGCCGACAGTGCCGATGATGCCGACATGGAAGGCTGCGATGAAGTGTCTGTGGAAGAGGACAAAGCCGACAAGTAAGTTTTGTCGGTTGGATTTTGGCTGAAGTGCCCGTTAATGCTTGATGCAGCTTTCCATTACGTCGGAAAAGTTCTTAAGGGGCAGCGGCCCTAATCACTCTTAGAATGGGATACGTATTGTCCCGTTCGTTCCAAGAAAGCCCCGGGATCTCTCGGGGCTTTCTGTTTTTCGCTTCATTTACATGCCTCAGTACATTCTTGCGCTCGATCAAGGCACCACCAGCTCCCGCGCACTGTTATTTGATGCTGCGGGTGAGGTGGCTGCCCTTGCGCAGCAGGAGTTCCGGCAGAACTATCCTCGACCGGGATGGGTCGAGCATGATGCACGTGAAATTTGGTCTGCACAGTATGCTGTTGCCCGCAGGGCGCTTGAGCATGCCGGCGTGGATGTTAAGAGTGTTGCGGCAATCGCCATTACCAACCAGCGTGAAACAACAGTTCTGTGGGATCGCTTTACGGGAGAACCCATTGCCCCTGCGATTGTTTGGCAGGATCGTCGAACGGCCGAACGCGTTGAAGCTCTGGAGGCTCAGGGGCTTGGTCCTTTGGTGAGCGGCAAGACCGGCTTAAGGCTGGACGCTTACTTCTCTGCCACGAAAATCGAATGGCTGCTCGATCATGTGTCAGGTGCCCGCCAGCGAGCGGAGAAAGGCGAAATCCTTTTTGGCACGATGGACAGCTGGCTCATTTGGAATTTAACGCGCGGTGCGGAGCACGTCACCGATACGACCAATGCTTCCAGAACGCTGTTGTGCGACCTCCGCAGCGGTCAGTGGGATGACGAATTGCTCGACATCTTTCGTATTCCTCGAGCCATGCTGCCGCGCATCGAACCGAGTTCCGGTGTGGTCGGCTGTACGCATCCATCGCTTTTCGGTGCCGCGGTCCCGATTGCAGGCGTTGCCGGAGATCAGCAGGCTGCGGCCTTTGGCGAAGCCTGTTTTGCACCGGGATCCGTGAAAAACACCTACGGCACCGGTGGATTCCTGCTGATGAATGTCGGCGGGGAGCCTCGCCCAAGTGAAAATAGGCTGATTACCACCGCTGCCTGGAAGCTTGGCTGCGCACCGACTCAATATGCGCTCGAAGGCAGTGTTTTTATTGCCGGTGCAGTCGTGCAATGGCTTCGCGACCAAATGGACTTTATTGAATCCGCTTCGGAAATCGAAGCCCTTGCCCGCGAAGTGCCTGACTCGGGCGGTGTATGGTTTGTCCCGGCGTTTGTTGGCCTGGGCGCCCCTTATTGGGATCCGGATGCTCGAGGCATGCTTATTGGTCTCACTCGCGGAACCAATCGGGCACATATTGCTCGGGCAGCATTAGAGGCGATTGCTTTTCAAAGCGCTGAAGTGCTCACGGCTATGGCCAAGGATGCAACACGCCCAGTGCGGGAACTTCGCGTTGATGGGGGCGCAGCAAGAAATGATCTCCTCATGCAGATGCAGGCTGACATTGCCGGCGTCCCTGTTATTCGACCGGCTCAGACGGAAACGACGGCATTAGGAGCCGCGTTTTTGGCTGGACTGGCGTCGGGCTTTTGGCAAAGTACCGACGAAATTGCCTCACTCTGGCGGGCTGAGCGGGTCTTTGAACCTGTGATGAATGAAGATCAGAGAGGATTTTTGATGAACCAATGGGCTCGAGCCGTCGGCCGTGCCCGCAAATGGAACCAGTGATATGGCAGCAGCAGAAGTAAAACCGACCGTCAAAGGGCTCAACCGCACAGAAGCTCTGGCATCGATTATGCAGGACCCCGTTTGGGACGTCGTGGTTGTAGGCGGCGGCGCTACCGGCGCCGGCGTTGCGCTTGATGCTGCTTCGCGCGGGCTCAAAACGCTGCTTCTGGAAGCGCAGGATTTTTCCGCAGGAACCTCGTCGCGCTCGACAAAGCTGATCCACGGAGGCGTGCGTTATTTAAAAAATCCCAGAGACTGGGGATTGGTGCACGATGCGCTGGTTGAACGCAAGCGTCTGATTGACAACTGCCCGCAGCTCGTGCATGCCGAACCTTTTGTGCTGCCCTGCTTTAAAAAGTGGGAGCGTGAGATCTACATGGCCGGTCTTGGTTTTTACGGCGCAATGGCTGGGAAGGATCAGATTGGCCGTACGCGGATGCTTAAGCCCGAAGAAGCTGAAAAAGTGCTCCCCGGCGTCAAAACCGAGGGGCTCTTAGGCGGCGTGGAGTTTTTCGATGCTCAATTCGATGACGCGCGCCTCAACATAGCGCTCATTCGTACAGCAGCCACACACGGAGCCGTTTGCCTCAATTACATGCCGGTGGTCGGACTTGAACGGATCGGCGGTCTGATTCAGTCGGTGACGGTCGAAGATAAGCACACCGGTGAATCGCACCGCATCCGCACCAAGATGGTTTTCAATTGTGCGGGTGTCTGGGCGGATCAGATTCGTCGTCTCGCAGATCCGCAGGCTGCGCAGCTTCTGCGGTTCTCCCGCGGGACTCATGTTGTCGTCGACCGTTCATTCCTGCCGGGAGATGCAGGCATGCTGATCCCGAAAACACGGGATGGCCGCGTGTTGTTTGCTATTCCTTGGCACAACGCAGTACTTCTCGGCACCACAGATGTTGAGGTCCGCGAGGCAGAGTTCGATCCGCAGCCGTCAGAAGACGAGATTGCCTTTATTCTCGAGACGGCTTCTGGGTATCTGGCAAAGCCTCTTTATCGCAGCGACGTGCTTGCTGCTTTTGCTGGTCTGCGTCCGCTTCTGCGGGTGCCAGCAGGTCAATCCTCAACCGCTCAGGCTTCGCGAAGCCATTCCGTCATTTCGGAATTCGGCAATATGATCACGATTGCCGGCGGCAAGTGGACGTCGTACCGTCGAATGGCCGAGGATGCCATGCTCGAGGCGACGCTGCGTCATCTTATTGAGCCTCGGCTTTGCATCACTAAGGATCTGCCGATTCTCGTGGACGAAACGTTTAATCCCGAAGTCATTGAAGAAGCTGCTTGTCAGGGGCCTGAGAATGATGCCAAGGTGATTGAATATGCACTCTATGCACGTGACTTTGAAGGAGCCTGTACTGCCGAGGATATTCTTTGGCGCCGTTTGCGTGTAGGTGTTCTCAATGCTGCCCGCGCTCAGGAACTGCTTCCTAAAGTGGCTGCGGCGCTAGAAGGTCGGGAATATGCTGCACCTGCCGCATCAGTTGCCAATGAGGCTGAAACGCATGCTGAAGAGGCTGCTGTGCAGTGTTCGGGAAAAGCGGCGGATGAGGAGGCAGAAGTGTCGACGGAACCGTCTTCGAAGAGTGTAAAGCCCGAGGTCTCGGCGGAAGCGCTGGAAACGCCGACGGCTGCTGAAGAAGTTGTCAAGTCAGCTGAAGCGGACGCAGAGGTGCTTGCGGAACCATCCTCGAAGAGTGAAACACCTGAGGTCTCGGTGAAAGCGCTGGAAACGCCGACGGCTGCTGAAGAAGTTGTCAAGTCAGCTGAAGCGGA
>OIFE01000939.1_pt1 | contig 17433 bp, 18 predicted proteins | sample 1581921 | NCBI WGS metagenome assembly OIFE01 (sample SAMN04414075, study PRJEB24778) | human gut metagenome | material: faecal | host: Homo sapiens | reverse complement strand
CTGATTTGTTAATTCAACAACTCATAGTATGACTCCAAATATTTTGCCCTTTCACCTTTTTGAAAGGGCTTTTTTTATTCCCTAAAAAGACACTCAAAAATCATATAAAATACTCCATTCTTAAAATTAATTAACTTCATATTATTTATGAAAAAATATATAAATTAATGAACATTGACATTAAAATAAAGTTAGGAGTACATTAAGCAGTAATCATTAAAAGTAATCATAAATATAAAGGATTATTTTATGTTTGTGAAACTCTCCTACTACGCCCATTCCGCGCAAGATAAACTCGGCAATCTCTTGCCTTACGAACATTGGCAAACCTTGCAAAGCCATTCAGTCAATGTTGGTGAAATGGTAGCGGAGTTTGCTCGGGTATTCGGTGCGCAGGAAATTGCCTGCCAGACAGGAAAGCTTCACGATTTAGGGAAATATTCGGAAGCCTTTAACCGTCTGCGCAGTGAAATTCTCGATCATACTGTAGAACAAGCGGCACAACCACATGGATTGTTCACGCTCACCATACCAACGAGCGGCGGCAAAACCTTCACTTCCACTTCCATGGCTTTCACGCTGGAGCACGCCAAACGGCAAGGTATGCGGCGCGTAATTTATGTCATTCCGTTCACTAGCATAATCGAACAAAATGCCGCCGAATTCCGCAAAGCTTTTGACAAAACAAATTGTCATGGAAGTCGCCGGGCATATTGCGTAAATCTGGGGCGGTGAAGTAATTTACATCCCACGTAACCTGATTTTGTTGTTAAGCGAACGTGACCGCAAGATTTTCAATGAATTCAACGGCACAAACCCCGCGAACTAGCACGCAAATACAACGTATCCATGCAGTGGATTTACCAAATTGTGAAGCGTGTCACAAAAGAAGAAATCGCCCGACGGCAGTTTGATATGTTTGGGGAGAAATAACCGCTAAAAGTGAGAAAACGTCCGAAAGGGCGTTTTTTTTTTGAACATAAGCGTTGACAAAAATTAATCCGCAGGTTAAATTAAACCACGAGGTTAACTTTTAATATTCAGTTAACACACTACATAAGGAGAAAACTATGAAAAAAACCAACTTCGGAGAATTTATAAGGGGGTATCGTCGCGCCAATAAGATCCTATTAAAACAAATGGCAGATGCTTTGGGCTTTAGTTCTGCATTTATGTCATCCATTGAAAATGGAAATAAACCAATTCCGCAAGGTATTGAGCAAAAGCTTGTAAATAGTTTTAGCTTTTCAGATCAGGACAAAGAGCGCTTATTTGAATCAGTTGATACCACAAGAACACAAAGCACAATTACAATCCCGCAAAACTCATTAGATCAAATGATTGTTGGGGCATTTTGTCGGAATTTCAATGAACTCGATGATACTAAAAAACAAGAATTATTAAATTTATTAAAAGGAGTCAAATAGTGAGTTCAATTTTTTATAACGAGGGGTTTTCGGTTAGCCCTATGTCAAGAAAACAAATAGATTCAATCACTCAAGCTATCCGTGAAATAGCTGCTAAGTGTGGGTGGATAGATTCTAATGGTGCCGTTGATATTATATCTCTCTTAGAGTTTGGCTATGAAAACTTTCGCATTGTGCCAGATCATGAGATGGCGGGTGCTTTAGGACTAACATTACCAACAGGAGAGATCCTTTTAAGGGAAAGCGTCTATAATGGGTCTTGTGATGGTAATGGACGAGATCGCTTTACGGTTGCTCATGAATTAGCGCATGGAGTCATACATAAGGAACAGATAGGATTTGCTCGACCTGTGGATAAAAGCACTAAAATTTATTGCAACGCTGAATGGCAAGCAAATGAATTTGCGGGGCGACTTCTATTGCCTGATAGTAGTATCAAACGTTTTCATAACATGGCAGTTTCTGAACTCGCTGATTTGTTTGGGGTAAGTTACGAGTGTGCCCAAACAAGAGTTGCTAAATACGGAAAATAAAAACCCAATCACAAGAACTGGGTTTTAGGATAGTAAGTAATATTGGCGTATTAATTACTATGTATAGTTCTCCATCCGCTGTACACAATACCTGCAAAAGAAGAACACCTTCGAAAACGGTGAAGTATTCTAAAACAAGTTGCATGGCGTTGTCCATAGGTAAAGTGGTGGTAACCTGAAAAATAAGAGGTAAGCCTAATGGCTATGACAACTTGTTCTAAGTGTGGTCGTGTTTGCCCTCTAATTTTCCGTTGGACGCGTGAAGACCCACGTACCGGCGCAATTATTAGAGCTAAACACCGCCCTATGCCAATCCCGCAATGTGATTGTGGCAGATAATTAATAAAAACGTCCGAAAGGGCGTTTTTTTTTATGAGTAAAATAAAATTTATTGGAATATGATTTATTAGAACTTTTACTAACTTAAGTAAATTTCTATGAAAAAAACATTAATTCTGTCAGTATTAATTTTCTCTCCTCCAGTATTTGCGCATGATCTAGATAATCATAAAATACACGGCTTTATCTCCACCAACCTTGCCGCAAAAACCGTCTCTGAGGACGCACTGTAGTATATGCAAACCCGCTACCGGATCCCCGCCACCCGACTACGGCAAACGCTGCAAAGCCTGGTAGCTGGTGGAGATTTGCCAGCCAGAGTTGTTGGGGGAAACGGGATAGGAGTACAGGGATGTTTGAGAAATAGGAGAATATGGCGGATTGAATTCAAATGAGGACAAAGCATCAATGCTTGTTATATACAAATGGCAAGGGTATTGGCAGAGATGTACTGGTTTGAATTTACTACAAAAACATCTTTTAACATATTGATTTTATTTTATTTCTATAGAGATTTCGTCTAAAGCTAAAACTAGCAGCCCACAAATTATGGACGAAGATTTTTTAATTTTTAAATTTATTTAGATGCGCTAAACTACATTTGTGAGATAGTGTGATTATTAAGGAGTTAAAAATGTCAAAACAAAAAAAATTTGAAGATTTTTTTGATAGAACAAGTAATTCAATTAAAAAAGTTGATGTTTTGATAGCTTATGATGATAAAAATGGCAATATCAATCCCTATTTAAACCATATTTTTTGTCCAGAATGTTATATTGCTGCCTTATCGTTGGTTCATGGTAAAACACCTCATCTAAGAAGTATTCCATCATCTCTTCACTCAAATAGTTGCTCATATAATTATTCTTATGCAAGGAAAACGACTATCCTGAAGTATCTTGAAAAATTAACTTCTGAGCAAGTAAAAAATCGGTTAAATAGCATGATGCGTCAATTAATGCCAAGTAAAAATGATATAGCAGAATTACAATCTAATCTGACTATCGAAAACAATTCTTTTCTTTTTGATGAGGAAGAAAATGCTCAAAGTAAACAGGTTATAAAAAAGACGATAAGAAAACAAAGGCTTTCTGGATGGATTGACTCCGATATTTCAGGTAAGCTTTATCTTTTCTATGGGGATGTTAAGATTTTATCTGAAGAAAAACAATCAAAAACAGGAAACACTTATTTTAGATGGGTTATAAAAACAAAAAATAAAGATGGAGAATGGAAGTATAGAACTAGCCTGTATCGTGGTTCAATAAATGAATGTTTTGATAAAGATTCAGTGTATAAAATTGTCCTTATTGGTACTGCTAATTTTGATAATGGATATTTAAATATTAAACTTGAGAATAGAAACGCAGTTTTATATAAAAAGGCTGAGTAACTAAAGTGAAGTAAGTAAACCGTAACCTACATCTCCACCTTTAAAATAAAAATGTAAGGTGTATGCGGTACGCACGCAGTTTTGGCTGTTCAAGTCATTGCTTCAAACGTTCTGATGACCTTATGTTTCAATCTATGTAGGTCGTATACTTGTATCCGACAACCTTTTGATATTTATATGATTTGAAATTATTGCGGTAATTTTGAAAGTGTCGAATTCGAGAATCCGACCTATCATTTTTCAGGTGCTTCAGCGACAGATTCGCAATTACGGCGAGAATGTGACGATTCAAAGTGTGGTCAATTCTTTGAATATTTCGCTACGACAGTTGAAGAGCGCGGATCGGCTAGACGTGGTGTGCTGCATTGAGGGCGATGCGGCGGAATAAAACTCAATAAATTTGAATAGTATAATATTTATCTTCCTACTCTATCTCTCAACCCGATTCATGCCCAACAACATTCCCCCCTTGTATTTCCCCCTTATTCGCTCTAGACTATGCCCCATTTTTAGCTTTCATGATTTATAATTATGCGTGTTTCTGACTTTCATTTTGACTTACCTGATGAGCTGATTGCTCGTTACCCTAAAGAAGATCGCTCTTCTTGCCGTTTGCTACAGCTTAATGGTGAAAACGGGGAAATTTCTCACCGCACTTTTACCGATGTATTGGATTTAATCGACGAAGGTGATTTGTTGATTTTTAACAATACGCGCGTGATCCCAGCTCGTATGTTTGGTCGTAAAGCCAGTGGCGGGAAAATTGAAGTGTTAGTGGAACGTGTTTTAAGTGAGCATCATTTCTTAGCGCATATTCGTTCGTCAAAAGCCCCGAAAGAAGGTGCTGAATTATTTTTAGGCGAAGATAAGCTCGGTGAAAATAAGGGCGTAAAAGCGATTATGATCGGTCGTCAAGATGCGCTTTTTGAAGTGGAATTAGCGGATAAAAGTCGCAATGTGCTTGATGTGTTGCAAGAAATCGGTCATATGCCTTTGCCGCCTTATATTGATCGCCCAGATGAAGAAGCAGATCAAGAATGCTATCAAACCGTGTATAACAAAGTGCCTGGTGCAGTGGCTGCGCCAACGGCTGGCTTGCATTTTGATGATGAGCTTTTACAAAAATTACACGAAAAAGGTGTCAATTTTGAATTTGTGACTTTGCATGTGGGCGCAGGTACATTCCAACCTGTACGCGTTGAAAATATTGAAGATCACATTATGCATGCAGAATATGTGGAGCTTTCTCAAGAAGTCTGCAATGCCATTATTGAAACGAAAAAAGCGGGTAAACGTGTCATTGCGGTAGGCACAACATCAGTGCGTTCTGTTGAAACCGCTGCACTATCTGCGGAAGAAAATGGCAACCCAGATTTAATTGAACCTTATTTTTCTGATACGTCTATTTTTATTTACCCGGGCAAATCATTCCGTGTGGTGGATGCGTTGATTACCAACTTCCACTTACCAGAAAGTACATTGATTATGTTGGTGTCTGCTTTCGCAGGCTTTAGTCACACCATGAACGCCTATAAAAGTGCGGTCGAAAATCGTTACCGTTTTTTCAGTTATGGCGATGCGATGTTCATTACCAAAAATCCCAATGTAAAAGGGTCAGAATAAGAAAAATGGGTGGTCAAATGCCACCCATTTTTTTAAATCCAACCTTTTGCTCTAAATTCTTTTAGTACTTTAACAAACACTTTCATCTCATCTGGTGTACCAAGCGTGAGACGATTCCATCCTTGGATAGGCAAAAACTCCCGTCCTACCAAAATAGAATGTGCCTTCATGCGTTCTTGATAAGTTTTTACGTCTCCCTTAATCTCATGGAAAATAAAGTTACCATTCGATGGTGCAAATTTTAAACCAAGTTCTGTTAAGGCATTTTGAACAATCTGACGTGAAACCGCATTACTTTGGAAACTCAATTTTGCAAAGGTTTTATCTTGTAAAGAGGCCACTGCAGCCACAGCCCCCGCAAGATTCGTGTTATCCAATGACATAAATTTTTCTACTTCTTCAACCACTTCCGGCTGAGCAAGTAAATATCCCACACGATAGCCCGCTAACGCATAAAACTTAGAGAAAGTCCGTGTTACTAATACATTTTTCAAGCCCTCTTTGACTAATGTCATACCTGTTTCAAAGGCAGGATCCTCCACAAAGTCTGCATAAGCTTCATCTAGCAGAAAATAGCTATTTTGAGAAAATGACTTAATCCAAGAGAAAAGTGTTTTAGCTGGCGTAATCATTGATGTTGGATTATTTGGGTTACATAAATAGAAAATCGTCACACCATCAAAGGCTTCTGCGGCGTTTTTTAACTTCGTTAAATCAAAAGAAAAATCGTCTGCGAGCGGCACTTTCACCACTGGCACACCTAACGCTTTTGCATATAATTCTGCATAATTAAATGTTGGATCCGGCACCACGAGCTGAACCGCTTGTTTTGCATTTTGAGCCTTAACAATCAATGCTTGAACGGCAGCTTGAATATTTTCTGAAGAACCATTTCCCAATGAAATGAAACTTTCAGCGACATTGTGTTTAGCGGCTAATTGCGTAATGACTGCTGCACGTTGATCATCTGGATAATATGAACCGATTGCTAAACTATTCATAATCGCTTGTTTTGCTTTTTCCGACATCCCTAACGCATTCTCATTAAAATTGAGATGTAATACTTTCGTTGAAGTTGCTTTTGATACCTGATTTTCCGCCATTAATTTTGGTGCCAATGCCATACCTAACGCTGTCGTACCTGCTAATTTAAAAAGTGTTCTCCGTTGCATAATTGCCTCCCGATTAAAATATAATTATTCACTTAAAATGCATTTTTATTCATATTGACATGAAAATTTACTTCTGCAAGAGATTTTTTGACTTATTAAATCACACCGCATAAAATGCTCTCTCACAAAGATTGTTAAGCCTGTGAAAACAAGACAGGCTTTTTTATTGCAAAAAAATCTTCGAACTGTTTATTCGTTGAGGAAAGAAAATGAAATATGAATTAGATAAAACCAGCGGTAGTGCGCGTCGTGGTCGCTTGGTGTTTGAACGTCCACAAGGCACGTTCACCGTAGAAACCCCTGCTTTTATGCCAGTGGGTACTTATGGCACCGTAAAAGGCATGACACCAGAAGAAGTGCGTGCGACAGGTGCAGAAATTTTGCTTGGTAACACGTTCCATCTATGGCTTCGTCCTGGACAGGAAGTGATGCGTAAACACGGTGATTTACATGACTTTATGCAATGGCATCGTCCAATTTTGACTGACAGTGGCGGTTTCCAAGTATTTAGTTTAGGTAAATTACGTAAAATCACCGAAGAAGGCGTGAAATTCCAAAATCCAATTAATGGTGAACGTATTTTCCTTTCGCCTGAAAAATCCATGGAAATTCAATATGATTTAGGGTCTGACATCGTGATGATTTTCGATGAATGTACGCCTTATCCCGCGACTTTCGATTATGCGAAAAAATCCATGGAAATGTCTCTTCGTTGGGCAAAACGCAGCCGCGATCGCTTTGATGAATTAGGCAATAAAAATGCACTATTCGGTATTATTCAAGGTGGCGTATTTGAAGAATTACGCAAAGTATCACTAGAAGGCTTAGTCAATATTGGCTTTGACGGTTATGCGGTGGGCGGTTTAGCGGTAGGCGAACCAAAAGAAGACATGCACCGTATTTTAGAATACATCTGCCCACAAATTCCAGCTGACAAACCGCGCTATTTAATGGGCGTGGGTAAGCCAGAAGATTTAGTGGAAGGCGTGCGTCGTGGTATTGATATGTTTGACTGTGTAATGCCAACCCGTAACGCACGTAACGGCCATTTATTCGTCACGGACGGCATTGTTAAAATCCGTAATGCAAAATACCGCGATGATACGAGTCCATTGGATCCAGAATGTGATTGCTACACCTGTAAAAACTACACCAAAGCCTATTTATATCATTTAGATAAATGCGGTGAAATTTTAGGTGCTCGCTTAAATACCATTCACAATTTACGCTATTATCAACGTTTAATGGCGGAAATTCGTCAAGCTATCGAAGACGATCGTTTTGATGATTTTGTGGTGGAATTCTATGCTCGCATGGGCAAACCTGTTCCACCATTACAATTAGCGGATAAATCATAATTGATGAAAGTGCGGTAGAAAAATCCAATGTTTTTTGACCGCACTTTTTAACAAAGGAAACCTTATGCAAATCCTTGAACCTCAACAATTTGCCACTTGGAATGAGCCGATTGATATGCTTTATGCTTGTCATAGCAAAGTGAAACGCTTTTGTAAGCAGCTCACCATTCTTCCTGGTTATTTAGAAAAAAATGGCGTGAATCAAGCCGTATTAAATGATGTGAAAACCATTTTGCAGTATTTTAATCACGCGGCCCCACTTCATCATGATGATGAAGAAAAAGACTTTTTCCCCGCTTTAATTGAAAAAGCACCGCAAGCGAAAGAGTCTGTGGATGAATTAGAGCGCCAGCATGTTACTTTGCATGAAAATTGGGCAACGCTTTCCGAGCAGCTAGAAGAATTGATTGCAGAGAAACGTACCGATGTAGATGAAAGACTGATTACGCTATTTGTGGCGAGCTATGATAGACACATTACCCTTGAAGAGCCGCTATTTGAGCTTGGTAAGCAATATTTATCAGCAGAACAACTCTCGGCTATGGGCAAAATTATGTTTGCTCGTCGCCAAGCTTAAATCATGAAATATCAATTAAATTTGACCGTACTTTCCTGCCCGATTCCGCTTTTAACCGCGAAGAAGGCTTTGGCAAATTTAGCGCCAAATGATGAATTAGTTTTGCAATTAAATCGTCAAAGTGCGGTAGAAAATTTTGTTGTTTTTTGTGAAGAAAATCAATGTGAATTAGTGGATCAACATTGGCTTTCCGAGCAAATCTTCGAAGTTTGCTTGAAAAAAATCAATTAATCCTAAAATTCTCGTTGTTATTGCCTTCATCGGCTTTTACTGAATGCCGTTTTATGGTATTTTACGCACACTTTTAACTTTTCATTTTATAAGGAAAACACAATGGAAGCACAAAGCCCAATGTCCACGTTATTTATTTTCGTGATCTTCGGTTTAATTTTTTATTTTATGATTTACCGCCCACAAGCGAAACGTAATAAAGAACACAAAAAATTAATGTCTGAATTAGCGAAAGGCACTGAAGTATTAACCGCTGGTGGTTTGATTGGTAAAATCACTAAAGTAACCGAAGGTGCTGAAATTGTTATCGCTTTAAACGATACTACTGAAATCACGATTAACCGTAACTACATCGTTTCAGTATTACCGAAAGGTTCTGTAAAATCTCTCTAATTTAAATTCCTAAAGGGAAAACTATGTTAAATCGTTACCCATTATGGAAGAATCTAATGGTGATCCTTGTGGTCGCCATTGGTGCTTTATACTCTCTTCCAAATATCTATGGTGAAGATCCTGCGGTGCAAATTTCTGGTACTCGCGGACAACAAGCAGACACCACCGCATTAACTGAAGTACAAAATGTACTGAAAGAAAATAACCTTCCAACCAAATCTATCGTTCTTGAAAATGGCTCCATTCTTGCCCGTTTCACCAACACAGATGACCAACTTCTTGCCAAAGATAAAATTGCAGAAAAACTTGGCACTAACTACACCACCGCATTAAACCTTGCACCGGCAACACCGGCTTGGTTAAGCAGCATTGGTGCTAATCCGATGAAATGGGGTTTGGACTTACGTGGTGGGGTACGTTTCTTGATGGAAGTGGACATGAATTCTGCGTTGGCTAAACGTCAAGAACAGTTACAAGACACATTACGCAACGAATTACGTAAAGAAAAAATTCAGTTTACGGCGATTAAAAATGGCGACAAATTTGGTACAACGGTCACATTAGAAAACGCAGACCAAATGTCAAAAGCAGCGCGTATTATTCGTCAGTTACACCCAACATTAGACGTGTCTGACATTGGTGACAACACCTTAAACCTTGCCCTTTCTGAAGCGGCATTAACAGAATCACGTAACTTAGCGATCGAGCAAAACTTAACGATTTTACGTAAACGTGTCGCTGAATTAGGCGTAGCTGAAGCGGTTATCCAACGTCAAGGTGCAGAACGTATCGTAATCGAATTACCGGGTGTTCAAGATACGGCGCGCGCAAAAGAAATCTTAGGGGCAACCGCAACACTTGAATTCCGCATTGTGAATTCGTTGGTGAACCCAGAATCAGCAGCGCGTGGTATGTTGCCTTCTGACACAGAAATCAAATATGACCGTCAAGGTAGACCTGTTGCACTTTACAAACGTGCGGTATTGGGTGGTGAACACATCATCAACTCAAGCTCGGGTTTAGACCAAAACACCAGTACGCCACAAGTAAGTGTAACCTTGGATAGTGAAGGCGGCGAAATCATGTCGCAAACCACTAAGAAATACTACAAAAAACCAATGGCAACCTTGTATGTAGAATACAAAGACAACGGTAAAAAAGACGAAAATGGCAAAACCATTTTAGAGAAAAATGAAGAAGTCATTAACGTCGCAACCATTCAAGGTCGCTTTAGTTCTAACTTCCAAATTACGGGTGTAAGCAGTTCTGCAGAAGCACAAAACCTTTCTATGTTATTAAAATCAGGTGCATTAATCGCGCCAGTGCAAATTGTTGAAGAACGTACAATCGGTCCTTCTCTTGGTGCACAAAACGTAGAACAAGGTATTGATGCAAGCTTCTGGGGCTTAATTGCCGTCATTGTCTTCATGCTAATTTACTATAAAATCTTCGGTATTATCGCAAGCTTTGCCTTGGTGATTAATATCGTTTTATTAGTCGGTTTGATGTCTATCCTACCAGGTGCAACACTCACCATGCCGGGGATTGCGGGTATCGTATTAACCCTGGGGATGTCGGTGGATGCCAACGTACTTATTTTTGAGCGTATAAAAGAAGAGATTCGTAATGGTCGTCCAATCCAGCAAGCTATTAACGAAGGTTATAACGGTGCATTCACCTCTATCTTCGATGCGAACTTAACCACAATTTTAACGGCAATCATTCTTTATGCTGTGGGTACCGGCCCTATTCAAGGCTTCGCGGTAACCCTTGCATTAGGTGTGGCAATTTCAATGTTTACAGCAATTACCGGAACACGTGCTATCGTGAACTTCCTATACGGCGGTAAACGTCTTGAAAAATTATCAATTTAGGTAGGATAAGATGAGATTATTTGCAAAAGATAAAAACGGACATTTTATCCGTGAAGTGAATGGGATTAAATTGCCATTCCCTCTCACTGAATTTATGAAAGTGAGATTTGTAGGGTATGCATTTTCCGCAATTTTAATGGCGATTTCCCTCTTCTTCATTGTGACAAAAGGCTTCAACTGGGGCTTGGATTTTACCGGTGGTGTGGTATTTGATACTCACTTCTCACAACCGGCTGATTTAGAGAAAATCCGTGGTACATTAAATCAAAATGGTATTGCAAGTCCAATTGTACAAACAACGGGTTCTGTACAAGACGTGATGATCCGCTTACCAGCTGATAATAACGATTCTGCTATTGGTGATCACGTTAAAAGCATGCTCCAAACAATTGACCCTAATATTCATATTAACAGTATCGAATTCGTCGGTCCAAACGTTGGTGAAGAACTGGCTCAAGGTGCGGTTTATGCGACCCTTGCAACCCTAGCAATGATGTTAATTTACGTGGGTTCACGTTTTGAATGGCGTTTAGGTTTTGGTGGTATTGCCTCACTTGCGCATGACGTGGTGATTACACTCGGTGTATTCTCTGCATTACAAGTCGAAATGGATTTAACCTTCGTGGCGGCGATTCTTTCCGTTGTAGGTTATTCTATCAACGATAGTATCGTGGTATTCGACCGTGTGCGTGAAAACTTCCGTAAAATTCGCCGTGTAGAAACCATCGATATTATTGATATTTCCTTAACGCAAACCTTATCGAGAACCATCATGACATCTCTCACAACGCTTCTTGTTGTGATTGCCTTGTTCTTCTTTGGTGGTCCATCAATTCATAACTTCTCATTAGCGTTATTAATTGGTATCGGTTTTGGTACTTACTCATCAATCTTTATTGCAATTGCGATTGCTTATGATATCGGCCTACGCCGTGAACATATGATTCCACCAAAAGTGGATAAAGAAGTAGATGATTTACCTTAATCTATTAAACATCAGATAAAAAGAAAGCCACCATAACGGTGGCTTTTTTATTGCTAAAATTACGTGATTTTTGACCACACTTTAGTCATTTACATCACCTAATAAAGCCGCATATTTCTTCGTTGATTCAGAGCTTTCCAAGGTAATTTTAAACGCCATTGTTAGCGGCACTGAAAGTAACATACCGACTGTACCGAGCAACCATCCCCAGAAAAGCAACGAAAAGAATACGACCAAGGTAGAAAGCCCTAAGGTTTTTCCCATCATTTTCGGTTCAATAATATTACCGATCACAATATTTGATGCAATGATACCGACGGTTACACCCATACCCACACCAAATCCATTCAGCAATAACGCTTGAACAACAATCGGCACGGCTGCAATAATCGAACCAATATTTGGAATGTAATTTAATAGGAAGCTTAAGGTTGCCCATAAAATCGCATATTGGACATCCATTACATCCAACAAAATCCACGTCGAGACGCCGGTAAGTAAACTAATCACCGTTTTCACACCAAGATAACTAATCACACCGTCTAAAATACGATCGATGTGATGTTCTTCCGCGACAACATCATGTTCATTATCACTTAAAACTAAAGCAAGTTTATGCTTCATGGTTGGTGCTTCAAGCAGCATAAAAATCACCGCTAAGATCAACACAAAAACATTCGTCACCACACCAGAAAAGTTTAATAACAAACGGCTCACAAAGTTCATGATCACACTTGGATCAAAATGCTCCATAATGGCTTCGCGAGAAATCACAATTGGCAATTTCAGTTTTTGAGCTAACGCCATGACGTCATTTATACGCTCCGAAAGCAGCACTTTATATTGAGGAATCGAGCGTGTAAATTCTTGCACACTGCTATTAATTAATCCCGCCAGGAAAAAGAATACGATTAAAATTAAGATAAACAACAAGGCAATCGCAATACCATGTGGCACTTTGCGTTGTGTCATCGCTTTAATCACTGGCGAACAAATAATGGCGATAAATAATGCCAATAAAAAAGGCACGACAATCTCCGCCGCCAATTTAATTCCCGCAAATACAATCACTAAAGCTGCCATTGCGACTAAAGTGCGGTTAAAATTTAAGTTTTTTTCCACTAAATGGCTTCCTCATTTTCTTCGCCTGTACGAACACGGATCACGCGTTCTACATCATAAACAAAGATCTTCCCATCACCGATTTTCCCTGTTTGGCAAGTTTCAACAATGGTTTCAAGACATTGTTCAAGTAAATCATCCGGCACGACAATTTCCATTTTCACTTTAGGTAGAAAATCCACCATATATTCCGCACCGCGATAAAGCTCTGTATGCCCTTTTTGGCGACCAAAACCACGGACTTCAGTCACTGTCATGCCACTGATACCAATATCAGATAAATTTTCACGCACATCATCTAATTTAAATGGCTTAATAATGGCTTCGATTTTTTTCATTTTATTTCTCCAAATTTTCACGGCGTGCAGCTTTCGGGCGAAAGCTTGTAATCACTTCAGGCTTGGTATCAATATAAATACCATCGATTAATTGCAAGCAGTAAGGCACTGCGCTAAAAATCCCTTTCACTAAGACTTTGCCTTGCTCATCTTTCACGCCTTCTAAAGTTTCTTTGATAGCTTTTGGCTGCCCCGGTAAATTCAAGATTAGGCTATTTTTACGAATCACGCCAACTTGACGAGATAAAATCGCTGTAGGCACAAAATGTAAACTTACTTGACGCATTTGCTCACCAAATCCAGGCATTTCACGATCGGCTACCGCTAACGTGGCATCAGGTGTCACATCACGTTTTGCCGGACCTGTACCGCCCGTTGTGAGCACTAAATGACAATGGTACTCATCCACTAATTCTTTCAAGGTTTGTTCGATTAATGGCTGTTCATCTGGAATTAATCGAGTTTCCACTTCAAAAGGATCCACCAATGCTTGTTCTAACCATTGTTGTAATTCGGGAATCCCTTGATCTTGATACACACCACTTGATGCGCGATCTGATACGGAAACCAAACCTATTTTTAAAAGTGCGGTCATTTTTTTCCTCATTTTTATACGCTATAAACAGCGTCATTCTACCCTATTTTATCTTTTACCAAAGCATAAAAAAGCCATTTAGCTTTCACTAAATGGCTTTTCATTTTACAAATTATTGTCTGGCTTGAACTTTGCCATCCACATAATCCACTGTGACCACTTTACCTGGTAATAATTGACCAGATAGAACTTGTTGTGCCAAGCTGTTTTCGATCTCTTGTTGGATTGCACGTTTTAATGGACGAGCCCCATAAATTGGGTCATAACCCACTTCACCAATGAAATCTAATAACGCTTCGGTAAACACTAATTCGTAACCACGAGTTTCCATACGTTTTGCTAAGCGTTCTAATTGAATACTTGCAATTGCACGGATATTTTCTTTATCAAGTGGATGGAATACCACAGTTTCATCAATACGGTTGATAAATTCCGGACGGAAATGTTGGCTCACCACTGACATCACTAAGGCTTTCATTTCACTATAGCTTTCGTCTTTGCTACCTTGGATTAAATCAGAACCCAAGTTAGAGGTCATAATCACCACGGTGTTACGGAAGTCCACAGTACGACCTTGACCATCAGTTAAACGACCATCATCCAATACTTGTAATAAGATGTTGAATACGTCCGCATGGGCTTTTTCCACTTCATCCAACAAAATTACCGAATATGGACGACGACGTACCGCTTCAGTTAAGTAACCACCTTCTTCATAGCCAACATAGCCTGGAGGCGCACCCACTAAACGAGATACGCTGTGTTTTTCCATAAACTCTGACATATCGATACGCACCATCGCATCTTCGCTGTCAAAGAGGAATTTCGCCAATGTTTTGCAAAGCTCAGTTTTACCCACACCAGTTGGACCTAAGAATAAGAAAGAACCAATTGGGCGGTTAGGATCAGAAAGCCCTGCACGGCTACGACGAATCGCGTTTGCAACGGCATCGACTGCTTCTTCTTGACCGATCACACGTTTGTGCAATTCTTCTTCCATGCGTAAGAGTTTTTCTTTCTCACCTTCCATCATTTTAGAAACTGGGATACCCGTTGCTTTAGAAAGCACTTCGGCAATTTCTTCATCAGTTACACGATAGCGCAATAAGGTCATTTCTTTGCCTTCGCTGGTTTCAGCGGCAGCAAGTTGTTTTTCCAATTCAGGAATGCGACCGTATTGAAGCTCAGACATTTTGCTTAAATCGCCAGCACGACGCGCTTGTTCCATTTCGGTTTTCGCTGCATCTAACGCTTGTTTGATGTGTTGAGAACCGGAAAGCGCCGCTTTTTCTGACTTCCAGACTTCTTCAAGTTCAGCATATTCTCGTTCTTTGTCAGAAAGTTCTTTTTCTAACATGTCTAAACGTTTACGGCTTGCTTCGTCTTCTTCTTTTTGTAATGCCTGTTGTTCCAATTTTAATTGGATGATACGGCGTTCAAGACGATCGAGCGGCTCAGGTTTAGAGTCAATTTCCATACGGATGCTAGAAGCGGCCTCATCAATTAAATCGATGGCTTTATCCGGCAATTGACGATCGGAAATATAACGATGCGAAAGTGTTGCTGCTGCCACGATTGCCGGGTCAGTAATATCTACATGGTGATGGATCTCATAGCGCTCTTTCAAACCACGTAAGATCGCAATGGTATCTTCTACACTTGGTTCATCTACAAAGACTTTTTGGAAACGACGTTCAAGCGCCGCATCTTTCTCGATATATTGACGATATTCGTCTAACGTTGTTGCACCCACACAGTGTAATTCACCACGTGCCAAACTTGGTTTTAATAAGTTACCTGCATCCATCGCACCGTCAGTTTTACCTGCACCAACCATGGTATGGATTTCATCAATAAAGAGGATCACTCGACCTTCTTCTTTTGCAAGTTCATTTAATACCGCTTTTAAACGTTCTTCAAATTCACCACGATATTTTGCACCTGCAATCAAGGCACCCATATCTAAAGAAAGGACTCGTTTATTTTTCAAGCCTTCCGGTACTTCACCATTGACAATACGTTGTGCCAAACCTTCCACGATAGCGGTTTTACCTACACCAGGTTCACCGATTAATACTGGGTTGTTTTTGGTACGACGTTGCAATACTTGAATGGCTCGACGAATTTCTTCATCACGACCAATAACCGGGTCGAGTTTGCCACTTTCAGCACGAGCTGTTAAATCAATCGTATATTTTTCAAGAGCTTGTCTGCTTTCTTCTGCATTTTGATCGTTCACGCTTTGTCCTCCGCGAATATGTTGAATCGCTTGTAAAATTTGTTCTTTTTTCGCACCACATTTTTTCAAAATGTCATTTAATGCGCCACGCTCTTCAAGCGCTGCTAATAAGAACAATTCACTGGAAATAAATTTATCTTGTTTTTGTTGTGCTAATTTGTCACATAAATTCAATAAGTTGAGTAATTGACGAGAAATTTGCACGTCTCCGCCATTACCTGACACTTGTGGCAATTTATTCAATTCTGCGTTTAATTCATTACGTAATAACGCGACATTCACGCCACTTGCTGTCAAAATCGGTGCAATTGAACCGTCTTGTTGATTTAAAAGTGCGGCCAATAAATGCACTGGTTCGATAAACTGATTATCTTTACCAAGCGCTAATGACTGCGCTTCACTGAGTGCTTGTTGGAATTTAGTGGTAAATTTTTCAATATTCATATCTTATCTTCTCCTGCATAAAATCCTTGGGGTCATCCCCTTTATGAGTAATTAAATAAGACCATTTTTTTGTATTTCAAGAGAAAAAATCGACAATTTTTAATTTTTTCTATCAAATTTTATTTCTTGATAGGTTTAAGCAACTAAAATTCGGTAAAGAGGCACGTCCCACGCTTCTGTTGGAAGTTGTCCGACCTGTTGACATTGATGGGCTAATCCCACAGGAATAAAAGAAGAATTTTGCCAATTTTGTAAGGTTCGGTCATAAAAACCACCGCCCATGCCAAGACGATTCCCTTGTTTATCAAAAGCGACAAGTGGTGTAAAAAGAATATCTAATTCATACAAAGGCAATACATTTTGCACATTGAGTTTTGGCTCCCAAATGCCAAATTTATTTTTCAGCATTGGTGTATCTGGCAAATAACGTAAGAACAAAAGATGATTAGGATTGAAAGGGTGCAATACCGGCAAATAAACGTGTTTATCTTGTGCCCAAAGGGTTTTAATAAGCTTATCTGTGGAGATTTCACCATCAAAGGAAACATACAAGGCAATATGCTGCGCATTTCGTTCTTCAATTAATGCAAGCGCTTGTTGAGTAATGGAATTCTCTGCCTGTTGCTGCTGAAGTGCGGTCAAATTTGCTCGTGTTTTACGAATTTGTTGACGGAGTTGATTGCGAAGCGTTTGCTGTGTTGATTTCATTCGATTAGAAAGAATGGATTTTAAAGGAAGGTCCCAGAGTGCCGCTACGAGTAGTAGTCCTTGAACCCGACGGTCCAAGGAA
>OIFE01000915.1_pt1 | contig 17719 bp, 14 predicted proteins | sample 1581921 | NCBI WGS metagenome assembly OIFE01 (sample SAMN04414075, study PRJEB24778) | human gut metagenome | material: faecal | host: Homo sapiens | reverse complement strand
GGTCAAGTACAACAAAGCGTCCGGAACAGAAGAGACAACGCTGAATACCGATGACTGTACCGGTGTAGAGCTTGTACGGTCAGACCTTTCGGACAATTTCGGTTCAGGCGAGAAAGTCTCTCTGGACTATTCCTTCTCAGGAAACACACATCTGATACAAGACTTTTATTTTTATGACAACTATCCCTATTTCTTGGTGCGCGTTACAATCAAGGATACAGAAGCCGTATCCAGTAACCAGCTCATACCCTTGATGAGCCAGTCGTCCTCGACATTCCTCGCCAAAGACGACAGTAACCGTATATTATATGTACCTTGGGACAATGACGGATTTTCCCGTTATGCAGCCCGCAAATTCGGAGGGGAGACCACCTCATCGCACGAAGCCACAGCCATCTATTCCGCCCAGTCGCGTAAAGGATTGATAGCCGGTTCGGTAGAACACGACACATGGAAAAGCGCTGTTGTCGTGCATGCTCTGGCGACCGGAACAGTCGACTATTTCAAATGCCTGTCGGGATATACCAATCAGTCTACCACGCGCGATGCCCTTCCGCATGGAAAAGTAACAGGGGCAGAAGTCCGCTCGGCACTTTTTATGATAGGGCTCTACGATGACTGGCGTAAAGGAATGGACGCTTTTGCCCATGCCAATACATTGGTTGCCCCGCCGGCCCCGTGGGAAGGAGGCGACCCTTTCGGTTGGAGCAGTTGGGGTGCTATGCAGACACGAATCAACTATCAGGGATGTATGGACGTAGCCGATTTTCTCTCGCAAGATGTCTTCAAAAACGCCGGATTCGTGGACGAAAAAGGACGTACCATACTCAGCCTTGACGCATGGTACAATGACAATATGAATAATGAAGAACTGAGCTCTCTGGCCACACATTGCAAAGAAAAAAACGGGCTTATCGGAGCCTATGCCGGTTTTCTATGCCGTTGGGACTGGGAAAATCGGGAAAGTCCGCTGTACCCCAATTGCCCCTATAAAGTAAAAGACATATTGCTGAAAGTCAACGGTGAAGAATACAAAAATCCGGCAAACGGAGCTTTATGTGTAGACCCCACCCATCCGGGGACGATAGCCGCCATGAAATATTCGATTATCAACTATGCCAAATTAGGGTTCAATTACATCAAGATTGATTTTATGGACTGCGGTATCTGTGAGGGAGACAGTTACTATGTACAAGACATTACTACCGGAGTGCAAGCCTATAACTACTTTATGAAACAAATGTACGAATACATCCAGCAAAAGATGCCGGGAGCCTATACCGTACTGGCGATGTCTCCGATGTTCCCTTACCAGTACACCACAGGCCGTCGCACCACTTGTGACGCATGGGGGAGCGTACCCAATGCCCAGTATGTGCTCAATGCTACCTCTTATGGCTGGTGGACAGACAAGTTGTACACCGTCAATGACCCCGACCATTTGGTGATGATTGGAGTAGATTACGATAGTAACCAGAATGTAAAATCGGTAGTAGAGTTCTCAGAAGGAACCAATCGCATACGCCTGACTTCGGGAGCCATTACAGGAGCCTATATGGTAGGTGATAACTTCAGCGACAATTGTAAAGACGGTAATGGGACTGTCGTGGGAAATCCCGGACTATCGAGAGAAAGAGCATTGAAACTCTTGACGAATACGGACATCAATGAAATGGTAAGACTCTGTGGTGCCTTTTATCCCATAAACGGACATGAAGGGACGACAGCCAGCGTGTTGGGAGCAGATTATGTATATGCCGACAAGTATGCTGAAGACGGTTCCGAGAAGCTGTTCATGTATGAGACATCCGCCTCGGTATACGTAGCCGTATTTGCATACAAAGACGCCCAGAACGCAACCATCGATTTCGCCCGTATAGGAGTACACCCCGACAATGTATCGGAAATAAAAGAATTATGGGAAGGCAAAACCGTCTCCTTCACAAGCACGGGATTTACCTATGATGTCCCCAAACAAGACGTAAGAGTCTATCGCATATCTAAAAAAAAAGTAGACGTGTCGATTGAAGAAACAACGGTCGGGACAGATGCGCTTGCCATTGCTCGGATAGGAAACAAAGTACATATCTCCTCGGAAACGGAAATAGACACCGTTGCATTGTATTCCCTGTCAGGAGGAATATTATCAGTAAATAAAGTATCGGATTGCGAAGCGGAAATAGACACGGCTTCCTATACATCGGGCGTCTATATCGTTAGAGTCGTTTTGAAGAACGGGGAGATAATCGCTAAAAAACTGGTGAGCATAGGTGTGTGATTAGGTATATAGATGTTAGGCCCTTTAATGATAGGAGGACATCCGAATATATCCCGATGTCCTCCTTGTCTCTATATATAGTATACGTAATCGCAATATAATTATTCGAAAGTAATATCGAATTGGTCGTAAGGAGCATTTCTCCAGGCCTTGTCGGATGTCAACTTGGAAAGAGCAAACAGGGGAGAAAAGGTACGTACCTTAATTGTCTTTCCGTCCGGAAGAAATTCTAGGATACGGAGCCATCCATCTCCTCCATTGCCACACCACTCACCGTCTGCGGTCTGGGCGTTGAACATCATCTGTGCGACATTTTTACCGGCAATATTCTTATCCGTGCGGAAACTGACCTGATTTTCATAGTCGACAATGGCACAAGCATGTCCGCATATCACCATTCCGATATTTGGGGAAGGATAAACCAGTTTTTCCCATATAGCTTTCCCATAATTGGCCGGAGCTATTTTATATTTCTCTTTTTCGCGTCGTTTGGCATTAGCAGTAAGATATGAATGTGTGAGCAAAATCACTTTATGATTTTTGTACCTCTCATCATTGGCAATAGACTTTGCCCATACAATAGCTTCATCACGAGGAGCAAACTCGATGGAAATGACTAAAAGTTTTCCCCAAGTATCCGTATCCAGCTCATAAGCCGCATTCTCCAACGTAGGAATACTGTCTGCGTTTAGCCCGACAGAGACTAAAGATTTTCTCCAGCAACTGTTTCTCTCGACAGGAAAATAATCGTGGAAGTAACTACGTCGGCACTCAGCCGAAACATAGCCATAATCATGGTTACCGGTACAAAGCACATACGGAAGTTTATTGTCAAGACGGCGGAATGCCCTTGATGCGGCTTCCCATTGTTCGGTACTTGTCTGGTTTCCGTTTATCCCGTTAGGAATAAGACAGTCGTTTTGCTCTACAAGATCACCGGTACAAAGTGCACTCTTAATCTGCAGGTTATCGATGTTATTAGCTATCCAGGCCGTTTGTAATTCAAACAAAGGCTGGTTGGCATCATATTTATTATAACTTTGAGGATCCGGAAGTACAATGATAGAAAAAGAATTTGGGTCAGACAATTTTGGCCGTACGGGATATACTTGTGCATGCAATGAAGAGATACCGGTAGAAATTGCCGTTATCCATATAAAACACATAAAAATTTTGTTTTTCATCATATATTGTTGTTAAAGGATTATGCCCCTGTTTTTTTATTCGTTGTAGAGTCCGGAGGACAAATATAGCGAAAGGCTTGGCAGAGGCAAACGAAAAACACAGGTTTTAAAATTTGCCTCTGCCAAGCCCATCCTATAAATATAAATAAAATTCAGGAGAAGAGCTCTGTGATTGACAAATACTCGATAATTTGTTGGAAAGAGAATGCCTTTATGGAAAGCCAAATAACGGAGATAATCTGCAAATTCCCTTTTTTAAGGAAATCTTATAATACAAAAGAGAATAAAAAAAGAAAACTTTCTCCGGTAAAAAGGAAATAAAATCCCTTTATTACCCCTCTTTTTTCGTTATAAGAAAGAAAAACTTATAAAATATAATTACAGAATGAAACTATATAGCATAAATTCTTTACTTTTGTGCATTCACTATAAGAATCAGGAATTTCAAGGCATTTATGTATAAAAAAATATTTTTGAGTCTGGTACTGCTCATTTTGTCGATTACCGGAGTGTCGGCACAGATAAACACCGATAGAGTGATGAATATCGGACGCAATGCTCTCTATTTTGAAGATTATATACTATCGATACAGTACTTCAATCAAGTAATCAAAGTGAAGCCCTATCTGGCCGACCCCTATTTTTATAGAGCCGTTGCCAAACTCAGCCTCGAAGACTATAAAGGAGCCGAAGAAGACTGTGACAAATGTATAGAACGCAATCCCTTTATCATAGGAGCCTATCAGGTAAGAGGCATAGCCCGCCAAAACCTGGGAAACTATCAAGGTGCCATCGATGACTATAACGAAGGCTTGAAATATGCCCCCGAAGACCGTACTTTCTTGGGAAATAAGGCGATTGCAGAAGTCCAGTTAAAGAAGTATGACGATGCCGAAGCCAGCTTTGCCGAGCTGATAAAGAAGCATCCCTCATATTACAACGCCTATTTGAGCCGTTCCCAGTTCTGGCTGGAAAAAAAGGACACACTGAAGGCATTGGCCGATATGGATAAGGCGATAGAGCTCGACAAGCACCTCTCGTATGCCTATGCACAGAGGGCGATTATAAAATTCCAGTACGGAAAAGACTATCAGAGCGCACTGGACGATATGAATCAGGCACTGAAACTCGACCCCAATATGACATCCTACTATCTCAATCGCGGTATCATACGTTACTATATGGACGACTTGAGAGGAACAATGGACGATTACGACCGCGTAATAGAACTCGACGCCAATAACCTGATGGCACATTACAACCGCGGATTGCTGAGGATGCAAGTCGGAGAGCGTAACAAAGCGATAGAAGATTTCTCGTTCGTATTGAAGTACGAGCCCGACAACTTCTTTGCCATATATAACAGAGCCATACTCTATGACCAGTTGGGAAATTACAGGGCAGCCATCAGAGATTACGATAAAGTGCTTGCTCATTATCCCGATTTCTCAAGCGGATATTTTGCCCGTTCCGAAGCCAAACGCAAAATAAACGACACCGCAGGAGGTGAAAAAGACTATAAAAAAGCCATTGCCCTGTATGAGCAGCAGAAGAAAACCGGGGTAGGGTTGGGCAAACATAGCGGTGGAGATGACGAAGAAGATACCCAAACGGCCGAAGACAATGACAAGACCCGAAAAGAATCGGACAAGAACATAAACAAATTCGACCGGCTCTTGGTGGCTGACAATACCGATATCAAAAGCAAGTACAAAGACGAAATACGAGGTCGCGTACAAGATAAAAACATAAAGATAGAAATAGAACCCTCCTTTGTCTTCTCTTATTATGAAAAAGAAGACAAGGTACGCTCCAATGTCCGTTATTCCAAAGAACTTGACGAGCTCAACCGTACCGGTATTTTACCAATGAAGCTGTTGATAACCAACTCGGAAGTATCCCTGACAACCGACCAAATCGAAAAACACTTCAATTCGTTGAACGACTATTCCAAACTGATAGAAATAAACCCTCAAAATCCGGTTCCCTATTTCTGTCGCGCCCTCGACTATATGCTTGTACAGGATTTTGCCAGCTCTATCGAAGACCTGAACCGTGTGGTTATGTTGAGTGATAACTTTATGTTCGCCTATTTCAACCGGGCAGCAGTACGGTTTAAGCAAATCGAATATAACATGTCGAGCGAAGCAGCGACGCAGTCCGACCTCTCCATAACCTCGCCTGCCTCCGGATTTTCAGCCCCGAAGCCCTTGCCCGGTATGGAAATGGGGACTTCTATGGCACCCGGAAAACAAAGCAAAGCCCTTTCTATGGAATACGAAATGGTGCTGCGCGACTACGATAAGGTTATCGAGATGTCGCCCACATTCGTATATGCCTACTTCAACCGGGCCAATGTACGCTGTGCACAAAAAGACTTCCGGGCTGCATTGACCGATTACAACGAAGCCATACGCCTCAAACCCGATTTTGCCGATGCCTATTTCAACCGCGGATTAGTTTACGTCTTCTTGGGTGAAACCCAAAAAGGAATAGACGATTTGAGCAAAGCCGGAGAGCTGGGAATTGTGTCCTCCTATAACATTATAAAACGCCTGAGCGATTGAGACCCGGTCTGAATTTACCTCAAGGCAGCGACTTGGAAAATTTCTTTAGAAATTATGGATATTACTTAACTCATTCTTTTTCTTGAAAATGAGTTTGTTATGATTTTAACCTCCTCTCTTGAGAGGGGAGGTTAAAATTTTTTTCTTCTTAGTAATGAAAAGTCTAAGTAGAGATATTTCCCCTCTTGAGAGGGGATAAAGGGGTGTGTTACGGAGAGAAGCGCGGCTTAGGCTGAGAGATATTACGAGGTACAGTTTATATAAGATATTCAAGAATTCATTTTTTCTGCAAAAAATACGATGATAGAACAGGAATATATTAGAAATAAGCAACTTGCGCACTTTTTGCTAAAAGCAAGGTAATGACTTGACAACGGTCATAAATTCTGCGATATACAGTGTATTTCTGTCAAACAACTCTTATTTTGATGCAAAGGTAGCACATTTTCTTGGAAATTCATCAAGTTACCAAATGAGATTTTGTATCTTTGAAACCGTAAGACAAAAGAATGTGAATATGAACCGAATAAAAGAGGCATTGAATGTTAAAGGCATTACCCAAACAGAGTTGGCAAACAGACTTGGAAAGACATTTAATATGGTCAATCTGTATGCCACAAACAAGGTGCAGCCGCCACTTCCTGTTTTATATCAAATTGCAGATATTTTGAACATTGATATTCGAGAACTTCTCATACCTAATAAGATAAAACAAATCTAAAACCATAATTATGAAAACGTTTGGTTTATTCTGTGCAATCGTTGTTGTAATCATACTACAAGCCTGTTCTACAAGTAAAGCTGTTATTTCTCACGGCATTGATTTGTCGAAGTATTCCTATGTTGTCTTTGGAAAAGAATCAACAGGGGACAGAGAACTTGATGATATTGTAATGGCTGTTCAAAATGAAATTGCTAATACAAAATTAGAAGTAATTTCGGAGCAAAACGGACTTGAGAAAATAGCACTTGGGGAATTTGTATTATCTCCAAATATTCATGTTTCAACAGAGAAATGGGATGGTGGGCATACATATATAACAATCACTTTTTACGACTACAATACGAATCAAAGTATTGTAGTACTCAAAAGTAGTGGCATTGGCTTAACTATTTCTCAAGACCAAAATATTGCTCTTGGCGCAATTCGGAAAAAATTAAAAAAAGTATTTGGGGATAAGCAATAGACATAACAGGGAAAATATGCAAAAACATTCTGCGTATCGTCTTACCTATGCTTTGAATGGGACGGGACAACTTGTTGATGTTGATGATGTGCCTGTTGGAAATAAATGCGGTTGTTTCTGTCCTGCTTGTAAAGAACCTTTAATGGCTAAAAATCAAGGGATAAAACGAATGCATCATTTCGCACATCAATTAGGTACGGAATGTGATTATGCGATTGAATCAATGCTTCATCTTCTTGCAAAAGAAAAGATACGTGAAGCATTCTTGTCAAAATCCGAATTTTGGATAGAATTTGAGTATAAATCATTCTGTACAAACGTTGAGAAATGTAGATTCCTTAGATATAATGAATGTTGCGAAAGTAAAAAACAACGATTTAACATCAAACAGTTTTATGATTCCTGCGAACAAGAAATACCATATGACAATATAAATCGTCGTTCTGATTTGAAAATATTCTCTTCAACAAATCCCCAAAGGAATCCGATTTATTTGGAATTCTTTGTCACTCACGCGAGTGATTTAGAAAAGCTGCATAGTGGTAATAAAATTATAGAAATATGCATAGAGTCGGAAGATGATATTTTGCAATTAGCAGAAAGTGGAATAGTTGAATCCAATAGCCACTATGTTGATGAATATAACGATTTGGAAAGAGATTTACAGAAAGTTCGTTTTTATGGGTTTAAGAGAAAAGACTATAAGAATAGCCACATAAGTAATGAGATAGAATTTGTCAGATACATTTTGTATAAGTCAGGAAAGACACAATGCTTTCAAGATGTATGTGATTGCAAAAGATTAGCGAAGTCTAAGACTTCGTCTTTGCTTGAAATCTGCATTCATACTTCTGTCTCATTTGGCTTATATGAGCAAGTTAGATATATAGGTTTTCAAAAATTTAAGATACCTAATTGTATATTATGCAAGAATTACGTTGATAGTTATAGCGGTATGGGAAAAATCTGCCGTATGTACAAGTATTTACAAATACCACAATATGAATCTTTTGATACTGCTCGTGCAAAAACATGCCGTTACTTCGCAATAGAACAAGAGGAGATGCAGTCTGTGGTAAAAAATGGACTAAAAGAATGCTATACGATGTTTTGTGAGCAACAGGGTATAGATGATATATTTACTTTGCAAAGCACACCTCGTAATCATAAATAAAGCCATTGTAATGGCCAAAAGATACTACAAAAAAAATATCTATGCCTTTAGTTCATATAGGGTTCATTTTGCTTCATAATTTAAAAGACTATTCAAATACTTTTCATCTATAATCCCTACACGATATTTAGTGCCAGCCTTTAGATGTTTTTCTACAAATTTATTAGTTTCCTCAATATCTTTCATTTTTCTTTGAAACAACTCTTCTGATATGTTTATATCCTTACCACAAGTTAAATTGCAAAAAATACGTCCTTTATCGTCTTGAGTACAATGTTTATAAAAACGATAAGTAGCAGCAACCATTTGATTTTCCAAATTCTTTTGTTCTTCTGTCGAAACAGAAGAATGTGATGTCTGATTTGCATATACATCTGGAATTATTTCAATAAAGTCATTATCATTCACATATTCTTTGATAGTCTTAACCTTTACTTTTTGAACTATACTATCATTTGGGGGAGATACAATACTTATTTCTGTAGCACTTTTAGTTTCACTGATATGCCTGTTCTTATTTGTATTCTCAATAATCTGTTTGTATAGTTGGGGTAATTTTTTGTCAAATGGAGATGTTATTACGAAAGCACCACTCTCAATCTTGGCGTTTACTTGAGGTGTAGTTATTATAGAATCATTGAAAACAAATGCAATTTGTTTACCGATAGCTTTTTCTGTTTCAGAAGCCCATTTCTTGATTTTATGTTGGCTTATTTGTCCGAAAATAACATATTGCCCTAAATTACTTGTATCTAACCTTAAAGTAGCAAAATCATTGACAGCCAAAATAGGCTCTATTGATAGGCTATCTTTGTCTATTACATGATACCAACCGTTTTCTCTATGTACATGTTGGGATATTGCAATCATAGAAAAGCACAGAGGGAAGGATAGCAGAATAAATAGGACTTTATTTTTCATAAGTTATAGTTCTGTATTGATTTTTATTTCCCCTATTATCTTGAGTAATCATCAAAAAAAGCCTTTATCGTTTTCATATATCAAAGGTATTTTCTGTCTCTATTGTACTCTCCGTTACCAATATAGACCCGTTTTTAACACCCTCTGTTATGGGCCTGTCAAAATATTGAAGGGTAATAACGTAACCTTTCAGCGTGTCATCTTCGTTGTAAGTTTGCGTGGCTTTTACTCTACCGTTACTAAATATGAAAATCTTATCTGACAACCTCATGCAATAGGGGCGCAGACGTGGTTTCAAGACAGGCAAGGTGCATACCCTGTCGCTCATTTTTCTTCCCGGACGGAAGAAACATTCAAATTCGCTCTCGTTTTCCGACAAGAATCGAATGGAATATATCGTTCAGCTTCCGGCTGCCTTTACCAATCTCAATTTAGCTTTACTCGTATTCTCTATTTCTTTTCAGTACAAAGGTACAATTAATATTTCATTTATAAGTAAAATAAGATGTCTTCTTATGCTAATATAACAGCGAAATAAAGATTTCCAACAGAGGGAAAGAAAAAACAACCACCCTCTGTAACCGAAAAAAGCAGACCGGAAAAAGGAGCAAAAAGTTCCGTTGTATAATCTTTTTTATTAGAAAATTTAGACAAGCTTTAAAATAATTACTACATTTGTAGCCTTGTAAAAGGAAAACTATAATATTTTTAACAGCAACGGGAAACAATCCCCTTATTTGATTTGTTTCTTTGTTGCTAAACAAGGAAATTATATAAGGAGACTAAAGTTATGATTAAAATAACCTTTCCCGACCAGTCGGTAAAAGAATTTGCAGCCGGAACCACTCCGATGCAGATAGCCGAAAGTATCAGTCCTCGTTTAGCTCAGGAAGTATTGGCTGCTACTGTCGATGGAAACGAATGGGATCTGTCGCGTCCTATCGAAAAAGACGCGGCGATAAAGCTGTTTAAATGGGACGATGCCGAAGGAAAACATGCCTTTTGGCATTCATCGGCGCACCTCTTGGCAGAAGCCTTGCAGGAACTCTATCCCGGAATAAAGTTTGGTATCGGTCCGGCAATAGAAAACGGATTTTATTATGACGTAGATCCCGGTGAAACACCTATTAAAGAAGGCGATTTCGCTGCCATAGAAGCCAAGATGATGGAGCTGGCTGCCAAAAAAGAAGAAATAGTACGGAAAGAAATATCCAAAGCCGATGCCTTGAAGATGTTCGGAGACCGTAAAGAAGAATATAAAGTAGAGCTTATCAGTGAACTTGAAGACGGCACCATAACCACCTATACACAAGGCAGCTTTACCGACCTTTGTCGTGGACCGCACTTGCCCAACACCTCTGCTATCAAAGCCGTAAAGATAACCTCTCTGGCCGGAGCCTATTGGAGAGGCGATGAGAAGCGTCATCAGTTGACACGTGTATACGGTATTACCTTCCCCAAGAAAAAAATGCTTGACGAATATCTGGCATTGTTGGAAGAAGCCAAGAAAAGAGACCATCGTAAAATAGGAAAAGAAATGGAGCTGTTTATGTTCTCCGAAACTGTAGGCAAAGGTTTGCCTATGTGGTTGCCTAAGGGGACGGCTCTCCGTTTGCGTCTCGAAGATTTCTTGAAAAAAATACAGCGCCGTTTTGGATACCAGCAAGTAATGACTCCGCATATCGGAAACAAACTGCTGTATGTCACTTCAGGACACTATGCCAAATATGGAAAAGACTCTTTCCAGCCCATACATACACCGGAAGAAGACGAAGAGTATTTGCTCAAACCCATGAATTGTCCCCATCACTGCGAGATATACAAGTGGCAACCCCGGTCATATAAAGACCTGCCTTTGAGATTTGCAGAGTTCGGTACGGTGTATCGTTACGAGCAAAGCGGTGAGTTGCACGGTCTCACACGTGTGCGTAGTTTTACGCAGGACGATGCGCATATCTTCTGTCGTCCCGACCAGGTAAAAGACGAGTTTTTGAAAGTAATGGATATCATATTCATTATTTTCAAAGCACTGGACTTTAAAAATTTTGAAGCGCAAATATCTTTGCGTGACCCCAATAATAAAGAGAAGTATATCGGTTCGGATGAGAACTGGGAAAAAGCAGAACAGGCGATTGTAGAAGCTTGTAAAGAAAAAGGCCTGAATGCCCGAGTAGAATTGGGAGAGGCAGCTTTCTACGGACCTAAACTCGACTTCATGGTGAAAGATGCTATCGGACGCCGTTGGCAGTTGGGTACGATACAAGTAGACTATAACTTGCCAGAGCGGTTTGAACTCGAATATACGGGTAGCGACAACCAGAAACATCGCCCGGTGATGATACACCGTGCCCCCTTTGGTTCTATGGAACGCTTCGTTGCCGTATTGATAGAACATACTGCTGGAAAATTTCCTTTGTGGCTCACACCCGAGCAGGTGGTAATCATGCCTATCAGCGAAAAATACAACGATTATGCCGAGAAAGTTGCACAAGAACTCGAGATGAGAGACATTCGTACGACAATCGACAACCGGAACGAGAAAATCGGACGTAAAATTCGTGATAATGAGCTCAAGAGAATCCCTTATTTGCTGATTGTCGGTGAAAAGGAAGCAGAAAATAATGAAGTTTCGGTAAGAAAACAGGGCGAAGGTGATAAAGGTTCGATGAAAATTACTACCTTTGCCGAGATTTTGACCGAAGAGGTAGAAAAAATGATAAACCAATGGTAATTTGAATGGAGAAAAAAAACACATTTAGTGGAAACGATGTAAAAAAGAATGCACCCGTAAAAAAAGGAGAAGGGGTGAAAGACATGTATCGTATCAATGAACGGATTAGAGCAAAAGAAGTCCGTTTGGTCGGTGAAAACGTAGAGCAGGGAATATATTCGATTCAGGAAGCTATACGTATTGCTGACGAACAAGGATTAGACCTTGTTGAAATTTCACCAAATGCGGCACCTCCAGTTTGCCGGATTACCGATTATCAGAAATTTCTGTACCAACAAAAGAAAAGATTAAAAGAACAGAAAGCGAAATCGACTAAAGTTGTAGTAAAGGAAATCCGTTTCGGACCTCAGACCGATGACCATGATTACAACTTTAAACTGAAACACGCCAAAGGCTTCCTCGAAGAAGGAGCGAAGGTGAAAGCCTATGTCTTCTTTAAAGGTCGTTCGATACTGTTCAAGGAACAAGGAGAAGTACTGTTGCTTAGGTTTGCAAATGATCTTGAAGATTATGGTAAAGTAGAGCAATTGCCTGTACTCGAGGGAAAACGCATGATTATCATGCTGTCACCCAAAAAGAAATGAGAAAGATGAGGGAGTGATTCCCTGTTTGAATTAAATACATAATTAAATTTTTGTAAAATGCCAAAACTGAAAACTAATTCCGGTGCCAAAAAGAGGTTCGCCCTTACCGGATCAGGAAAAATTAAAAGAAAACACGCTTTTAAAAGTCACATTCTGACTAAAAAAACGAAAAAGCAAAAACGTAATCTTACGCATTTCACAGTTGTATCGTCTGCTGACGTGAAAAATGTAAAAGAACTTTTGTGCATAAGATAAAATTTATTGCCGAAAATAAACAAAGCGAGTTTTAAAGATTTATTAACCGAATGACTTTAGCTTAAAGATTACCGCTGAGACGGTAACGCTAACATTCAAAACAAAAAGAACTATGCCAAGATCAGTAAATCATGTTGCTTCAAGAGCACGTAGAAAGAAAATTTTAAAATTAACCAGAGGTTATTTCGGTGCAAGAAAAAATGTTTGGACCGTAGCCAAAAATACATGGGAAAAAGGTCTTACCTATGCTTATCGTGACCGTAAGGCTAAAAAACGTAATTTCAGAGCTTTGTGGATACAGCGTATCAATGCTGCCGCTCGTCTCGAAGGAATGTCTTATTCCAAATTGATGGGGGCTCTTCATAAAGCAGGTATCGAAATCAATCGTAAAGTTCTCGCTGATTTGGCTATGAACAATCCTGAAGCTTTCCAAGCTATTGTAAAAAAGGTAAAGTAATAAGAACCTTACAATTAGCGAGATATATGAAAATGGGCTTTTTATCGGATAAAAAGCCCATTTTTTTTCTTGAAAAAACTTGACATTTATTCTTTATTTCTGTATATTTGTAATACGAAAGAAGGAAAAAAGCAAAGAGTCGCATCGCAGTTGATTGGGAAACTCATCAATTGATATGAAATGCCGAGACAAGCTTTCTTCTCCAATGGCGGGCCACGCCTTTAGGTATGCTTTTAGCACGGTGGATTACAAAGGAGGGGGGCACTCAAATCCTGTTATTCGGAGTTTCATCACATCCTTCGGTGCGACTTTTTTTTAAGATATAAAAAAGCCGGTAAGTAATAAACTTATCGGCTTTTTGTTTGTTATAAACGTGGGTACAAGTAAAGCCCGTTTTGGATATGCTGTAAGAGGCTGTCTGGATTTTACACGGGTCGGCTTTGGGAATTTCTTTTGAGACTGTTTTCCGGTTTTTGCGAGGATATCAGGCTATTAGACAAGTGAAGACAGCTAAACAGACCGAAAGAAAAAAGGAAAGAAGACTTGAATTAATTATTTTTATGGGAAAATTTGGACAGACTTTAAGACCGATGTCGAGTTATATAATATTGAAACAGGCTTTTTGATATAGAAAATAAAAAAAATTGTAGTATGAAAAAATTGATTTATTTCTTTGCTTTGCTGGGTATCGTCAGTATGGCATCTTGTTCAGGCAAATCTAATAATGCCTCTACGACAGAAGTAGTAATGGTGACAGATTCCTTAGTTCCCGATACGGCGACAATAGCCGTATACGAAGGTATACTACCGGGAGCCGATGTCGCAGGAATACAATATGTATTGGAATTGGGGCAGACCGCCAATGGAGACAGTGTCTACCAGTTGTCTATGACATACCTGGGAGCCAATAAAGGTAAAGATACCACCTTTATACAAGAAGGGCAATGGGGTATTATAAAAAATGGGAAGATAAGCCCTAAATCCTCTTCCATATTCCAGCTGAATGATTCCGCAGGCGTCGTGTTCAATTTCCTCGATATGAATGATAGCATCATTATGTTAGGTCAGGATATGAAATTGCCACAGTCCAAACTGAATTATTCATTAAAGAAAAAATAAACCGTAAGCTATTATATAAAAATAAAGTACCCTATTATACAAGAGAAGGTTGTCTCCCGACAACCTTTTTTCTTGTTCTTAATTAACCTAAACCTTAATTCCATGAAAATCTTAATTCAAATATAGAAATATGTTTTATTTCATGCTATTTTTATCTTAACAAAATGCATCTCATTTAACATGATTTGTTAAATCGGGATTTTGATTAACGATTTTATCCTTTAAAATTAACATTTTACATACTTGTTAGCTTATTTGTTAAAATAAGCACATAATGGAATAGCTAATTGGGGAATAGCGTAGCGAATCAGCTGGAATAGCGTTTGTTACGTTTCCTTTTTCTTTTGGCATGAAGCCATCGGAAGCCATAAATAAATGAAACTACCCAAGAGTTCAATGACCACAGGAACGGAGAAGATTTTTGTTAAATCTTTTTTGCGATTTGTGTAGGTGTCGGTAACTCACTGTAATCTGGTTTTGCAGGAGCGAATCCAAAGTATTATTCTATGCAAAGAAAATGCAACACGGATGTTTATAACCTTGAAATGATAACAGGTAGTCTTTTTTCCCTGCGGATACCTACATAAAGCCCATCCTTGCATCGTCCGGCCTCCACATAACCTTTAGAGGCATAGTACTCATTGAGATAAATATTGTCCTCAGCACAGTCAAGGCGCATACAATGCTTGCCGTGTTCAATGCCCAACCGTTCCGACTCCTCAATTATCCGTACTCCGGCACCTTTCACTCCAGGGGCTGTCACGAGGTTATGAATATAATAGGCTGGAACATCGGCCTTATCCAGCCAACGGTCATCACTCTGATAGAGTACCACAGCCCCGACCAATTTGCCGTCATTGGCATTGAGCAAAATATATAATGAGCCGAGTTCACATTGTTCCTTATAATATGAGACCGGATATCGTTCAAGATAGCCGGTTGTATTCCACTGATTTATATTATTTTCATCCATCCAGCAGACACGTTCAACATATAATCCGAATATCTCTGCCACTTCACAGCTTTGAGCTGCTCTGAAAACATAATCTATAACTGGCATTTTATTTAAGTGATTCTTATTGTAATTATACATGAAATTGTTTGTCAATGACGGCAAATTTACACAATAAACTGAAAGTCGAGTGTAGCGACAATCTTGTTTTATCTATATCGGGGTGTAGCGTTTATGGTAGATTGGAAATATGAAATATATTTTTTTAATGGACAATCGGTTGATTCTCTGCAAAACCGAGAAAAAAGTAACTATGTAACAAAATTGTAACTTATTGATATTTCGATTTTTAACATATATATTTGCAGGGTAAACAAAATGAAGTGAAACATAGCGATTCCCTTTAAACAATAAGGTCGCTGAAAAAATTACGAAGATGAAACAAATTGAAAAAATTGCAGCCGCAGAAAATTTTAGTGCAGTAAATGTAGGCAAATTGGACGAATTGGGTGATTATCTGTTAGAGTTGGGACCGGAGGTGAAAATTCCGGGAAAAGTATTCGGTGGTGGAGCCGTGGGGGCGACAGGAGGAGAATTCTCATTTCAGATATTCCGTCCGGGAACGGAAACCGGATTTTTGCACACACATAAAAAACATGAAGAACTTTATTTCTTTTTCAAAGGAAAAGGAGAATTTCAAGTAGACGGACAAATATTTCCGGTATCAGAAGGGAGTGTTGTTCGCGTAGCCCCGGACGGCAAGCGCTCTGTACGTAATAACGGTGAAGAACCTCTTATTATGCTCTGTGTACAATATCGAGGAGATACATTTACAACAGAAGATGCCGCAGACGGAAATATATTGGATACTCCCGTTAAATGGTAAAATAAAGAATAAGAGTCGGTTTGGCTTTTGCTCGAACCGGCTTATAGAATTTCGTTGGAGGCTGTTTGCTCCTGATTTTATGAGGATGATAGTGGAGGCTGTTTGGTGCGTACAAATGAGAAAACAAACCGAAAGAAAACGTTTTATCGGAAAATTTGAATACGCTCTAAAATAAGCCGCTTTTGGGTAGAAGAGACACGATTTGTATCATATTGCAAATCATGTCTCTTCATTTGAAAATAAGATAGTTATAATGCAATATTCCCCTCTTGAGAGGGGATAAAGGGGTGTGTTACGGTGGACAGTGCGGCATAGGCAGAAATGTTGCAGGAAGTTGTGTTTGGTGTTGAGAGGAGTTATCCGTCAATCAATAGTGAGAGTTTTTGATTTTAGGAAGCAGAGCTTGAGCGTCACACACCTCCGCCCCTCTCGAGAGGGGAGATTAGGATACTACTTTTCTGTTTGAAAATGAGTATTTAATGTATCAAATTCCCCTCTTGAGAGGGGATGAAGGGGTGTGTGACGATGAGCCGCGCGGTATAGGATGAGATATGAGCAATAAACTCATTATCAGTTATTTGAAGTTGCTTTTGTTCAGCTGCATTATGGTGTAGTAATCAATTCAAGTTGAGATATTCGGCGCTGTCTTTGGAGCAAGGACTATTGATGTTAATCCCGTCTTGGGGAGGTGACTATGACAAAGCGTCATACACGCTGCTATTATTCGTAAATAAGAAAAATATAGAAATGATTTTGCAATACAAATCAAAAATAAACGAATATTTATCAAAAAACATTGATTATTAATCATTATCTTAGCGACAGATGTGTGATGAATATACTTTGAATAGTTTATTTATAGTTAATAACATATTATCTAAAATAAAACCGGAATAAAGTCCTATGGAAACAATTTGTATACAGCATTATGATTCTCCATGCGGAGAGATGATTCTCGGCTCATTTGACGGAAAACTTTGTCTTTGCGATTGGCTGATAGAACGTCGCAGGCAGACTATCGATAAGAAAATACAGAAGAAGCTGCGGGCTGCTTACAGAGAGGAAGAATCAGGAGTGATAGCAGAAGCCGTCGGCCAGTTGAACGAATATTTTGCCTGTAAAAGAACTGTATTCGACATACCTTTACTTTTTACCGGAACCGACTTTCAACAACACGTATGGAGTGAGTTATTGAAGATTCCCTATGGGACTACCATATCCTATGGAAAACTGGCTGTTCGTATAGGTGAGCCGAAAGCTGTGCGAGCTGTAGCCAATGCAAACGGTCAAAATCCCATATCCTTGTTTGTACCTTGCCATCGGGTTATCGGCAGTAACCATACACTTACGGGATATGGAGGCGGTTTGCCGGCTAAGAAATTTTTACTGGAATTGGAATCTCCCGCCGGATTGGCGATATAAAA
>OIFE01000913.1_pt1 | contig 17754 bp, 13 predicted proteins | sample 1581921 | NCBI WGS metagenome assembly OIFE01 (sample SAMN04414075, study PRJEB24778) | human gut metagenome | material: faecal | host: Homo sapiens | reverse complement strand
GGCGGCAGCGCGGCAGGCAGAAAATGCTGACGCTCTGGTGCATCAGCGCCGTGTGCGCTCTGCTGGGGGCCGCAGCGCTGCCCGGCGTGCCGTCCACCGTCAGCTATGGGGCGGTAACGTTTCTGGCATTTTGCCAGATGGCCGCCGCCGTGCCGTTTCAAATCGACCTTGTCAGCAGCTTGCAAGCCCAGGTGCCAGCGGCGCAGGTGGGCCGCTGCATGAGCTTTGTCACCTTCGCCATCTGCCTGCCCCAACCCGCCGGGCAGGCACTGTACGGTCTTGCTTATGATCGCTTTGCCGCGCAGCCCTTTCTGGTGCTGCTGCTGGCCACCGCGGCGTCCATTACAATAAACATTGCCGCAGCGCGTTTTTTCTGCAACAAAGGTAATTTTACGAAGTCATGAACACTTTTTTACAAAATCATGAAAAAGTTTTTATTGACAAACATTCTCCATGCCGTATAATGTATCTTGTGTGTGCATCTAAGGGTAAATTTTTTCTGCCCTGACACATTGGCGTTGTATGTGCTGCTTGCAGCGGACTTTGCAAAACAAAGACCGTGTAACAAACCTTTGCGGGGCGGCATAATTGGCGCTGACTCGTCAAGGACTTTGTGCCGACCTAAGGAAGAAACGGCGCGCGAAGAAGCCCTGTAACGGGAAATTCCGCAAAGGGGGATGCAATGAAAATGAATGAAAATCTGATCGTATCTCTGAAAGACATTGTTGTCGATTTCGATGGGCAAAAGGTTCTGGACGGCCTTTCGCTGGACATTCACGACAAAGAGTTTGTCACTTTCCTCGGCCCTTCGGGCTGCGGCAAGACGACGACCCTGCGTGTGATTGCCGGTTTTGTCACCCCGAAATCGGGCAATGTCTTTTTTGATGGCAAGGACATCGCCAATATGCCGCCGTACAAACGGCCGGTGAATACGGTGTTCCAGAAGTATGCGCTGTTCCCGCACCTAAACGTGTTCGAGAACGTCGCCTTCGGCCTGCGCCTGAAAAAAATGGCAGAGGATGAAATCCGCCCGAAAGTACTTGAAATGCTTGAGACCGTCGGCCTGAAAGGCTTTGAGCGCCGCAGCATCCATCAGCTTTCCGGCGGCCAGCAGCAGCGCGTGGCCATTGCCCGCAGCCTGGTCAACCAGCCCCGCGTCCTGCTGCTCGACGAGCCTCTCGGCGCCCTTGACCTCAAGCTGCGCAAAGAGATGCAGCTGGAACTGAAACGCCTGCAGCGCGAAATGAACATTACCTTCGTCTACGTCACCCATGACCAGGAGGAAGCGCTGACCATGTCGGACACCGTCGTGGTCATGTCCGGCGGCAAGATCCAGCAGATTGGCTCCCCCCAGGATATCTATAACGAACCCAAGAACGCTTTTGTGGCCCGCTTTATCGGTGACTCCAACATCGTGGACGGCGTCATGCTGCGCGACTTCTATGTCAACTTCGGTGGGCATGACTTTACCTGCGTGGACCGCGGCTTCAAGCCCAACGAGCCTGTACAGGTCGTCATCCGCCCCGAGGACGTGCAGATTGTGCCGCCTTCCGTCGGTATGCTGACCGGCCTTGTGCGTGAGGTCATCTTCAAGGGCGTTCACTTTGAAATGCACGTCGATGTGGAAGGGTATGAGTGGATCATTCATTCTACACAGGCCAGCCAGCCAGGCGAGCTTATCGGCATGAACATCGGCCCGGACGAAATTCATATCATGAAGCGTTCGGAGGTGTGATAGATGCTCAAATCCAAAACCTCCCGCTGGCTGGCAGGGCCGTATCTGCTCTGGATGGCCATTTTCACTGTCGTGCCGCTGGTCATCGTCGTCTGGTACGCCATGACGAACGCCGATGGGCAGTTCACCCTTGACAACCTGACCCAGATTGGCCGGTATTCCAGCGTGTTTGCCCGCAGCCTGATTCTGGCCGCCATTTCCACGGTAGTCTGCCTGGTCATGGCGTTCCCGGTCGGGTATTTTCTCTCCCGCCTGCGCGCCAACAAGCAGCATATCATGCTCATGCTTATTATGCTGCCCATGTGGATGAACTTCCTGCTGCGCACCTACGCATGGATGACCCTGCTTGAGAAAAACGGCCTTATCAACAAATTCTTCGGTCTGTTCGGCCTTGGCCCCTTCAACATGATCAATACCTCCGGCGCGGTCGTGCTGGGCATGGTCTACAACTATCTGCCCTTCATGATTCTGCCCATCTACACGGCCATGACGAAGATCGATGATTCCATCGTCGAAGCCGCGCAGGATCTGGGCTGCAACGTCTGGCAGATTTTGTTCCGCGTGCTCGTACCGCTGACCGGCCCCGGCATTGCCACCGGCATTACCCAGGTGTTCGTGCCCGCCGTCTCCACCTTTATTATCAGCCGTATGCTGGGCGGCGGCTCCAACCTGCTGATCGGCGACTTGATCGAGCTGCAGTTCCTCGGCAACTCCTACAACCTGAACCTCGGCTCTGCTATGAGCCTGGTGCTGATGGTCATTGTCCTGCTCTGCATGAGCTTCACTTCGAGCTTCGACGAGTCCGAGATGGAAGGAGTGATGTGACATGGCGAAAAAACATTCCGCGCTGCTCATGCGCACCTACGTCATTCTGGTGTTTTGCTTCATGTACCTGCCCATCGCGGTCATGATTGCATTCAGCTTTAACGAGAGCAAATCTCGCTCCAACTTCACCGGCTTCACGCTGGGCTGGTACAAGAGCCTGTTCCACAACGAGATGATTTTGTCGGCCCTGGGGCTCAGCCTGGTGCTGGCACTGGTTTCCAGCGTCATTGCCACGGTGCTGGGCACGCTGGCGACCATCGGTATCAACTCGATGTCCCGCCGCAGCCAGCTCATCATCAACAACATCAGCTATGTGCCGGTCGTCAACCCGGAGATCATCACCGGCGTTTCGCTGATGCTGCTCTTCGTCATGGCGCAGAGCTTCGGTATCGGCGGCGAGAGCGGCATCTTCGGCTGGCCCACGCTGCTGATTGCTCACATTACCTTTAACATCCCTTACGTTATCTTTAATGTAGGCCCCAAGCTGCGCCAGCTTGACCCGAGTTTGTACAACGCCGCGCTGGACCTTGGCTGCACGCCGCGCCAGGCATTCTCCAAGGTCATCATGCCTCAGCTGTCCCCGGCAATTCTGTCGGCGTTCCTCATCTGCCTGACCTACTCCATCGACGATTTCATGATTTCCTACTTCAACTCCGGCACGATGCAGACGCTGCCCATCGCCATCTACTCGATGACCCGCAAAAAGGTCAGCCCCGAGATTAACGCCCTGTCGGCAGTCATGTTCTGCGTCATTCTGGCAATCATCCTGATTTCCAACGCCGCGGATTCCCGCGCCTACCGCCGCAACCAGAACGCCATCCGTAAGGCCATGCAGGACGAAGGGGGGCGCTGAAGATGAACTGGAAAAAACTTTCCGCCGCCGCACTGGCAGCCATGACTGTCACGATAATAAGCGCCGCCCCAGTGCTGGCCGCCGAGGATATCCCCGTCAACGACGATATTTCCGTCTCCGGCGACTACGATTGGACCCGCTTTGCGGGCGACCACATCACGCTGAATGTCTACAACAACGGCCTGTACATTTCTGATGGCTCGGACGAGAGCGTGAACGTCCTCTCCGCGTTTGAGGAGCTGACCGGCATCAAGGTCAACTACACGACCTACGACTCCAACGAGAGCCTGTACGCCAAGCTGAAATCCGGCGGCGTGTCCTACGACGTCATTTTCCCCTCCGACTACATGGTGGGCAAAATGGCGAAAGAGGGGATGCTGGCCGAGCTGAACATGGACAACATCCCGAACTTTGCCGGCATCGGTGAAGAATACCTGGACCGCAGCTTTGACCCCGGCAATAAGTACAGCGTGCCCTATATGTGGGGCACGACCGGCCTTGTCTACAACACGACGATGGTCGAGGAGCCGCCTACAAAATGGGCCGACATGTGGGATGTGGAGTACACCAACAATGTGCTGATGTTCAACAACTCCCGTGACGCCTACGCCATCGCTGCCAAGACGATTGGCCTGTCGATGAACCCTCAGTCGGTGGACGAGATTACTGCCATCACCGACGCGCTGAAAAAGCAGAAGAACATCGTGCAGGCCTACGTCATGGATGAGGTCTTTGACAAGATGGAGGGCGGCGAGGCCGCTATGGCACCCTATTACGCGGGCGATGCCATCACGATGATTGACGAGAACCCCGACCTGGCGTTTGTCCACCCGGAAGAGGGCGTCAACTTCTTCATCGACAGTATGTGCATTCCGGCCAACGCCAAGCATCAGGAAGCCGCCGAAATGTTCATCAACTATCTTTGTGAGCCGGACGTCGGCCTGGCAAACGCTGACTTCATCGGTTATTCCACCCCCATCACGGCCGTGTGGGAAATGCTGGACGATGATCTGAAGTACAGCGAGATCGCGTACCCGGATGCGGAGGTGCTCGATAAGGCAGAGGTCTTTGAGACGCTGCCCGACGACATCAACGCCGCCATGGACGCCCAGTGGAGCGAAATGAAGAGCTACGAAGATGGCGGCAGCGGCTGGATGGTCGTTGTGCTGCTGATGCTGTCCCTTGTTATTTCCGCTTTCAATATCTGGCGCAAACTCCGCAAAAAGACGCGGGATAATTATTGACCCTTATGCTGCACACCGTCTGCGTGTGCAGCTTTTTTTGCATTTTCTCCGCACTTGTGTTATACTCTTCTTGACCAATCAATTGTACTAAGGAGGGCGCATCCATGCCCGAAAAACAGATAACCTACACCCAAAAATTCACGGTCTACCGCGCGGACGGCGACCACCTGGGCAACGTCAAGCTCGGAGCTTTGCTGCGCTATGCCCAGCAGATTGCCACCACCCACGCCGAGGCCGTCGGTCTGAACGATTCCCTCTACCGTGAGACGCACACCGCCTATGTGCTGGCAAAGCTGGCCCTGCACGTCAACCGTCTGCCCCGCGTGGACGAGGAACTGACCCTCGTTACCCAGCCCGAGCGCTGCAAGCGCGCCGTCAACAAGCGCATCACCCATTTTTACGATGCCAGCGGGGCAGAGGTCGTCACAATGGACAGCCGCTGGGTGCTCATCGACACCGAAAAGCGGATGATTTTGCGCAAGCACCCGCCGCAGTTTGCCGACCAGTGGGCCGAGGATGTACCGATTGAACTGCCGATGAAGCTGCCCCGCCTCGCGCCTGAGGACTGCGAGACGCTGGGCACGCAGACGGCGACTTACTCCCGCTGCGATATGAACGGCCACCTGAACAACACCCGCTACGCCGACATCGTCTGCGATGCCGTGCCATGGGAGGTGTGGGATACCGCGCAAATCCGCGATTTTACGATTAGCTACCACCGTGAGGTCCCCCGCGGGGAGTGTTTCACCCTGCGCCGTGCCAGACCGGCAGAGGACACCTTCTATTTTGATGGCGAACGGGAAGGCAAATCTGCCTTTGAGGCACAGCTGATTTTCAAACACTTATAATTTCTACACAAACCCCTGTTACACTGTTTACATCGACAATGTAAAGGAGTTATTATTATGACAAAGCAAAAATTCGGCCTGACAGGCACGGCGCTCAAAACCATTGCGCTGGTGCTCATGGTGATGGATCACATTCACTACTTTTTTGAATTTACGGGCGTTGTACCGGAATGGTTCAGTATGCTGGCGCGGCTGTCCGCGCCGCTGTTTCTGTTCTGCACTGTTGAGGGCTTCGCCCATACCCATGACCGCAGGCGCTACTTCCTGCGTATCTGGGCCATCGGTACTGCGATGGGCACGGTGGAATTTTTTATGATCTATGCAGGGGCCTTCCGCCGCGGGGACGGCTTCTACCCGCTGAATGCCATTTTTCAGGATCTGATGCTGCTCTGCATAATCTGGCAGGGCATCGACTGGCTGCGCCAGCGCCGGTTTGTGCGGGGCGCACTGGCTGCTGCCATGCCGATTCTCTGGCCGATTTGCATCGCAGCGCTGCTGATGCTTTTTCCCAAAATTCAGGACGCACCGATCGGCTCTGCCGTGTTGGCGTGGGTCATCACCGCGCCGCTGCCTTTGTGGACATCCATCACCGACGGCGGCTGGTCTTTTCTGGCCGGGGGCATCGTGCTGTATGCGCTGTATAACCACAAGCGCCTGCGGCTGGTCGTTTGGGCAGCTATGACCTTCCTGTGTGATTTTGTGCTGGTTTATCTGCAGATTCACAGTCTGCCGGATTTCGCCTTTTCCCAGATGTTCACAGTCAACTATGAGTGGCTCGGCGTTTTTGCCGTTATCGGCATGGCGCTGTACAACGGCCAGCGCGGCAGCGGCCACAAGCAGCTGTTCTACTGGTTCTACCCGGCACATGTCTACCTGCTTTACGGTGCATCCTGTCTTGTTTACAGCTTACTGCAATAAAAGGGGCTATTATGGCAAACATTCTGGCGGTCGATGATGACCGTGACCTTTGTACGCTGCTAAAAACAGCGCTTGAGCGTGACGGCCACACCGTAGAAACGCGCACCTCCGGCACACAGCTGACCGATACGCTCTGCCGCTGGGCAGACTGCATCCTGCTGGATGTGATGATGCCCGGCGAGGATGGCTTCGCTGTCTGCAGGCGCATCCGCGCCGAGACAGACGCGCCGATCTTATTTTTGACTGCGCGTACCGATGAGCCGTCGGTGCTGACAGGCCTTGGCCTTGGTGCGGACGATTACCTGACCAAGCCGTTCCGCATAGCGGAGCTGCGTGCGCGGGTCGCAGCACACCTGCGGCGGCAGAACCGTACACCGTCCCATAAGATCACCCGCGGCGGGGTGGCGCTGGATCTTTCCGCCAAGGAAGCCAGCGTTGGCGGCACACCTTTGCACCTGACAAAATCCGAGTACGCTATCTGTGAGCTGCTGGCCCTCCATGCAGGGCAGACCTTTTCCAAAGAACAAATTTATGAAGCGGTGTTCGGTTACGACGGTACAGCGGATGACACGGCCATCACCCAGCACATCAAGAACATCCGCGCCAAGCTGCGCGCGGCCGGGGCAGGGGAGGTGCTGCAAACGATATGGGGAGTAGGCTACCAATGGCAAAACGAAAACTGACATCCCTGCGCAGTGTTCTGCTGCGGTATCTCCTTTTATGCGGCGGCGGGTGCGCGCTGATTCTGGTGCTCTGGTGGGGCATTTTTATGCAGCTGATAAACATCGGTTTTCTGCTGCCTGCCGTGGCGTCCGCCCAGGCCTGCGCCGAGGCCCGGGGGACTGTAGCCTCAATGACGGCAGACACCTTCGATTCCCTGCAGATCAGCGATTTATGCCGCTGGGCTGTGGTGCAGAATGACGCAGTGCTGCAGACCAATATGGATGACCGCCATCTGAAAATTGCCCTCAACGCCTTTCACGGTGGCAGCGGCAATCTGGTGCTGATGCAGTACCAGTACGATGTTAAAATGGCGGACGGAAGCTTTTGCCTTTTACAGTACGACTATGCCTTGCCCTACGCTGACCCGGCCCTGCGGGACACGCTGCCGGATTTCCAGACCTGCTATATTTTGCTGCTGGCGGTGCTCATTCTCGCTTGGCTGGGCTGGCAGACCCACTGCACCGTGCGCGCCTTTGCCGCAGAAACTGCCCGGCTGAACGCGGCCGTAGATGCTATTGCCGCCCGGCAGCTGGAGCAAATTGACACGGACGGCGTGCGCATCCGGGAATTTGCCGCCACCTTACAGGCTTTACAGACGATGGGCCGAGAGCTGACCGACAGCCTGCAAAGCCAGTGGCGGATGGAGCAGCAGCGCACCGAGCAGATCGCCGCATTAGCCCATGACTTAAAAACACCGCTGACCGTCATACAAGGCAACGCCGACCTGCTGGCCGAGGATGCTCTGTCCGCCGACCAGCAGACACAGGTCGAAGCCATCCTGCGCGGCACAGAGCGCGCACGCCACTATTTGGCCGCTCTGCGCACAGCCGGCGCAGCACCTGCCGTACAAACATCGCTGGCCAGCCACGCCCTCACGGAACGGCTGGCGCAGACAGCCCGCGCTCTCTGCGCGCCTGCCGGAATCCAATTTATACTACAGGAGGAATGGCAGGGGACGATCCGTGCTGCAGAAAACGACCTGCTGCGCGCTGCGGAAAACCTTTTGGACAACGCCGCCGCCCACACTCCGCGCGGCGGAACCGTCACCCTGACCGTTGCAAAGGAAAACAACAGCTTTATTTTGCGCGTGACCGATACCGGTCCCGGCTTCACGCCAGAAGCGCTGGCAAAAGCAGGGGAAATGCTCTACACCGACGCCGCCCGCAGCGATGCCTCCCATCAGGGATTGGGGCTGTATTTTGCGAAAAAAGTCGCACAGTTCCACGGCGGCACACTGGTTTTATCTAACCTTTCCGGCACACATGGTGCCTGCGCCGAGCTGCGCCTGCCGATTGGCAGATAGTGCTTGACGGCGATTTTGCCTTGTGCTAAAATCAGGAAAAATCTGTATGCAAGCGAAAGGAATGTACCCGGCATGGATACTCAAAAATTCTGGCAACTGGATCAGCCGCAAGGCACGCCGCTTTATACGTTGGATGTGCACAACACCCAAACCATGTACGTTAAGCGGATGTTTCTTGTCAATCGCCTGCGTCTGTGGCAGCTTGCTGTGCTCGTCGCCTTGCTGTTTTTATATATCAATTCTGCGTCGGTTCTGGGGTTTGTGTTGGGATTTCTTTCAATTCCCTATGCGTTTTTCCTCGCGCGTTCGATGGCAGTTTCCGCATATAAAAGCAACGAAACCGCCCGCGGCAAGCTCGTCCACTACACGTTTTACGAGGATTGCTTCACAGTGCAAAGCTCCTACTCCCAAAGCACGATTTGGTATGACGACCTTTACCGGGTCATTGTGCGGAAGCATTCCGTCTGCCTGATGGTCTCCAACCGTATCGGCTATGCCTTGTGTGAGAACGAATGTCCCGAAAGCGTGCTGGATTTTCTGCGTGAGCGCTGTGCCGAGAAGCGAAAGCCGAAGGCGAAAGAAATACTCTTTTCCGTTTTGTTTGCCCTTCTTTGTGTCCTGTTCCTCGGCTATGCCTGCATGGCCGTACTGGCCCGCTGCAGCACCTCTGCAGAAACTGTTCCCGCGCCCACGCCGCTCCCGACAGAATCGGCCATCGTCGAGGAAGAACCGACCCCGGCACCCACAGCCGCCCCTACCGCTGCCCCCGACACAGAAGAAACCATCTCTAAAGACCCTATCAGCACCGGCTATGACGTAATCTACGAAACCTATCTGAAGGAAACCTCCACCACCTACGAGTTCAAGCTGACCGCAAAAGGGGAGGACTACATCATCCTGAACGATACCGACGACGCCGTAGAATTTTTGCAGTACGACCGTGACTCCGCAAACGGCAGCTGCGCCCTGTATGTGTATGAGCGCTGCCCCAAGGACGCAAACGGCGGTTGGTCCCGGCAGGAAGCGCAGATTTTGAATATCTACGCCTACCACTACTGGGATGGTGCCACCGCCGCCAGCGGCAAAACCAGCTGGGGCGACGCACCCACCAAGGAGTACAGCGAATTAACAGGGGAGTGAGCCGGATACAAATGTGAACAAATTGAAAAATGACAAAAGATTTACAATTTGCTATTGACATTCGATGACAAAACAGTTACAATTTAGTTGCAAGCTAAATGAACCCCAAGTCAAATAGCTTTAACCACATTTTTCATGTGTTCTTCTCCTCCTTTCTTTAAATCCCCGCCCATCCCTCAGGGCGGGGATTTATTTTTTTGTAATCGTCTGTCGCCCCAATTCGCTTTACAAGATTTTCTAATCGTGATAAAATAAAAGTCGTATGTCCTTATCAGTCTGCTGTGACCGCAGACTTCCTATTATATATGTACTGAGTAACAAGAGAGGGAATCACTGAAACATGGCACAATCTCGTTCCGGTAAAAAATCCGCTTCCGGCTCCGGCAGCAAAAAACGTACAAGTTCCTCGTCGCGCTCGGGTTCTTCCCGCAGCAGCGCCGGGCGTTCTTCGTCGTCGCGTTCCGCATCATCTGCCCGCAGCCGTCAGGCATCCAGCCGCGCCCAGCGCCGCGCCGAAACCCCGAACCTTGCCCGCAGTGTGCTGTTGGTGGGGCTGGGGTTGCTCTGCGTTGCGCTGGTGCTTGTACCCGGACAAAATGTCTGGCGCACGCTGCGCAGCTGGTATTTCGGCATTTTCGGCGTCACGACCTACCTGGTCGGGCCGTTTTTGCTCTACCTTGCCTACCTGCTGGCCTCTGGCTACCGCGTGGCGCTGTTTGCAGGTAAGGTGTCGCTCATGGGCGTGCTCTGCGCCAGCGTACCGGTCATTTTCTCCAAACTGAACGTCGAAGGTCTCAGCGCGTGGGAAGTCATCAAGATGCTGTTCACCCGCGGCGGCACCTATTTCTGGGAGGGCGGCGTCCTCGGTGCGCCCATCGGCGCGGCGTTGCTGGCCTTGTTTGGCCGCCCGGCATCCAATATTTTAATGCTGCTCGTGTTCCTGCTGGGGCTGATGTTCTTCTTTGCCATCACCCCGGCTGACGTCGTGCTGTTTGTCAACAATCAGTACCAGGCCTTGCAGTCCAAGCGCGAGGAACGCGCCTCCGCCGAGACCGCCTACGACACCCGCCTGTTCAACCAGAAGCCGGAGGAGGAGAGCGTCGAGAACCTGACCGGCGCACTGCCGGACGCGAACCGTCCGCATCACCCGGTCTACGACGTCATCGCCGACACCAGCCGCTTTCCCAAGCAGCAGCCCGCACCGGTGCAGCCTGCCCAGCAGCAGATCAACCCGGTTATGCCCAACCCCATCTTCACCCAGTCCTTCAGCACCGGCATGGATACTCCCGTGGCCGCCCAGCCCGCTGCCCCCGCTGAGGAAGAGGATGACGGCGATTACTTTGACGACCTGCTCAGCATCTTGAACAAGCGTTCCTGATAAATTTTGCTGCGAGAGGATGTAAAAAGCCATGCCGTCTGAACCGATGAACATTCAGGAACAGGGTTTCCGTTCCAGCTTGTTCGGCTTTGATAAAAATGATGTGCTGGCTTACATGAACGCCCTGGCAAACGAGGCCCAGCAGCACGAACTGGAATATAACCGACAGCTGCAGCAGATGCAGTCCAAGTTGGACGACCTGCGCAATGAGCGCAGTGCCGGCGACAGCCGCATTGAATCCCTGAAAGCCGAATTGGCCGCCGCCACCCAGCGTGCCGACGCCGCCGAGGCCAAGCGCCGCGAAGCGGACGAGCAGCTGGAGACCATCAAGAAAAAGACCGCGTCGTTCCAGTCCACCCAGCGCGAAAACCAGAAGAACGCCAACATCTGGCAGCTGAAATGCCACGACTTGCAGCAGCAGGTGGACGAGCTGCAAAAGCAGCTGGCTTCGGCCCGGCAGCTGAACACTACCGTTGCCCCCGCTGCGCCCACGTCCGATTTGGTGCGGGAAGCCAAGCTGGAAGCCGGTAAGATTCTGGCCGACGCCCGCCTGTATGCGGACAGCGCCGAAAAAGAGCTGAAGCAGCAGGCCGATTTGCAGAAAAACCGCATGGCCGAGAACGCCCGCAGCATTGCGTCGGGCGTCATGCTTGTGCGGGAGCGTCTGGCCCGCGTGGACGAGCGTTTGAGCGCTGCCACGCTGGATCTGGACGGCCTGACCCAGGCCATCTACCAGGCGCTGGATCAGACCGAGGCCGAGCTGAAAGAGTTGGGCACCGATATGCGCAACTTTGCCCAGGGCACCCCGGAGACGGATATCCCCGTCAGTGCCCCACGCCCGGCTGCCAAGGCTGCCGCCCCGGCAGGGGACAAACCCGCTGAGCGCCTGCGCGTGAAGGCGAAGGCCCAACCGGTGCAGCATAAGCCCGCTGCCCCCGCCCCGGTTCACCGCCTGCGCAACACCCGGCGGCCTGTGTCGCAGCTGTTGCAGGACCAGATTGATCGGCTGAATGGGGACGATCAGTAAATAAAGTACATGACCACCTGGCATAAAGCCAGGTGGTTTTTGCTGTAAGAGCCTCCCGTTTGTTCACAAACCCTTCTTAATTTGTTGAATTTTCCTTCACGACTTTGACACATTTGCCGGATATACTATAAGTGTTCTCCGGGAAGGGAGCAGGGACCCGGCCCCCAGAACAGGACCCCAAGTTTTTCATCCATACTCCTCTTTTCTTTTGACGCGAAAGCGGTGCGGATCGTCTCCGCACCGCTTTCGTGTTTTTTTGTACAATTTTTCGCATTTGACAACGCTTTTTCGGCGCCGCGCCCCTTGCCGAATGCCGCCGAAACCTGTATAATATAAGCTGATATTGTATCGCCATGGGGCAGACCCGGCCTACGGTATCCCGCAGATACTCATACCCGCAGGAGGCAAAATCCTATGAGAGTTGGTCTGGACATTGGTTCCACCACGATTAAATGTGTCGTGCTGAACGACGCCGATCAAATCATCTATTCTACCTACGAACGTCATTTCAGCCATATTTTAGAGAAGGGCAAAGCCCTTTTGGAAAAGGTCGCGGCAGAGTACCTGCCCGACGGCCGCGCATATTTGGCCATCTCCGGCTCGGCCGGCATGGGCCTGGCCGACAGCTGTAAGGTGCCCTTTGTGCAGGAGGTTTTCGCCACCCGCGTGGCAGCCAACCGCCTGGCCCCCGGCACCGACTGCATCATTGAGCTGGGCGGCGAGGACGCAAAAATCCTGTTCCTGACCAACGGCACCGAGGTCCGCATGAACGGCAGCTGTGCCGGCGGCACCGGCGCGTTCATTGACCAGATGGCTACCCTGCTGAAGATGGGTGCCGACGAGATGGACAAGGCCGCCCAGGGCGCGACCCGCACCTACACCATCGCCAGCCGCTGCGGCGTGTTTGCCAAAAGCGACATCCAGCCCCTCATCAACCAGGGTGCGCAGGCGGGCGACATCGCGGCCTCCATCTATCAGGCCGTCGTCAACCAGACCATTGCGGGCCTGGCCCAGGGCCGCCCCATCAAGGGCAACATTCTGTACCTCGGCGGTCCGCTGACTTTCGCCAAGACCCTGCGTGAGAGCTTTGACCGCACGCTGGGCGTCACCGGCACTCTGCCGGAGAACAGCCTTCTCTTCGTCGCCATGGGCGCTGCGTTCTACGCCGACGAGGAATCCGACCTGCGCGAGGTTGCCAAGCGCCTGGACGATTACAGTGCCACGGCCACCTACGTCAGCCTGCCGCCGCTGTTTGCCAATAAGCAGGCGTACGAGGAATTCCACGCCCGCCACCTGAAAGCCACCGTGCCCTGCCTGCCCTTTGGTGCAGACTGTGGGCCGGTACATATCGGCATTGACTCCGGCTCCACCACCATCAAGCTGGTGGTCATCGACAACGACGCCAACATTCTGTTCGAGAGCTACCGTCCGAACCTGGGCAACCCCATCCCGCTGGTCAAAGAGACGCTGCTCAAACTCTATCAGGAGCACCCGGGCCTGCAAATTGCCAGCGTGACCACCACCGGCTACGGCGAGGAACTCGTCAAGAACGCGTTCCACTGTGACCGCGGGCTGGTGGAGACGGTGGCCCACTTCACCGCCGCCAAGCACTTTTTGCCCGATGTCGATTTCATCATCGACATCGGCGGCCAGGACATGAAGTGCTTCAAGATCGAGGATGGTGCCATCAGCAACATCTTCCTGAACGAGGCCTGTTCCTCCGGCTGTGGCAGCTTTTTACAGACGTTTGCCCAGGCGCTGGGCTACGATGTCAAGGAGTTCGCCGCGCTGGGCCTGTTTGCCGACAAGCCGGTCGATTTGGGTTCCCGCTGCACCGTGTTCATGAACTCCTCTGTCAAGCAGGCGCAGAAGGACGGTGCATCGATTGAAAATATCAGCGCCGGATTGTCGATTTCCGTCGTCAAGAACGCGCTGTACAAGGTCATCCGCGCGTCCAGCCCGGAAGAGCTGGGCCGCAACATCGTCGTGCAGGGCGGTACTTTCTATAATGAAGCGGTCCTCCGCGCCTTTGAAAAAGAGATGGGCGTCAACGTCATCCGCCCCGACATTGCGGGCCTGATGGGCGCTTACGGCGCAGCCTTGTACGGCAAGAGCCGCGCGGGCGAGAACGCCCACAGCACCGTCCTGACCGAGGCCGAGCTGGAAGCGTTCAGCCAGAAGGTCAACACCGTGCAGTGCAACGGCTGCGGCAACCACTGCCAGCTGACCGTTAACGTTTTTGCTGATGGCAAGCGGTTTATCTCCGGCAACCGGTGCGATAAACCCGTGACCGGCAAGGCCAACAATGAGGATCTGGACCTCTACGCCTACAAGCTGAAGCTGCTGGACGACTACCGCAAGGCAGCCGCCCCGGCCAGCCCCCGCGCCAAAATCGGCATCCCGCTCTGCCTGAATATGTACGAGCTGCTGCCGTTCTGGCACACACTGTTCACCAAGTTGGGCTTTGAGGTCGTCGTCAGCCCCTTCTCCAACCGCAAGCTGTACCAGAGCGGCCAGGCGACCATACCCAGCGACACGGCCTGCTTCCCGGCCAAGCTGACCCACGGCCACATCCGCTGGCTGTGTGAGCAGGGCGTGGATGCGATCTTCTACCCCTGCATGAGCTATAACCTGGACGAGCACCTGGGTGACAACCATTATAACTGCCCGGTCGTCGCCTATTACCCCGAGGTTTTGGAGGGCAACTGCCCCGAGCTGAACGCGACGAAGTTCATCTACGACTACTTCAACCTCGAGCGCCGCAAGGATTTCTACAAGAAATTCCAGCAGGCGCTGGACAAATATTTCCCGGGGCTGGGCAAAAAGGCCGTGCATGAGGCCATCGATGCGGCTTACGACGAGTACGCCCGCCATATGCAGCAGCTGCGCGACAAGGGTACCGAGATCATCGCCGCCGCCCGCAAGGAAGGCAAGCATATCGTCGTGCTGGCTGGCCGCCCCTACCACGTTGACCCCGAGGTCAACCACGGCATCAACCAGCTTATTATCCGCCAGGGCGCGGCCGTCGTCAGCGAGGATTCCGTCAGCTGGCACGAGCAGAAGTTCCAAACCGCCGTGCTGAACCAGTGGACCTACCACAGCCGCCTGTACGCCGCCGCCAAGTACTGCACCGAACAGCCCGACATGGATCTGGTGCAGCTGGTGTCCTTCGGCTGCGGCCTGGACGCCGTGACCACCGACGAGACCCGCGAGATTTTGCAGGCGGGCGGCAAGCTGTACACCCAGCTGAAGATCGACGAGATCACGAACCTGGGCGCGGTGAACATCCGCCTGCGCAGCCTGTTTGCAGCACTGGAAGAACGGAAAGAAGACCATAAGTAAGAGGCAACCCATGGAATACATGACTCCCAATTTTACCAAGGATATGGTAAAGACCCATAAAATCCTGATTCCCAACATGGCGGTCACCCAGTTCCGGCTCATGCAGGCGGCGCTGGCCAGCGAGGGCTACCAGACCGAGGTGCTGGGCAACTGCGGCAGCGAGGTCGCCCAGCTGGGCCTGAAATACGTCCATAACGACACCTGTTACCCGGCGCTTCTGGTCATCGGTCAGTTCTTGGACGCGCTGAACAGCGGCAAGTACGACCTGGACCACACGGCGCTGCTCATCACCCAGACCGGCGGCGGCTGCCGCGCGTCCAACTACATCAAGCTGCTGCGCAAGGCCCTCGTCAAGGCGGGCTACGGCAATATCCCGGTCGCGTCGCTGAACTTCTCCGGTCTGGAAAAGGGCAGCGGCCTGCCGCTGACTGTGCCGCTGCTGCGCAAAGTCATTGCATCGATTTTCTACGGTGATATGCTGGTGGCCCTGCGCAGCCAGACCCACGCCTATGAGGATCACAAGGGCGACGCCGACGCCATGACCGAAAAGTGGATCGCCACCATCCAGGGCTGGATTCGCGGCGACAGGAACTACTCCGCCCACGATATGAAACGCCGCTTCTACGACATCGCGAAGGACTACGCCACCATCCCCATCACCCGCGTACCGAAGGTCAAGGTCGGCGTTGTCGGCGAAATTTACGTCAAGTATTCGCCGCTGGGCAATAACGATTTGGAAAAATTCCTTGAGAGCCAGGACTGCGAGGTCAACCTGCCCGGTCTGATGGGCTTTGTAGAGTACTGCGTGGCCAACTACAAGCTGGACATCGACCTGTACGGCGGCAACAAGCTGGTCGCGGGCGGCGCGGATGCGTTCCTGAGCTGGCTGGACGGCATCGGCTGCGCCAGCTACGACGCCATGCGCAAGTACGGCTTCTACGCGCCCGGCTCCTTCCGCGAGCTGATGAAAAAGCCAGAGGGTATTATCTCTCTGGGTGCCAAGATGGGCGAGGGCTGGCTGCTGACCGCCGAGATGATCGAGCTGGTCGAGGGCGGCTATGGCAACATCGTCTGTGCCCAGCCCTTCGGCTGCCTGCCCAACCACATCGTGGGCAAGGGCATGATCAACAAGATCCGCGCCCTGCACCCCGATGCGAACATCACGCCGGTGGACTACGACCCCAGCGCGACCCGCGTCAACCAGGAGAACCGCATCAAGCTGATGCTGGCCGTGGCCCGCGAAAAGCTGGAACAGCCCGCCGCAGCCCCCGCGCCCCTGACCGCCGAACAGCTGGCAGGCGGTGCGCCCCAGGTGGAAACCTCGGTGCAGTGACCAGGCGCAGAAAAAAGTTGAAAAAATCCAAACTTTTTTCAAAAAATCCCTTGCAATTTGCATTGGCATCTGCTATAATAATCTGCGTCGCCAAGTGGTGACGCAATATGCGCGGTTAGCTCAGCTGGTAGAGCATCTGCTTGACGTGCAGGAGGTCACAGGTTCGAGTCCTGTACCGCGCACTCTAAAAGACACATGAAATCGTTAAGATTCATGTGTCTTTTTCTTTTGGTACACACCCACTTTCACTGTACACATAAATACAAACATCGGCAGGCCGTCCGCTTGCCAATGTTTTGATGGAAACATACGAAAAATATGGGCTGTAATGGCATTTTACTGCTTGCTGCCCGTTTACAGCTCGTCCACCTGTCTCAGCTCCACCTTGCGGCGGTCGAGGGTCAGCAGGCCCTCGCGCTGCATCTGGGAGAGGGCATTGCTCAGGGCGCTGCGGTCAACGCCCAGGTGGTCGGCCAGCTGCTGACGGTCAAAGGGCAGGTTGAACTGCATACTGCCGCTGCGCCGCGCCAGCACCGAAAAATACGCCGTGATGCGCCCGCGTATCGTCTTGGGAGCCGTGTACAGGCTGCGCTGGGCCAGCCCCAGGTTTTTGCGGGCAGCAATACGCAGCAGGTTTTGGGTCATCTTCCAGCGCCACGGTTCGCAGCCGCACCGCAATAGTTGATCGGTGTCCAAAAGCAGCACCTCGCCGCTTTCGGCTGCCACCACGCTGACCAGCAGCGGTTCCTCGGGCAGGCAGGCGTAAGTCTCGGCAAACAGATCGCCCGGCCCGGCCTGACCCAACAGCGTTTTGCTGCCCCAGACGTCCAGATGCTCCATATGCCCGCGCCCCGCCAGTACCACGCCCAATGGCGGCGCGGTGCAGCCGGCCTCCAACAGGACTTCACCCTTGGCAAAGGGGCGGCGGCGCATCCGCAGGGCCTCTATGGCCGCGGCGGCCTCCGTCTCGGTCAGGCCGCGGAACAGCGGCACATCGGGCAGTTTGCAGCTTTCCATTTTTTGCACCTCGTATGTTGTTACTACAACAGATTCTTTTCTGCCATTGTAGTAAAATAGCAGCATAA
>OIFE01000910.1_pt1 | contig 17779 bp, 19 predicted proteins | sample 1581921 | NCBI WGS metagenome assembly OIFE01 (sample SAMN04414075, study PRJEB24778) | human gut metagenome | material: faecal | host: Homo sapiens | reverse complement strand
TATGGTAATAACAAAATTGTAAAAGAGATTGATAGAAAAATTAATCGTATCATGAAAACTATGGTGAACAAAAAAGTCTTAAAGAAAACAAAAGAAGAGGAGAATAATTCTATGGATACAGAAACAATTAAAATTAAATACTTTGCAGATATTGAACCAATTGCACCAATTCAAAATGGTGATTGGATTGACCTAAGAGCTGCAGAAGACGTACATCTCAAAAAAGGTGAATTTAGACTTATTTCTCTTGGTGTAGGAATGAAGCTTCCTGACGGGTATGAAGCGCACATTGCACCTAGAAGTAGTACATATAAGAACTTTAAAATTATGCAATGTAATTCAATTGGCATTGTAGACAACTCCTATTGCGGATCAAACGATATTTGGAAATATCCAGCTATTGCTATGGAAGATACAGTTATCCATAAAAACGATCGTATCTGTCAGTTCCGTATCATGAAGAAACAGCCAGAAATTCATTTCGAAACTGTTAAAGAACTAAGCGGCAAAAGTCGTGGCGGCTTTGGAAGTACAGGTAAAAACTAATATGGACGACGATCTACAATACAGAGAAGAAAACTGGGCATGGGATGCTCAATGTGCAGCAGTGGATGAGAGAATATTAACTTGTCCACGCTGCGGATCAATTATGCTTCCTCAGTTCCAAAAATATGAATATATGGGAGCTGGATGGGAAGAATGGTATGAATGTACCAATGCCTCATGTGGGTATTGTTGCAAAATATAAATTATGCAAAGGAGAACAAAACAATGAAACTACAAAAACAAATCATTCTTGACAACGTTGATAAAGTAAAAGCGTTTGTCGTAACTGTCAGCAAATATCCAGGAGATGCAACACTTACATCTGGAAGATATGTTGTTGATGCAAAATCCATTATGGGTATCTTTAGCCTTGCCCTGAATAAGCCAGTAGCATTCTCTTACGAGGGTGAAATGGCAGCAGAGCTTGCTAAAGAAGTACAAGTATATGAAAGTCAGGAGGTCTAAACCATTGAATAATTTTAAGAAAAAACTAGCAACTACTGTAACTCTACTAACCGTATTACTCACTCCAACACTGGCTAATGCAGAGACTAAATATGTCGAACCTACCATCGGTCTTAATTATCGTGTTGGAAATTCCACTAACACAAAGAAAATCGGAGCTTTACCGTATGGATCTTCCGTAGAGGTTTTAGAAATTACAGATAACAACTGGGCAATAGTAAAGATTGATGATCAGATGTTCTATATGTCCAACGAATATCTTTCTGATGTACCTCTAGTTTCTGAACCCATTCTACAATCCCAACCAATTGAGTCATCACCAGTAGCAACATCGTATTCTGGATATAGTCTCGGTACATATCGAATTACTCACTATTGTGGATGCGTAAGCTGCAATGGTTCTTGGGCTGGCAGTCCAACAGCATCTGGCGCGTATCCAGTATCAGGAAGAACTGTTGCCATGGCAGATTTGCCTTTTGGAACTAAAGTAGAAATCAATGGGCAGATTTATACAGTAGAAGACAGAGGAGTACCAAGTGGATGCGTTGATATTTATGTTGGCAGCCATTCAGAAGCTCTTAACTCTGGCATGTATTATGCAGAAGTTAGAGTAGTAGGATAGTTGACATGGAGAAAATCTGAAGTTATAATATCCCCAACAAGGTTTTCTCTATGTCAAAGGGCAATCCTATTGATCCTCAAAAGGGCAAAGTCACTGATTCTCTAGCCGTTCGCTAACAGATCACCGACCCGCTTCCAACAGCCCCTTTTCCCGATCATCAGCCCAGACGCAAGCCGAATTGTTCATAAAACACAAAACGAAGACCTTGTAACCATAGAAAATGTGGTTATGAGGTCTTTTTTTATGTTAATAGTAAATCATGCACAGATAAAAAGGCTTAAATACTGGGTTTTTGGGATGTGCAATTTTGAAATTTCCCGATGAAACTAGGATTTCATCTGCTGTTATCCATCCCATATCCATTTCTCACCTGCCCTTTCCAAACATAGACAAAACCTTCCAGTCGGAAAAGTTTACACGAAAATATATGTCAAAATATCTATTAAATATTCTATAGTCATATCAGCGGCAGAACCAATGAATTTGCCCTTTTTAGGCTCAAGGAGGTTGCCTTGAAACATAGTATATTTTTTACTCTATTTTTGGGGATGTGTAATGATAAATATCAAAAAGTCTGGGAACCCGCATAAACACTGGATTCTTGCTTTCCCAGATTTTCCCAAAAACAACAGGATTTGGGTACTTATTCTTACACACGCCCAAAAACAAGCATTTTTGGGTACTTTTTAAAACACACATAATTCATTTTTGGGTAACTTTTTCGACACATAAAATCAAAGGAGGTACACTATGTACAAGAAAAACTACAAAGGACGCTGTGAGAAAAAGTCTCTCTCCAAATGTGACACGATCTGCCGATGCTACAGCACCATCCAATCTGTTTATGCAGATAAGCTCCAAACCGATCCATCTGTCCAATCCTTCCAATGCAATGCGCCACTCGAAGATGAAGACTACACAACAGACTTCCTTATCACCCGACAGGATGGCACACAATATGTCCGAGAGTGTGTAGAACGAAGTCATCTGACCAAGCCCAAGCCACTTACAATCAAACTTCTGGACACATCGCGTTCCTACTGGCTTGCCCATAGCGTTCAAGATTGGGGGATTGTAACAGATGCAGAAAGCTGATATAGCCTATATCAATAACACGTTCTACAGAATTTTAAAGACATCAGATAACCAGACCCTTGTAATTGACTGTCTCCATCCGAAAATGCCATTCTGGACGCTCAGAACGCAATATACCCCATTGCCAGAAAAGCAATTATATGATGCACTCAACATCGCCCCACCAGCCGAACAGGAGCTTACATCCGATCAGATGCGCATTGCACATGAGCGGTACACACTGATTGCACCGATCCTATACCACTTAGGAGAAAGCACAGCAACTGCAAACATCATCTCTTCCATCTCAGAGGAGCATAACATCAGTAAGCAGACCATCCGCCGTTATCTGTATCAATATCTAATCTTTCAGACCATCACTGTACTTGCACCAAAAGTTCATACGAAAGAAAAGGTGCTGACCAAAGATGAGAAGAACATGAGATGGGCATTGAATAAGTTTTTCTATACACGCAGACAAAACAGTCTTGTTACAGCATATGAGATGATGTTAAAAGAAAAGTATTGTGACAGCATGGGACAGTTACTATCCGATCATCCATCCTTTTATCAGTTCCGATACTTTTACCGGAAGACTAAGAAGCTCCAAACTTATTATATTTCCAGAGATGGACTGTCAAATTACCAGCGTAACAATCGTCCCTTGCTAGGAGATGGTATCCGTGAGTTTGCAACCAATATCGGCACTGGTATGTTTGATTCCACCGTATGTGATATCTATCTTATAGACGAAACAGGTACCTTAAAAGGTCGTCCGATCCTAACCACTTGCATTGATGCTTACAGCAGTATGTGTTATGGCTATGTTCTCTCATGGAATAACGATACAAAGAGTTTATGCCATCTGCTCCAAAATATCCTTACCGATAAAACAGAATGGTGCAGAAAGTTTGGTATCCCACTAGACAAATCCCAGTGGAACGTGCAAGAGTTACCTGGCATCTTTGTCACTGATATGGGACGGGAATACACATCAGAATCCTTTGCACAGATCACAGAAACAGGCGTGACCATGGTAAATCTTCCACCATACAGACCAGAGCTGAAAGGTGCTGTAGAGAAATTCTTTGACATCATTCAATCCATGTATAAACCACTTCTCAAGGGCAAAGGTGTGATTGATCCGAACTTCCAGGAACGAGGTGCAAGAGATTACAGACTAGATGCTTGCTTGACGATGTTTGATTTTGAGAAGATCATCTTACGCTGTATCATTTACTATAACAGTCAACGGCTCATAGAACGATTCCCTTACACACAATCTATGATTCATGATGGAGTAAAGCCATATGCAGCCAGTTTATGGGAATGGGGAAGACGGCAACCAGGCGCAAATTTAATTTCATTCCCGCATGATACCGCGAAAATAATCCTATATCTGCTCCCACGTACCATTGGGACATTCACTAGGCGTGGTCTAGTGGTAAATGGGATGCGGTATAAACGGGATGATTGCACCGAAAGATTCCTGCAAGGTGGAGATGTTAAGGTTGCTTACGATTCAGATGATGTATCTGTAGTATGGACAGTAGAGAAGGGCGATTTCATGCCGTTCGTATTGATTGAAAGCAGATATAAGAATAAAAAATTGGATGAAGTGGAACAGCTCAAAGAACAGAGCAAAACAACACTACGTTCCGAACAAAATAATGCAAGACAGGCGAAAATTAATTTGATGAATGAGATCGAGTTGATTGCTAGGGGAGGAGTTAAAAGATGAACGGTAAATTACTTTCACAATTGCCTGATTTTTTATGTGAAAACGAATTAGTAGAACGACTGAAGATATTACCAAACTATAATATAAACATTGCCAATGAAACAATGCCAACTCGTCTTCTGGCGTTATCAGAATTATATGATATTTATATTCCATCACAATTATCTGTTGATGTATATAATAAATTGTATATGGCATTACTCAGATCGATTAAGAAAAAAGAAAATGATATGATGGTAAAACAGCAAAGAATCGAAAATACAACAAACACCATACAAACGTATAATGGTATTATAGGTGGTGCTGATTCGTTTACAATCATTGGAGTTTCTGGCATAGGGAAGAGTAGTGCTATTACCAGAGCGATCTCATTGATTTTCGGAAATCATTTTATCGAAACAACAGACCCATATCAACGAATTGCTCCTTTTATACTTGTGCAATGCCCATTTGATTCTTCTGTAAAAAGTCTATTGTTAGAAATCGTTCGTATTCTTGATGCCTCATTGGATGGAGATTATTTACAGATAGCACAACGGTATACGACGGATAGACTAATCGGTTTTGTTAGCCAAATATGTTTAAATCATGTTGGGGTACTTATTGTTGATGAGATTCAAAATGTAGTTAATAATAAAAACGGTGATAAACTTATTGGGGCATTAACACAGATTATAAATAGTAGTGGAATTAGTGTATGCATGGTTGGAACACCAGAATGTCTACATTGGTTTGAAAGCGCACCACATCTGGAACGAAGGACAATAGGCTTGCGATATTTACAAACTGATTATGATGATGATTTTATACATTTTTGCAAAAATCTATTAAAATTTCAATATGTGCAACAATACACAGAACCATCAGAAAAAATTATAAATTGGTTGTATGCTCATTCAAACGGAGTGACGTCAACTGTTGTATCGTTATTTTATAGAGCACAGGAATTAGCCATTATGAGTAACACAGAGAAATTAAGTATTGATATTTTTAATGCGTCATACAATGGGATGATGTCTATGCAAGTAGAAAAAATGCAAAAGAAAAATAGTCAAACAGTCAATAAACCACATAAAGAAATAACAATTCATCATTCGGATGGTGTTAATATTGCTGACTTATACAATTATTCACAATCTAATAACTATGATCTCTTAACTCTTATTAAAAATACTTTTACTGTTGAAGAGGTGGAAATATGTTAAATTATTTTCCTAAAATATATGACTATGAATTGTTTTATAGCATATATTCAAGATTGAAACAAGATATAAATGTACAGAGTAATCAATCTTTTAAAGAAATCGTGTTTAAACGACCGAATGAATACATCGAAATATTTTATATAAACGAACCAAGTGATGTACTACGTTCTTTTATATCGAAAAATTATATTATTAATGACTTATACTATAACCATACTATGCTTTTTTACTGGTCTGTATTTCTAAACGAATCGGATAAAGAAAATGCGTTGAGAAAGCTCATATCAAATGACAAAAGTTTTTTAGAATACCTTTCCCCAAGACCAAAACATAAACATCAAAAAATATTTCTAAAATATTGTCCATTATGTGCAAAAGAAAATCGAGAGCAATATCACGAAACATATTGGAATGCTTTCCATCAAATTCCAGAAATTAATGTTTGTGTAATTCATGGATGTAAACTCAAAGATTCATCGGTTCATGTTAACAATTCAAGAATAATAAATTTTCTAACGGCTGAAAATTGCATTAATGATGATTATTCATATGATATGGGAACCATCGGTGAAATCAAGGCTGCAAAATACCTATATCAATTGGTAGTAAAAAAACAGAGTCTTAAGAACGGTGTTACGATGTTTGACGTATTTTACAGGAAGTTAGTTCAAAAGAAATATATCAATCAGCTTTCGTGGCTCCAGCATAAGTCGGTATTTTTAGATAATTTTAAACAATATTTATCTGACAATAACATAAAGGAAGCTTATCAAATAAAAGCAATGAGTAGTATATTCTTAAATAAAGCGAATCCACTTAGAACAATTCATATATTATTATTTTTAGATATACAAATATCTGATATTTTTGTATGCAAAACGGCGAAACAAATTGATTCGGAATTAATTGAAAGAATTCGATCAGAGTATACAAAAGATAACGGCATAAACAAGCTTGCGAAACAATATCATATTTTACCTTGTAATGTAAGTAAAATAATTAACGGTCAATACGAAGTTGAAAAACAAAAATTAATAAGCCAAAATTATGCACATAGTAGCAGTAGGAATATACCGCCTAAAGGAAAGAGGTATTCTGAATTAGATAAAAAGTATTATCCTAAAATTGAATATTATATTGACTTATATTTTAAGAATTCTGACAAAGTTAGAAGATTAACTGTAGGAGGATTTAATGTTTTCATGCAACAAATTTGTCAAGACATCAGAAGAAATGATTTTTATTATATGCCACAATGCTATAAGTATATTAAAGCAAAAGAAAAACCAATAGAGGATTATTGGGTCGATAAAATAAAATATATTGTCGATCAAATTGACAGCGATTATATTTCATATAGCGAATTAAAGGGTATGATACACATAATAGAAAAAAATATGATAAAAGCTATGGATATACTACAATACAGATATCCTGAAACGTATCTAAAAATGCAGAAAAATAATAAAAAAGCGTAAAAAAAATGGGGAATACCAAAATTAATTGATATTCCCCATAAAATTATTGCATCATTTTATCTTATATGATATACTATTTTTGCACTGATGAAACGGTTGTTTCATATGATGGTGAAAAAAGAAAAATTTCTTTTCTGGCTGCCTGATGAAGGCGGCTTTTCTTATTTCACGCGTGTATTTATTATAATCTAACACAGCATTCAATTGCTATCCATCCTGCACCAGATTTCAATTTACCCCATGTGTATCCATCCGCAGTTTTTGTTTCTGTGATAGTATATGTTCCAATAGGGCAAGAACTAATGGCAATTCTAGCGCTTAGACTAGCAGAAGCACGAACTCTGATGCCATTTTCCTTAACTGCAATTTGAAATTCTTTATTTACAACAGTGGTATGCTTATCTAAAGCACCGACATAAGTACAAAAATCTTTGTCAATGCAAATCCAACCTGCACCAGATTTTAGCTTACCCCAGTATGTATTTTTGATTTCAGTGATATTATAAGTTCCTTTGTTATGAATACTTCCAGTTTCACTTGCCTTACTGGATGCGTCGCTTCTAATTGTTAAAGCATCGCAATTAACTTTATATTTTCCTACTTTGTATACAGGCGTAGCTGGCTTTGCGGTTGGTTTAGACACTGGTTTACTTGCAGTGGCTACTACACCAACATACGTACAATATTCATCCGAAACATTGATCCAACCGGCTCCTGATTTTAGTTTACCCCAACAATTATTCTTGATCTCAGTTATAGTATATTCTCCACGATCTCGAATAGTATTGACAACTTTTGAATTAACAGTAGCATCCGATCTGATATGAAGATCACAATTTACCTTATACATACCAACTTTATATGTTTTTGTTTGTGCTGGTGTAGACGGTGTAACAGTAGGAGTGGAAGTAGAACCTAGTTTTGCTTTAAATTCGCTCCATGTCCAAGAAGTTTTATATTTATTGTTAGTAACATATGGAGCAGGACAATATTTGTTTACAACATCATAATGTCTAAGTACATGATCCGCACCTACGCCAAGTTGTCCCATCAAATATTTTACTAATTGTACGCAAGCATTTTGCGTTGCTTCTGTAAAATACCATGTTGGATCTTCTGCATATTTTCCAGATCCATCACACTTAGGACACATCTCGATTCCGATACAGTTACTATTTCTTGCATATGGATGTTTTTGAGTATAGTATCCTGCAGTGCCTACTTGCCAAAGGATAGCATTATGGTCTGCTGCTTTATAAATCGTACCATCCCAATAAATATAGTAATGCGCACCACATCCATCTGAATTAATTTTATTATTCTGTCCTGCTACCCCGAGATAATGAACTACAATATATTGTTTTTGATTTCCCCATTGTGGGACATAAGGTCTGCTTGCATTTGTAACGTCAATAATATTCATATTCGAATTCTCCCTTCCGAGTTTATCAAAACGAGTTAAATCCCATCGTTCGATCAAACTACAAATTTTATCTACATATTTAACATCTGTTGCATATCCACCATTTTTGATGATCTGCGTTGCTGTTTTGTAGTCTTTGCAACCAGATAAACCCGCATATCTTTTTACTTTTCCATTCATCGCTCCATTGAGATAATAGGAATGGTCTTTGATACTAGTCAGGATATCTGCATACTTTCGAAAATCAGCAGTTACAACATAAACTTTCCCATCTTTGGTTTGCTCATTTGTTTTCTTCGTATATTTACTCTTTCCATCCCAAGCAGAAGTCCATGTGTTACCAGAGAGACTTGTTTTCATTCCGAATAAATTATTTGCATTCTTTGCCAATTCTGTTGTTCCGTATCCAGATTCCAGGCAAGCCTGGGCAGTAGTAACTGATGCTAAAATTCCACTTGTCTTCATATCTTCGGCGGCAAGCTTACCTATTTTTTCAACGAATTCTTTTTCTGTCACAAAATCACCTCCAACATAAAAAATGGGAGATACCAATATAGATACCTCCCATCAAATTATTTAAATGTAAAAACTGTTTTTCCGAAAATCTTATAATAAGGTTTTTCAGATTGTTTATGATCAAAGATTGCCCATTCTACCCAGTCTAAAAATGGAATAAAAATCGCAGACAAAAACATCCATATAAAACAAAACGGCAGACATACTTGTCCACCAATGTTAAATGGCATGTTTCTGTAATCCCATATAGTATAATTCTGATTAAGAGTAATACCGACTACATATTCACCTGCCGTGATAGCAATAGTACAGATTAAAATTTGTAGCAAGTAATCCATTTCGAATGAAAATAAGTCATTTAATCCATCAATAAAAAATAAACCCGCAAAACCTGCGAGTAAGAACATAGACCAATGTGATGTATGAGATTTTTTAAATAAGATTTCCATTCCATAATAGACTGTTCCAGAAAGGAGAAAAATAAAGATATGACATAGAATTTTAGAAAATATACGATTTAATTTCCTCATCATGCAACGTCCGTTTTAGTGAGAGACTCAAGTTTCTTTTCAACTGCTGCAAGCAAAGCGTCTTTTGAATCAGTCACCGTCTTGATAATATCTGTATATTTCTCATCCGTAATTTCCATACCATATGTAATCTTTTTAATAGACTCAATATCTTTCGCATCTTTAATCATTGCATTTAACACATTGCAATATGTTGTATGATATGTTTTATTAGCACTTAAAGACATATAAATTTTTAAAATGTCCGTAGGTTGATATAAAGCACAAAGTTCGCCATTTGCATGATAAGGAAGTGGAAGAGTAAAATCCGTCAATTCAGCCGTCATAACAAGATCTTTCATATTACTCTGATCTTCAATAGTATACGAAAAGTGTTGCTTTCCTAGACTCGTTTCGATAGCTAATCCACTCTCAATAGCAGCAGTACATTGTTTGCCGATTTGTTCCTTATAATAATCACGAAACTCTTCAAGGCTCATGCTATTGGTATTTACGATACCAACAACAGATTTGATGTTTTCAACTTCTTCACGAATAGATGGTTTTGACAATTTTACACTAATAATTTCAGCCGTTCTATTTTTTGGTACATCCTGATAAATTGCATCATGATGAACTATTTTTTCTTTTATTGTATCGGTTTCCTCGTCTCTTTCTAATATTTTTTCATCATATGCTTCTTGAGCAATACGAGATTCATATTCTGTAATCGTATCAACCATATAAGATATAGAAGAAATTTTTTGGTAAATGTTAAAAGAATTTAATAATGTATCATTTTCATCAAGAAAATCTACATAATCAATAATTTCCATTCCGAAAAAATCTTTTATATCGTCATATTTTTGATCCACAAATTGAATTGTACTTTCCTCATCTCCAATAAAATATAAATATGTAAGTTTTTTTTGACCGTTTGGCAGTCGTATATATTGTTTCATAATATTCTCCTTAATATATATTAATTATTACGCTGTACGTCGCCACATGTAACAAACTATGTATGGTTGCACTATAGATTGTGCCGTACTCCCACTTGTGCTTGTTTTATTAAGACGCGTTGCGCCTGTAGTTGGATTGCCCTTCCATGTCATTCTATTTGCGCTTGAATTGATTGTTGATCCATATACGCCGCCATTTGCACCAGCGGTTAAATACATCGTAGTATCGTCTGCTCCAATGGATTCAACATGATTATGTGATATATTAACGGCTTTTGCGCCACCTGTTTTATTTACAGTATTAAAATCTCCGTCAGATGAATTAATACCAACCGGGACCCGTCCTGATCCCCATGCTGTCCAGGTTCCAAAACCTAAATAAGTAGATGGATTGGCAGAATTGGTAGACATTAAAATATGCCCTACAGGATATAATTTCTGTACGGCATTATTAATTAACACATTAATATCGGTTCCACTGACTGTTAATCCTTTATTCGCTTTGATTTTCCAATCAAATTCGGCAATAGCCTCAGCTTCAGCAACTTTTCCAAAAGCTATACCTAATCCGTTTTTAAAGAAAGAGAATACCTTTGAAACGGAATTACCAGTTGTTTGAGAAATTACTGTTTTGAATTTATCTGTGACAACTAATTGAATATCATAACCAGAAGATGTTTCTGCTTGGAAAATATATGAACCACCAGAAACTGAATATTTATTTTGATAAGAAGATAGGGTGGCGGAAGTGTAAGAAGAAACGCTTTTCTTTTTATATTTTATCTGAAACGTTGTTGTGTTTTTACTATTCAGACTTGTTGCAGTGGCTGAGAATATAACTTGTAAATATGAGCCGTTTGATGTTGCATTTCCAGAAGAATCCGTTCGTCTTGCCGATAAAGCTGTAATTGTTGGATTGCTATATGCGAGAACTGTAATTGATTGAGAAGCCGCTGTTGTTGATTTTCCTCTGCTATCCGTAGCAGAAACGGATATTGTCCAAGTACCGGATGTTGGAAGAGATATATTAACACTACTTCCATAATATGTATACGTAGTTCCACTAATGATGGCTTTAACTGTGATTGTTTTGATAGTCGCAGAATTATTTGCTGTGGCTGTAGTGGCTATATGTAATTCAGAGTTGTTTTGTACATATCCACCATATGTACCAGAATATCCTTTATTATCGCTTAATGCAAATGATACTGTTGGTGCAGCAGATAATGGAACATAAGCAGTAATAGAGGAGTAGGAGTTTCCTATCTCCGTACTTCCGTTAAATGTCTGAATACATAAGCCGATATACACACTATTATCATTTGGTATACTCGAACAAATAGACATTGGAAGAGTAAAGGAGCCAGAAGTTGCTACGTTCTTAACTGCTTCAACCCAACTTCCATTTTCTTTAACTTTATACCAAAGAGAATGTGTAAATGAAGAATTGTTTCTATTAATATTAATCGTTACTATACCGCCAATTGTATTTCCACTTACAGTTCCAAAAGTTGATTTCCTTTTAATCTGTGGAAAAGTAATAGTGGAACTACCAGAACATGTGATACTTGAGGTTTCAACAGCTGCTTGAATTTTTACCGAAATAGATTTATTTCCATTTGCATCGTGTGTAAATGTTTTAGAACCTGACGCGATATTTCCTGCATAACGAGCTACACGATCTGTTTTGCTTACGACATTACTTCCATCAATTGTTAGAATTAAAGTTCTTTCAGCATACCAAGATACACCACCTGCACACGATAACGTCCAGTTTAAAGTTGTTGTGTTTTTGACTTGATCCTGGCTTGTAGAATATGTAAAGGTATAATAACGACCTTCACCATAAGCGTTTGTAGAAAATGATCCCATTTATCAACCTCCCGTTCCGACAAACTGACAATTCATATTTCCAGCTGAATCAAGAGTAAAAGAATATCCTAACATTCTAAGCTGATGGGTAATAATAACATCAGGAATGTTAAGCTCACCATATTGAATGTACATAAGTGGCTGTCCATTTCCTAACATCTGATATTTTTCATTATCTATAACAACCTGGTATGGATTATTTTTCTTTCCTATTTTTAAACCATTTGCATCAAATTGAAAATAATTTTCCTGATTCGATTTCAAATTATTGACTGTACTGTTCAGCCCGTCATATGTATCTTTTTGTACATAAAATCCGAACTGGTTATCCGTTTGTTCAAATCTTGTTTTTGTTTCTGTTTTATAGTCTCCAAAATCATCACTTGTAACATAAGATTTTAAAGCTTCTGAAATCATTCCATCTGCTTCGACCCTCATTTCAGCCTTTGCTTCGTTTACATCATTTTTTTGTGCAAACAAACTTATTTTTTGCGTAGTCTGTTCGATCCATGTAGATTGCGCTCCAATTGCATCGTTTAAATCGTCTAAGCATAAAGACCAAGCAGTTGGGAGGTTTCCCATTTCAAGTTGCATATTGTAGAACCAATAATCACCTGAAGGAAATGTGATTTCGATATATTTATGTGTAGCAGTATTGATATTTTTGCATACTCTATTAAATTGTTGAAAAGAAGTAGTGACTGAAAAGTGCGCCTGCAGTACCGGCAAAAGCAGTTTTCTGTTAATGTCCCAATACTTAGTTGAACAGTAGATGCAGCTTTCGCCTTGATTTTCATCTGGAATGTATAATCTCCTGAATTCCGAAGAACATCATTTAAACGTAGTGTGCTTTTTTCATTACAGCTGAGATGTCCACAAGTTACTTTTTCGCCATTTAGACCAGTAACAGATTCTTGAATTAAAGTATAAATAGTAATCACCTCCTTAGTGATTGAAAATGGTCAATATTATCTTTCACGGGTTTCAAAAAAACCCAGTGTTTTCAAGGAAAATTGAGGAACAAAAATAGGATGAAAGCAGAGTTTCATCTGGTGGATTAAATAGTAATCTCCAAGCAAAAACAAAAAATATTTCACAATCGGAAAGCAATGATATTGAATCACTTATTAATTTGATTATATCTAATATAAAAGGGCAAAACAACGGGATCTTTAACATCTGCGGAAGTTGGAAAAATCACCCTAGAGGCTATTCTGCTATAGTGCAAAAAATTGTTTATGATAAATCATCAATTAAGATATCCGGTATTATTTTTTCACTCGATGGAAATGGGTGGAACTTTACATCTCATATTAATAATGATGAAACAATAACAAAGATATTCTTTTTTACAATGTCACAAATGAAATAGTAAGAGTTTAACATATCTCAAATCAAACAGATCTAGTACCGCCCCAGTTACATTTAACATTGATAGCTATAAAACATATATCATTTTTGTTAATCACGATGGTGGAAATAACAGTGTGGTTTCGCTAATATACGCAGAATCAAATCCAAAATTGATTGAATTATATCGTGTAGGAGCAGTTTTTACAATTAATCTTAAAAATAAAACACTTGCTATTACATCATCTACTACATATTGGAATTACACAATAATCTATGTCTGATTAAATGGTATTTTAAATAGTAATCTGCCAAGAATAGAGTTTTTAACAAGAACCATCACTGCGAGATCCGAAAAACAAGTATACGATTTGCAAATTAGTGTTACGAAATACATTATCATCTCAATCTGGTCAGAAGATCGAATGGGGTGGCCGTATACTGTAACTCGTGGAGTAAGTGGAATAGAAGCTACTCAAAATTGGGCCATTTGTTTTATCGGAAATCCGACAGGTAATTTTACTTTCAAAGTTGCAGCTTTGAAGATTAAATAGTAAGGCAATATATGTGAACAATATCACTGATCTAAACAATCCGCCGAAATGCCCCATATTAGATACAAAAATTAATCCAATAGGATTACCAAGTGGACTTGGGTCAAACGCATGTTTTGTTATCCAACAGAATTTAGGTACCGGTAATTACACCGCTCAATTAGCATTTTCTTTTAGATATGATAAGATTGCCATCAGAAGAAAAAGCAATACTGACAGTTGGACTGAATGGAAATATTTTACAGCTCAATAAAATAGTAAGACAAGAATCAAACTAATAGACGTCAATATAACAATAAATGACAAAACAGCAACGATTAAATATAATGTATCGGTCACTACTGCTGGTCTATTATTGATTTTCGGTAATATTGGAAATGGTGTGTATTTTTCGATTGTTATCAATTGTGGAACAAAATGGTCTACGAAACTACTTTCTTTCAATGCATCAAATACCGATCTGTCAAGTATTACTATTAATTCAGATTTAGGTAAAATTACTTTTAACGGAACCTCCAAATTGGAGTCCTTTTACAAAGTGAATGGATTATTATTTGGTTAAAATAATTCTATAGACTGCGGATTTAATATAAATACAAGAATAAAAACATGCAATCTACAAAATTGCAAAATATCAATATATACATACACGACAAATAGACCGTCCAATGGGCGATCGAAAAAATAAAGGTATTTTATTAGCTTGCTTACAAAAAATTAAGCTATATTTTTCATAAAATTCGATTTAACACGTTCTTGTTGAACCATTACATATTGCATCGTTGTATCTGGTTTTGCGTGTCCTGCATAGACCTGAATCTCTTGTAATGGCATACCACGTTTTCCTGCATCCGTAAGTAACGTTCTTCGAAATTTATGAGCATGTACGTGAATATTTGTCTTTTTACCTAACGCTGCCAACATAGACTGAATTGCCTGAACTCCAAGTCGCTTATGTGGAGATTTTGAAGACACAAATAAAGCTTCATTTGTATCTTTTCTTTCATCAAGATATTTTCTAAGATGATAAATGCAGCGATCTGTCAAATAAACAGTACGTTCTTTCTTGCCTTTTTCTCCATAAACAATTAATTCTTTTCTTTGCCAATCAATATCCGAGCGATTAACGCTAACTGCCTCTCCAATACGAGTAGCAGAACAATATAAAAATTCCATAATTGCAATATCTCTCTGAGAGTTTGCATTGCAACGAAGTTCTTCCATCTCTGCTGCAGAAAATGTTTTCTTAAGTTTAGTAGGTACTCTCATTTTCTTGAGTTTTCGCATAGGATTTGATTGTATATATCCTTCATCCGCAACCCATGTAAAAAATGAATTAAGATACCTACGTATGTTATCAAGATATACAATAGAAGTATGATGCGTTTCTTGAAAAAATGCCAAATAATATCTAATATCATTCGTAGTTATGTTATTTATTTTCTTGTTGATCTGCGTGAAAAACTGAATAATGCATCGACTGTAACCTTTAATAGTTCTTTCGGAGCAATTTTCAACACGCTTTGCGGCACAATACATCCGAAGAATCTTCTCCCACGTACGCTCTGATGTTACTAACTGAGTGTGTTCTTCTTGTACCTCGATTCCGTGGAATGCAATAACCATAGTGCTTTCTAATTCCGAAAGCTGTTCATGCGTTAAGCTATCCTGTAATTTTTCAAGTATTTGCTCGAGAATATTTTCTAATTTTGTCAATATTAACCTACCTCCTTGGAAAATTTTGGCAATTTCTATCACCACATTTCCATATTCTCTCATCAAATACTTGAAAAATATAAACCAATTAAATCCGCATATAAATAATACAAAATCCATAATCGCAAGGAGAATTTTTAGTTTCGTTTGTTATGTTGAAAAAGTACCTGCCCGTGTACAAAGATTCAGCATAAATAAGCAAATCAGTTTTACAATATACAGACATTTGTGTCTTACTATTTAATTTCGGTAATTGGGATTGTGGATAATATCAAAGCAGAAATCCAGGCATTTTCTGATATAGTTAAAATTTTATTATCTACAGTAATAATTGGTTTGATTTGTTTCTTGTTTATAATTTCTATCTGCGAACAATTGTATTGTGAATCGATTTCGATTGCATATACGGCTAGATATCCACTGTAATTGTTAAGTAATAATATAATCGAACACCGAGAGTTAATTACGATATTAATATTATTTTTGTTTTTGGAGCTGGTTTGTAACATAAATTGTGTATTACTATTTTATCCAATACCAACACATGTACAAGAAAAGTTCTCTGTTCCGTCAATTTGGTCAGTGGTTATTGTGACATCAAAACCATTATCGCTCATTTTAACTTCACATGAACTACTGAGGTACATATTTGCATTAACCCAAGACACAAGCCTCGCAATGTATCCAACATTGATTATAATTGTTGCGCTTTTAGGATTATGTAATACTTTTAATATGTATAAGCCACCAATTCCAGATGTGGTAACATAAAATATCACCTTCTTCGATTCTATAGATTTTTGCTTTGCAGTAACAGGTCTTAATGTCTTACTATTTAAGACAATACAAGTTCACAATAATTGATTCGTTGCATAAATAGCAATAGAAATCGACTGTATGTTTGTTGGGATTATTATGTATATATAGATGCGCAATCAAAGTTCCATTTTGTACATACACAGGCACCATACATGGCTTATCTTCTAGGGCAAAAATTATGATGGTACTTCCGCCATAAGATTGCGTTTTATTTTTAAGCCCATATGAAATATAAAGCTGTTTTACATTAGTTGTATACAATATGCTTTCCGTTTTCAATGCTTGGTCTAATATTACACTATCAATATATTGAAAAGTTTTACTATTTAACCTCATATATGCTAATTTTTTGCGTTTCTTTATTAAATATAATCTGTATATTTCCTGCCTTTTCGGTATAAAAAACAAAACCAAATTGATTATCATCCCAACACTGTATAATGATTTTTTTTATATCTAAGAATGTCGTCTTACTATTTAATGCCAATTGCTCCACGTACCATCATTAAAATCATATATTCTTATTCTAACATTCCATACAAGAGCATATCTCATGGCATATTGTATTTTAATTTTGTCTTGCATAGATCCAATGCAAAATATAAAATACATATTAGCGTCTGGTTTGTTTAAAGCAGAAGAAAATGCAATAGCAGATTCTCCGATAGGTAAATCATTACAATCTTTATATTTTCCTTTGCCATAAATTTGTTGTAAACACAATCTCTTACTATTTTATCTATACGTATATACATAACAACAGAATGTAAAGTTAATTCTAGTATTCATAATGAGTTTATTGCCATTCAACGTTACAGAATTTATCCTTGGATTTTCTTTTATTGAATAAATATGTCCAGCCGATGTATCATAATATGTTGAAAATAAATATAAAGCACATCCATCATATGGATGAGAAAAAGATAG
>OIFE01000907.1_pt1 | contig 17798 bp, 12 predicted proteins | sample 1581921 | NCBI WGS metagenome assembly OIFE01 (sample SAMN04414075, study PRJEB24778) | human gut metagenome | material: faecal | host: Homo sapiens | reverse complement strand
AACCCCTTGTATTTACTGGAGTTTTCTAACTTGTCCTTATTATAACTCGACCATGAGGAGTAATATTGGGCATCTGAACCTTATAGATTTCATTATACCTGCTGACCATATGATTGAATCTGTGTTCCCAATGCATGGCTACAAGTGGCATTCCATCCTTGTCCAGAAAAAGGAATCCCGTATAACCATCTACCACTTTTTCAACCTTATAATCTGGTCTATCCTCAATAATTGCTCGAAACATCTCTGTCACTTCATTTGTCATTGGAATAACCCTTGTTCCGGCATTTGTTTTTGTTGGCTCAATTACATACTCTCTTTTGGAAGTTCTTTGTAGCTGATGATCAATATTGATGGCTCTTTTCTCTAAATCAATATCCCTCATCGTAAGTCCACAAAATTCCGAAATTCTCATACCAGTGTGAAAAAGGATATAAATCACTTCATAGTATTTACAATAAACCACATCATCATGTATAAATTTCAAAAATTTTCGCATCTGGTCTTTTGTAACTGCTTCCCTTGTAACAGCATCATTGACTACCACTCCTGCTAATTCAAACTGGAAGGGATTTTTCATAAGCACATCATCATCCACATCCATCTGAAATGCCGGACGAAGAATTCCTCGTACTGTCTTTATCGTGCTGTGCCCTCTCCCATCTTCCTGCTGCATCTTTATCAGAAACAATTTTGCATCCAGTTTAGCGGTCTTAATTACAAGAGCGATTGTTTTCTGCGTTACTTCCTCTTGCATAAGTACCTCCGATCTGCATTTCCATGTGCGTATGCTCCGCTAAGGTGGAACATACAGCCGATGCAATAAATACCTCATAATTCTCCTTTCCACTTTTGGACATCGTGTCCAAAAGCAATAAAAAAGGGCAGCTACAAATCTCTCGACTTATAACTGCCCTGACGCTGTTGTATTTTATACAATTATGTTCAACTCGGCAAAAAAATTTTTTGTACTATCCTACTATTCTAATCTAACTCGTTTAATAACTCATTCAACTAGGAATTTACAGCCACAAAAAGATGTATTTTATAATTATATGACAAATCTCTGTTTCATAGACTATGACATCTTTTCTTGTTTATTAGCTTTTTTTGTGCTTTTTTCCCTCTCATTCTCGATCCAATCATTCAAATATTCAAATTTCTTTTCATTCTTTTCATCTTCATGCTCATTGCATGAACTTATGTATCTGCTTTTTCCATTCTTAGAATATTCTCGTATTGAATCTTCGACTTGCTGATAAGCATAATTTATTTTTGTAGCAGTATAAATTTTTTCACTGTATTCTACAAGTTGGAAAAGAGAGGGCTCAAAACAAACAATATTATGTCCTTCAGCTTGAACACTTTCAAAATATATACCATTGCTGTTTATACTTTTAAATATATCTGCTAAAAAACGTGTTATATTGTATATGTGTTTTGTTCCATTGTGTACTGGCTGCGTCAAAATTTTTAACCAAGTTTCTATTTCCGCATCATTACTAAATTTCGTCAGGTCTATCACTTCCATTTTCTCTTTGCACTTAAACTCACCAATACTACAATTCTGCCCAATTTGTAAATGAACCTCTGCCAAACAAGTTTTTATTGTATCTGCCAAGTATAAATAAGATATTCCTTGCCTGTTAAACCTTCCCCCTTCTGTATATATTGGCGGTGGTGCCTCAATTCCATTCTGATAATATGGTAGAATAAAACTTCTATTATAATCATCCTCTGCTCCATATATTACCTCATTTCCTATACGCCCTCGATAGAAGACTGTATCGGTATCAATAATTTTAGTTGGTAATGCTTTTGTTTTGAAATACTCTTTGTATTCTTCAAATAAGATATCTGGATTATTATGCATTAAATCATCGTTGACTATCTTTTTTAAATCTGCCTGAAAACTATAATTCCATACATATTCTTTGCTTTTTTCATTAGTACATTTGGGTAATGCTCCTGCCATTCTTTTTGCTTGTTCAATCTTATCCTTTAAACTCATTTTTATCCTTTCTATTTTGTTCTTTAATGATGAACACTCTATTTGAACTTGGTACCTTATACTATTTTTCCTTTTTTTATCATAATCCTCCAACTATTATTTATATAGCCTTTATTATCACTTTTAACATCTTTTTCCATACGTTTATCGTTATAATCAATACTGGATATTCCTTTTGAATATGTCGAAATATTAAGATATTCACAACATTTCTTAAGCACTTTATTGAGTTCCTTATCTTGTGAAATAAGCCTTTCCTTCTTTTCAACTGCTGCAGCTAAAATTAATAAATCCATAAAAGAATTTCTGTAATTATCTTTTACATTATATTCATTTTTAATATCTTCATATATGCATTGCATCTTAACGACCGTTTCCTGTGTTACTGGTACCACTGTAATTTCATTATTTATTAAAAACTGCGCTCTTTCTCGAAACCTCTTAAAATCTTCTTTATCTAAAGAATTTTTTGCAAACAATAATAATGTATCAATGTCTTTCTCGTTAATTAGATAACTTATAGCTTCATTTGAGTAAATTACGATACTGTCAAACTCACCATTAAAATCAATAATAAGCTTATCTGTACTTTTTTTCCCTAATTCAAACCTTTTTTTCCATGTTTCATGACAAAAGGCATAATGGGGTGAAATCCTTTTAACTTAATTGGGTACATCTTCGCCCTATTTTCATTTTTTATCATAATTCCTAAAAACTCCAATGCGACAATAGATGAAATCTGCCTTCCCCTAATATCCCCATCAAATAATTCTTTGTTATTTTTAAATTTATAAGAAATAATCTGTGTATCTATAAATTCCATACTCTATGCTCCTTGAATTCTACTTGAAAATTCCAAAATTCAATTTACATTACCTCCACAAATAACGAATTAATGCACTTTACACCACTAAAAAACAAGTGTAAAATTCCGCATACAGCTCGCCATCTTTAAACTTCACATAATCAAGCAACAACGCCTGAAACAAAACATCGCCCACATTCTCCAGTCTGACCATACCATACTCTTTTTCCGTAAAGCTTTCAATCTGCATCCCCTGTGTAGCAACTTCTTTCCTCGTCACCAGACAATGCGTATACAATGCCATGATGTACTTGTCTGACATTGGAAAAGCATATGTTTCATTCCCTTGATATGTATATCGGCACTTTTCCAGATTTTCTTGCGGTATCTCGAAATAACATCTGACCGTTTCCAAATATACATCGCCATTATACTGCAGCTTTAGCTTCTTTGCATATCTTCTGATTGTTGTAAATATATTATTTCTCTCCATTGCCGTCCGTGTTCGCTTGAATACCGGTTTTTTCCCACGCAAATCCATATACACATTATTCAGAATAGTTTTTCCGGCATACTGGCTGAAATTACCTATTCTCAGCAAATAGGATAGCACCTCCAGCAGTTTTTCCTTTGATGTTATCTCCAGATACGAATAATCTCCAAATTCAATATGATCCAGTTTCAAAGGACTGCTCCCCTTCGCTATCTCACGTTCCATGACTCTGTTAATATCTCTCATAGATTTCATTTGCAATTTTCTCATTCCCACTTCTGGACATTGTGTCCAAAAGAAAAAGAGCACCTCCGATTTACGCTTTAACCCATCTTCTACCCCAATACATTTGTATTATTATTGCAAAGCACTTCAAAATGATTTCGATGCGTTTTTATAAAGCCTTCTTTTTGCAGCTTTGATATCTCAGTAGACATTGCTGCGCGGTCAATGCAAAGATAATCTGCCAGCTGCTGCCTGTCAAAAGGAATATCAAAGGACAAGGACGAATGTCTGATAGATTCTGCTGACAGGTATGACAATAATTTCTCCCTTGTTGTCCGCTTGCCAACATGTGTAATCTTATCATTCAGAATCAGTATCTTATTTGCCAGTACACTGACCAGGTTGCGAATCAGCTTCTGATGATGCCCACATGCAGTTGGACAAGTAACCAGAAGCTTCTGTATATTTAAAAAAACAATCTCACAATCCTCATCTGCTACCACACTGATGTTCAGAACAGCACCAGGGCTTGCCGCATATGGTTCTCCAAAAAAATCACCAGCATGACATTTAGACAGAATATTCCGATGTCCCCAGAGATCCTCCTGAATAATAAGAACACAACCTGACAATACTAATCCCATTACCTGTGTAGAATCTGCTGCTCTGAAAATATAAGAATCCTTCTCTTTAGAAACTGTTACTGCCTCTACACAGTGCAATACAGATAATATCTCATTATCAGTAAGACCTTTAAAAAAAGGACTGTTTTTTAAAATAGGTAAATATTTTTTCAAAATCTCACCTCCTGTTGGAAATCAAACATACAAGTTGTATTTATTATAATATGATTCTACCAGAAACAAAAATAAAATTCTATTAATGGAGGGTAAAATGATAAGAAAAATTATACGTATTGATAAAGAAAAATGTAACGGATGTGGTGCATGTGCAACTGCCTGCCACGAAGGTGCCATTGATATTATAGACGGAAAAGCCGAGCTGGTAAGAGAACATTTTTGTGACGGATTGGGGGATTGCCTCCCAGAATGTCCTACAGGAGCTATTTCATTTGAGGAAAGAGAAGCACCTGCATATGATGAAGATGCTGTAAAAGAAGCACAGAGTAAAATAGCTGCCAAAAACCATGCAATGTCACCTCACACCGGCTGTCCAGGATCTAAAATCATGCAGATACAGCGAACAAAAACGCCTGAGACCGCAAAACCATTTTCAGGTGCAGATTCGATATCACAACTTGAGAACTGGCCGGTACAGATCAAACTTGCACCTATCAGTGCACCATATTTTAATGGTGCAAAACTTCTGATAGCCGCCGATTGTACTGCTTACGCTTATGCTGGATTTCATCAGGATTTTATTCAGAATAAGGTAACACTAATAGGTTGTCCTAAATTAGACCAGGTTGATTATAGTGAGAAACTGGCTGCTATTATTCAGAATAACAACATTCAAAGTGTGACAATCGTAAGAATGGAAGTTCCATGCTGTGGTGGTCTGGAGATGGCAGTAAAAAATGCACTTCAAAATAGTGGAAAATTCATACCATGGCAGGTTGTAACAATAAGTATTGATGGAAAAATTATTGATTAATAAGGAGATTACTGGAATGAATAAAAAAATGTTTTGTTTTCAGTGTGAACAGACAGCCGGATGTACTGGCTGTACAGGAAATGCAGGTGTCTGTGGAAAAAATGCAGATACAGCTAAATTACAGGATGAGCTGACAGGTGCATTGATTGGTCTTGCAAGAGCTGTAGACAGTGCAGCAGCTATTTCTAAAAGAACCATACAAGTCATAATTGAAGGTCTGTTTACAACAGTTACAAATGTAAGTTTTGATAATGCAGCAATCGAAAATATGATACAAAAAGTCAGAGCTGAGAAAGAACGACTGGTTCCTGACTGCAGCAAATGTCAGTCGCCATGTGGTAAAACAAACGAATACGACATGCAGCAGATGTGGAATGCCGATAAAGATATCCGCTCTTTAAAATCTCTTATTCTTTTTGGTATTCGTGGAATGGCCGCCTATGCTTACCATGCAAATGTTCTGAATTATGAAGATGATGAAGTAAACCGATTCTTCTGCGAAGCATTATTTAAGATTGGTTACGAAGAAAGTATAGAAACACTGCTTCCTACAGTACTTAAAGTAGGCGAGATCAACCTTAGGTGTATGGCACTTCTTGATAAAGCAAATACAAACAGCTATGGAATGCCAGAGCCCACTGATGTTACACTTACCATCGAAAAAGGACCTTTTATTGTCGTGACAGGTCATGATCTTAAAGACCTGCAGCTTTTACTTGAACAGACAGAAGGAAAAGGAATCAACATATATACTCATGGTGAAATGCTCCCTGCCCATGCATATCCACTCTTGAAAAAATTTCCACACTTAAAAGGAAATTTTGGAACTGCATGGCAGAATCAGCAGAAAGAGTTTGATCATCTTCCAGCTCCGATTCTTTACACTACCAACTGTCTGATGCCGCCAAAAAGCAGTTATGCTGACAGAGTATTTACAACAGAGGTGGTTGCTTTCCCTGGCGCTGTTCATATTGATGAGAAAAAAGATTTTACGCCAGTTATCAAAAAAGCACTTGAACTTGGTGGCTATAAAGAAAATCAGACATTAAAAGGCATCAATGGAGGTACGAAGGTGACAACCGGATTCGGTCATTCAGCTATACTGTCACATGCCAATACTATAGTAGATGCTGTAAAATCAGGTGCAATCAGCCATTTCTTCCTGGTTGCCGGATGTGATGGTGCTAAACCGGGTCGAAACTATTACACAGATTTTGTTAAACAAACTCCTTCTGACAGTATCATCCTCACCCTGGCATGTGGCAAATTCCGTTTCAATGATCTTAATCTTGGAGAAATCAATGGTCTGCCACGACTGATGGATATGGGGCAGTGTAACGATGCTTATGGGGCGATTCAGGTTGCTCTGGCACTTGCGGATGCATTTGGATGTACTGTAAATGAGCTTCCACTCTCCTTCGTTCTTTCATGGTACGAACAGAAGGCAGTCTGCATTTTGTTAACACTTCTGCACCTCGGAATCAAAAACATCCGTCTTGGTCCTTCTCTACCTGCGTTTTTGTCTCCTAATATTCTGAACTTTCTTGTGGAAAAATATGGCATAGCACCTATCACCACACCAGAAGAAGACATCAAAGCGCTGATAAACACTCCATAACACCAATAAAGCCGATAAAGCCAATAAAGCCGATACAGGAATAAAAACCCTGCCTCGGCTTTTTCTTTTGTCATTCTCCAGGACACAAAATATCCTCATTCTCATCATATTTTCTTCACTATTCCCACCTACACTATAGATAAGATGTAAGGGGCAGAAGATCAAAACATTGTTTATGCCTGCATAATAAAACTTTTAACTTTAGAATCCACCTGACATAGATATTGATATTAATGATATATGCATTAACGATATCTATCCGACAATATCTATATTAACTAAAGAAATAATGAATGAAAGGATGAATATATATGATTAATTTAAAAAAAGTAAACAAATCATGCGTAGCCGCAGTTATTCTTGCAATGTGTCTTATGACATCAGGCTGTGGTTCACAAAACTATACAATCAACAGCAAAAATACTGATACCACTGTAACTTCCAGCATTACTGCCCAGGATACCAATGTAACTCACGCAGATGATGCCGATAACTACAAAACTGAAATAACAGGAGAATTCAGCATTACATCAACTGATGGTTCTACAATAACACAGAATGATTCCGTATATACCATAACACAGGCTGGCGAATATACCGTTACCGGACTCTTATCAGAAGGACAGATTGTAGTTGATGCTGACGATAATGCCGAAATCACCATTGTATTGAATGGTACATCCATCACATGTTCTAACGGTTCCCCTATTTATATTAAAAATGCTGATAATGTAAAAATCAAATCTGAGGAAAACACATATAACTGTATAGTTGATGCAAGAGCTGAAGCTGACGACAATTCAGACAATTCTTCCAGTGAAAATGGTAATGCTGCCATCTATGCAGCATGTGACCTTAAATTGGTTGGAAAAGGAGCATTATCAGTAACTGGCAACTATAACAACGGTATCCAGAGCAAAGATGACATTTCTATTAAAAATGTTACCATCAAGGTTAATGCTATAAATAATGCTATAAAAGGAAACGATGAGGTAGCTATAGAATCTGGTGAAATAATAGCTATATCCAGAAAAGGCGATGGCATCAAAACATCAAACAGCAGTCTTTCAACCAAAGGAAAACAGAAAGGAAATGTAATAATATCTGGTGGAAATATTGATATATATGCTGCCTGTGACGGCATAGATGCTGCATATGGCGTAGATGTTTCAGGTGATGGAAATCTGAATATATATACAGATACTTATTCTGATTATAGTGAAGCCGTGGCTGCCGACAACTCCGGTTCTTCAACCAGCAGCTCTGGTTCTTCGGCCAGCAACCCAGGTTCTTCAATCAGCAACCCAGATTCATCAGCCAGCAACCCAGGTTCATCAAATCAGAATCAAGGTTCATCATCTAAATCATCATCCAATGCAACTATGATGACATACACAACAACTGCCAATACAGACAACCAGAATAACAGCAGCGTGGGAACTCCACCCGATATGAACAATGCTCAGAACAATGGTAACATGGGCAATCCTCCTGATATGAACAATACTCAGAACAATGGTAACATGGGCAATCCTCCTGATATGAATAACAATAGCAGCAATTCTGGCAGTAATCCTGACATAAAAGGTAACTTCGGTGATGGAAACGGAGCTGCTAATGGTATGGCAGGCAATAACAGCTCAGGAAATTCATCTAAAAAGTCTTACTCTACAAAGGGAATCAAAGCCGAGAGCGAGATAAATATATCTGGTGCAGCCATTAACATAAGTTCAACTGATGATGGTATTCATGCCAACTCAGATTCTGGTGTTCTTGAAACCGGCGAAGATGGCAAGGGTATAATATCTATATCAGGTGGAACTATCACAATCTCTACAGGTGATGATGGAATACATGCAGATAAAGAGCTTAATATAACTGATGGATATATAAATGTTTTAACATCCTACGAGGGTCTTGAGGCTATAACAATCAACATCAGTAGTGGACAAAGCTTTGTATATGCAGCTGATGATGGCATTAATGCATGTACCGGAGATGGCACATCTACTCCTCTTATTAATATAACTGGTGGATACGTTGATGTAACAACCGGTTCTGGCGATACAGATGGTATAGATTCTAACGGCAGCTACACCCAGTCTGGCGGTATGGTTCTTGTAAAAGGCGGCAGTTCATCAGGTCAGGTATCTGGTTCTATTGATGTTGACAGAAATATTACTATAACTGGTGGAACATGTGTAGCTTTAGGCGGTATATGTGAAACTCCTGTAAATTCAGTTAATGCTTACGTATTCAGCTCTGTATCCTTTAACGCAGGAAGCTACTCAGTAAAAGATTCCAGCGGTAATGAAATAATAAGCTTTACATTAAACAACAGTTACTCAAATGGCTGGATATGCACATCTGCTCTTACAACAAACACTGAATACACTCTTTACTGCGATGGTTCTTCATTAACAAACTGGACACAATCTGCAGGAACCATGGGTGCATCCAATGCCGGCGGCTTTGGCAGCAATCCTGGCGGTTTTAATGGTGGTGGCCGTGGAGGAAACATGAATGGCGGAAAAAATATGAATGATAACAGAAATATAAATAGCAATAATACACCAAATAACAATAATGTACAATAACAATTGCAAACAATAGTTTGATTGAATTTAGTTAATAACGAACGGACGACAAATATAAGATACCGGCAGTCCTGCATACTATGTTCAATGCCAGAAGCTTTGATTGGATATTTCTAAGCCTTTCCATATAAACTATGTCAGCTGACGCTACCGCTCAGACGCGCCGTCCATGGCGCGGCTTCGCTGCTTCGTACATCCGTGTACGAAGCTAGCTGGTTGACTAAGGGAAAGACTAAGAACTATCACAATCAAACTTCAAGTGCATTTCGCATAGTATGCAGGACTGCCTGTATCTTATATTTGTCTGGTTGTGGTGTAATTTACTTACTGATATTCAATTAAATCATCTGTCTGCTTTTAATATGTAATATGGTGTAAAGTCATACTCTAATGTATCTGGCTTTTCTACCTTCAAAACCTCCCATTTTGAAATACATGGATGTGTTTTAGCATACATATCTTTTCTTTCAGCTTTCTCATATTTAAAGCCATGTGTTATCATGAAAATATTCCATCTTCTGTGTTCAATTCTTTCAAGCTCTTCTCTGTTATCTGTAAGAGAATATGCATGTTTTTCATAAATAATCCATTTTTTAATATCCTGATGCAATGATTGTGCTATACTTGATTCCCTGTCAAATATGCCCTTATTATGCCATACCTCATCTATTTCTTCTGATATTTTCTTATTCTCTTTAAGCTCTATTGAATCTTTCTTAAGACGTTCCTCTATATCTTCAGATAACATAAACTTATCATCCACAACAATATTTTTATCTGCTTTATATCTGCTTATTATTTCATACAACATATTGTATCTATGATTAAATATCTTTGCATCATTTACAATATCACGATTAGTTATAGAAGCATATGAAAAAATATCTTTATTCCTGTTTATTGTAAATAGATTCTTCTCACCATAAATATTAGCAAAATCATTGTTTTCCTTAGCCCTGACAACTATAGGAATATTAATACAGCTATCACCCTTATTGTATAACAGCTGCTTCAATTCAATAAGTGTATTAGACATTGAATGTGTATCACTCATCGCCACAATAAGATATGTAAATAATTTGTCGTCATTACATCTTTTAAAAATACTGTTAAACTGTAATGTCCTTGCATCCGTATTAAAAAATCTTAAACATACCTTTCCATCTATACCAAATTGATCTGGTATTGTATCAAATGGAAATTTCAATTCATAATATTCAATACTTTTACCTTCATATATATCTTCTTTTATGAACTTCAATCCCTTCAGGACATCAACTGAAAAATTCTTCATGAAACTTCCTATTATTGATTCCATATCCTTATCAAATACATCTATACATATAGTAGACTCTGCTGATAAAACCGACATATTAAGTCCTTGTATTAATGCACTCTGGCCAAAATCACCAAATCCAATGATTCCTATATGAACATCATAATCATCCCCCTTATTAGCTGTATATACAGGATGTTCTTTATACATTTTATTGACAGCCATTTTATTAACATCTACTATGTCAAGATCAAAAGTTCTTGTATCTATTTTATCATAATACTGTCTTATCAGTTCTGCCATTGAATTGTCATTGCAGCACAGATGAATCTGCAGATACTCTTTATTTTCAGATGCATTTATATTTTTTTCAAAGCTCTTTGTAAATGCATTTAAACATTCAATATTTTCTATTGAATTATCATCACACAGAAAAACATCACTGAATTTACACATATCAAGCATTTTTATTACACTTTCCATATGCATATCCTGATACTTCTGCACAAACTTTACACCTTTGTTTATATATTTAAGTTTCTTATCATCAGAAAGTATTGTGCTTTCAACCACTGTAACACGACAATCTTTAGTCAATGCATCTATAAGAGGAAACTTATATTTTCCTTCACCAATAACCAATACGCGCTTTTTATTTCTCTGGCTAAACAGTCCTCTGACATAGCTGGCTGGTTTTCTGATAAGAACGGTTAATGCACCTATTGTACAGAATGGTGCAACAATAACAGCAATACAATACACATATGTTATTATTCCACTTAATATGCCACCACCTGTTGCCTGCATATATGCAATAGCTTCTTTCTGCTTTATATCAGGATCTATCTTATATGCTTTAATTGCATTCTGTATGTTTAATGTTACTTTAAGAAACGGATTATCTACATTATGGTAGAAAAATATACCTTCAATCACACATATAATAAATACTGCAAGTGCCGTATACCATAGATAATCTTTGTATTTATTTCGCTTCATATTAATCTCCATTTCTGTGCATGAAAATCAACATTTTCATACACTCTCCTTAGTTTTTAAAATCAAAAAATCATTTTTAATTATATTAATTATGAGTAGCCTTTATCTGTATTAGCAGTAATATCGCTTACAACTTCCTCTCCGCATACATCTTTTATTGTGCTGACTATATCATTTATTGTAACGCCAACACCATACACATTGTCATTAAGCATTAACATAACCAAGAACCTCTCTACACATAGTTGCACATAGCTCTTTGTATATGCATCATCTATAAACGCAACAACTCCACGACAATTACCCGACTCCATATTCTCTGGAAACTGATCTGTCCATAATGGATTATGTCCACTAAAATCTCCATCGAAATATACATTCAATCCATGTTCTTTTACCAACTTATATACAATATCCCCTAATACAGTTTTCCAATCATCACTCTTATAACTTATAAAAACATATGGCTTGGTGTTAATCCCATTTTTATCTTTTCCTTATAATACACTCGTATTTTATATTAAAAGTCCCCACTAATAAGGTACTTTTTGTGTTCCTATTCTTCAATCAGTAGTAACTCTTTTCAAATTTCACCTTGCATATGTCAATTCTTCATTTCCCTTATCGTAATCAAACCTACCATCATTCTTTTCTTCTATCGCCTTAATAATATGATAAGTGTATTCGTTATAAGGCGTTGGTATTCCAAATTCTTCTCCCATACGCATAAGTGCACCGGAAAACATATCTATCTCGGTATGTCTTTTAGCATCTATATCCTGAAGTGTAGAGTATCTTGCTGTTGGCGGCACTGCACTTCCACGTGACGATGAATTATCAATAACACTTAAATCTATTCCTTTTGCCTTAGCTATTGTTTCAAGCTCATGTCTTAAACCATCGCTTATAGCCTTCATATGTTCACTATCCCTGTAACATCCGACACCTGCACCAAGTACTGCCTGTGGAAGATTATTACTTACATTAAGTCTGAACTTACTCCACATTTCTTCTTTTATATGCTCTGTCACTCTGTAGTTAAGCCTGCTGGCTGCAAAAAGCTCATCTATCAACTTTATCCTGTCACTCACAAGTGTCTGTTCTGATATTTTGTCTGATGCAGATACCTTATCTGCTGTTTCCCCAAAAATAATTCCTATTGTTGTATCAGGATTAAAGTAATATCCCCTACCATCTCTATGAGAGGCAACCTTTATAAGTGAATATACAATATGTGACATGCCTATCCTGTCTGCAATGATATCTTCACTGTCAACACCATTCATAAGACTCATAACTATAGTGTTTTCTCCAATAGCTGTAGCAATGTTGTCAAGTGCTCCTTTTAAAGCTCCATACTTTAACGAAACTATCAAAAGGTCAACGCCTGTATTATGCGCTTCTTCGGGTGTCCACACCTCTGGTCTGTATACTTCATCGTTTATAAGACAACCTTCTTTTCTCAGCCTTTCTTGACGTTCTCCCTGTGCTATTAGCCCCAGCCTTACATCCTTTAAGCCTGCAAGTCCCCATATAACATATGAACCTACAGCTCCTGCTCCTAATATAGCAACGGTCTTTATCTTCATGATGTTCTCTTTCCTCTTTTCTATAAAATATATTTCTAGTTATACATATGAATACATTTCTGAATATACTTGGCCATATACTTATATTTCTTACACCAAAAATATCTTATTCATATTTATTATATTTGCAATCTGTTGCTTTATCAACCTATTATTTCATACTATTATTTCATACTATTATTTTCAATACTGTTATTCATATCCTATTTTATTTTTTACCTATTGTTCATACTATTATTTTACCAAAAAAGCGGATGTCTGAATAACAAACATCCGCTTATATTTTATAACTGATATGATGTAAACGTCATAAGACAAAAAGTCTTTCTTAACCTACATGATAAGATTTTTTAACGCTTACTTAGTATGCAACTCCATTAGATACTTCAACATAGTAAATATTAACTCCGCCATTCTCGGATATAAGATAATATTCACCTGCAACTGGCACTCTGAATGAAACTGACTTAAGTGAATTTCCTGGAATCTTTGATGTAGATGTAACATCCTTTCCATTCTTATCAACTATCTTAATAAGTCTTGATTCATCTGTGCTTGAGCTTGTTGCATATACCTTCACCTTAGCTTCTCCAGCTGTTTTAAACGCAATAGCTCTTCCACTTGTACTGCCTTTACCAGAAAGCTTGATTCTTCTTGTAAAGTCTATTCCTTTATATTCCTTGCTGCTCTTATCTACTGTAACTGTTGCTTTGCTTCCGGCAACAATCTTAAAGCCATCAACAGTAAGTGTTGATTTTAACTTTCCTGTATTTACATCATTAGCATTTAGAACAAGCTTTGTACCGCTTACAGTCGAATCTGTCTTTGATTCTGTAGCTTTAGTTGCTTCTGTTGTTTTTTCTGTTGCCTTTGTTGCTTCTGTTGTTTTCTCTGTTGCCTTTGTTGTTTCTGTTGTTTTTTCTGTTGGCTTTGTTGTTTCTGTTGTTTTTTCTGTTGCTTTTGTTGTTTTCTCTGTTGGCTTTACTTCACCAGATGTCTTGCCTGTAACACTTATAACCTGATTAGCTACACCAAAATGTGCTCCAAGTGTTGAATAACTTCCCTGTGTTTCGTAAAGTCCCTTCATATTAATAGTTCCATCATAATTTCTTAACTGCTTGTCTACATTACCATTAAGATTGATAAAATCAACAGCATTTTTAAACATTCCTGATACTTTAGATGGATTATCAACTACTGTACCCTTCTTGTCGCCGCTAACAACTGGTATTGGTAATAATCCTGATAATCTGTAATACTTACCTGTATTATAGTATATAGAATCACTCATATTACCTGTAAATTTATCTGAGTCTATAGCATTTGCTGAAACAAGACCTACGTACACTGCCTTATTTGATGCTCTGTAGCATAAGAAGTTGCCCTTCTTTGCTGACTTACCATTGCCCCATGCTGTGGCATTCATGATTGTAAGACCTGATGGATTGTTGTTGTCAGTGAATCCTGTTGCCCCATTGTTAAACGAGAGACAGTTAAGTACAACATGAGGTGTACCTACACCTGAACCACCGAGCTTAAAGCCATTCATATCTCCGTTAGCATAATGAACTCCGTTAGATAATGTTCCATTGCCGAATGAAACACAGTTTCTTATAGTTATCACACCGATAGGACCTGTAGCTGACTTAGCGAAAAGATCCCATCCATCATCAGAGTTGCAATATGATATACATCCATCAAATACATTGCCTTCGCCGCATGTAAGCTTTGCTGCAAAACCATCTGCATTTTCACCTGTACCACCCTGGTCTGGATAATCACAGTTATCAAATGCTGTACAGTTGATTATAAGGTTGTTTGATGGCCATAAATCTTTAGTTGCTGCTGTTGTGTCATATCTTGATATCTGAAGTCCTGAATCTCTGTTTGCTTCGAATACACATTTTTCAAATATGTTGTTGTTACCAGCAAGTAACACGCCGTTATCACCAGCTCCATAGAAGTTGATTCCCTCAAAATACCAGTAATCTCCATCTACAACAACACCTCTGTTTGCGCCATTAAGTGTCTGTGCTGAGAAATCAAACTTAACCTCTGCACCATCAGCTGCTTTTACAACTATATAAGCGCCGCTTTTTCCATTCATGGCATTATTAATAACTATCGTATCTGTAAACTTGTAAGTTCCAGCCTTAACTATGATAACATCTCCTGCCTTAGCACTGCTTATAGCTGTAAGAATATCAGATGCTGACGAAACATACTTTGCATTCTTAAAATCTGAATCCTTCTTTGTACTTAAATCTGTATATGCACCTGAATATGAGAGACTTGTCTTATCATAACTGTTTTTAGTATCTGAACCTGTACCTGTAGTTTCCTTCTCAGTTACCTTTGTTGCTTCTGTAGCTTTAGATGTAGTAGCCTTCTCTGTAGTCTTAGTTTCTTTTTCTGTTGCCTTAGATGTAGTAGCCTTTTCTGTAGTCTTAGTTTCCTCTTCTGTTGCCTTTGTTGTTTCATCTGTAGAAGGCTCTGGAGTTACTATGTTGGCATTAGTTCCACCAACAGCCACAAGCTCTGTGTTTTTATAATTCGTAACAGTTGCTTTTAAATCCTTATCTACAGCATAAGCTGTGTCGTCTTCATCACTGAACTTCCAGTCAATAACACCACCGCCAAGGCTTCCTGCTCCCTTAGAAGATGTAACAAGTGCTGGAACATCCTTTGCTGCTACAAGGCTTCCTGCCTTTACTCCAAGATCCTTAGTTGTATCAAAGTTATCGTATGTTGTGCCACCAGCTACTGTCTTGTATGATGATGGTACCTTTTCACCTGCAGAAGCAGCCAGATATGCATCGAATGTTGCTGCATTGGCAGCTTCACCTGTAACTGATGCTGCATTAGCATATATGATACCTGTTGCTCCAACTATTTCGTTGCCATAAGCTTTTATGATGCCGCCGTTCTCACCTGAGAATGTGCCTTCGCCTAAAGCATCAGAACCCTGATTAGATGAAAGCATAGGATACTTGCAGTTTCTGAAGTAGTTGTTCTCTACATATACAGAAGAACCCATAGTTGAACCTACACCATACTTTGCGTTACCATCATAATAATTGTTATACATATGTACTGACATAGTTCTTACTCTGGCATGTCTTGAGTCTGAATGATCAAACCAGTTATGATGATAAGTAATGTAGTTAGGACCACTCTCGCTCTTCATACCACACAATGAACATTTACCTGAATCATAGAAATGTACATATGAAACTGTTATATACTGTGAATTCCCCTTTATATCTATAGATCCATCACCTTTAGCCTGGTCAGCGTCCCCACCAACCTTGCCATAGTAAAGGTCTACGTTATGTATCCATACGTTGCAGTTAGCTGTATCTAGTGAGATACCATCATCCATAAAGTTAAGTATTGAGAGGTTTCTCATTTCTACATTACCTGCATTTCTTAAAAGGAAACCGAATCCGCTTATGCTTGCGTCCTCGCCAACTCCTTCAAAAGTCATGTTAATATTAGAATAAGCACTTGCTCCTTTTATCTGCACACCCTCAGATGAGCTTGAAAACTTATCCATACCCGAATCTGTAAGACATCCTATTACTCTTACATCAAGTGCCCTTGTTTCTACACCCTTACTGGCACTCTTTGTATATGCATCAATAATTGTCTGGAGTCCTGTGTACTCCTTCTTGCCCTTTCCTTCCATAATGCCTGCTTTTACAGTTTTAGCATTATCATTAGTTACATAAAGAACGATTGAATCACTCTTAAGTGTTCCATCTTCGTTATATGCTCCTGAACCTGTCTTGTATCTTGATTCAGAAGAAAATGCAAAGCCTGATCTGTCATATGAGCTTACCTTAAGAACATCTGTAACCTTAGCCTTAGCTGTTACTTCTTTTCCATTCTTTACTGGTACTACCCTGATAACATAGTCTCCTGCCGAAAGACCCATGGCATCTACCCTGTAGTAACTCTTGTACCTTCTTATAAGTTCATTGTCGATTCTTGCATATGCTGAATCTGACTGTGAAGCCTTTTTGATATATGCTGTATATCCATCGGCTTCCTTGTCAATAGACCACTCAGCGTAAGCTGATTCAAGCCAGCCCTGCGCTGTTCCATTGAACTGTACTGTTCCAACCTCTGCCTTTGCGGTAGATATTGTAGTTGGAATAATGACACTTACAACCATCAATGCTGCAAGTATCCATGCCCATCCTTTGCGGGCACCATTGCTAATGTTAGCTTTCATGTTTTACCTCCTCATGCATATGTTTGTGCAATATGCTTTAGCACATAATGTCTTACTTGCTAATATTAGCAATATTACACAAAAAAGTACATAGGATAACATAGTAAATTAGTACCATTTATTAAAATTCTGTTTCATATTTATTAAAAGATTGTTTCCATATAAATATATTCTATATTGTTGTTTAATTAAATATTAGTTGGTGATGAACGGACGACAAATATAAGCTACAGGCAGTTCTGCACACTATATTCAATGCCAGAAGCTTTGATTGGATATTTCTAAGTCTTTCCATATAAACTATGGTAACTGACGCTACCGCTCAGACGCGCCG
>OIFE01000902.1_pt1 | contig 17906 bp, 13 predicted proteins | sample 1581921 | NCBI WGS metagenome assembly OIFE01 (sample SAMN04414075, study PRJEB24778) | human gut metagenome | material: faecal | host: Homo sapiens | reverse complement strand
CCTGTTTGTCGGTTTCCCCATTTGGTGGCACGAAGAGCCGGCAGTGATCCGCACTTTCCTCGACAAGTACGGTGAGCAACTGAAAGACAAGGTGATATTTCCTTTCTGTACCTCTTACGAAAGCCCCATGTCAGAAGCCGATGCCACGCTAAAGAAAGGCTACCCCTCCCTCAAAATCAAAAAAGGGCTTCGCCTGCCCGCTAAATCAGAAGAAATCAAAAAATGGATATCGAAATGAATACAGTAACATTGAACAACGGCGTCGAAATGCCCCAGACGGGCTACGGCGTCTATCAAGTATCGCCCGCCGAATGCGAGCGTTGTGTAAGCGATGCCCTCAGTGTAGGCTATCGCATGATCGACACGGCACAAGCATACCACAACGAAGAAGGAGTAGGCAATGCCGTCCGCAAGAGCGGCATCAGCCGCCAAGAGATTTTTCTCGTATCGAAAATCTGGATTTCCAACTACGGCTACGAAAAGGCCAAAACCTCCATCGACGAGAGCCTGCGCAAGTTGCAGACCCACTATATCGACCTGATGCTGCTACACCAGCCCTTCTGCGACCGATACGGAGCATACCGGGCTTTGGAAGAAGCATACAAGGAAGGCAAGCTCCGCGCCATCGGCGTGAGCAACTTCTATCCCGACCACTTCATCGACATCGCCAGCAATATGGAAATCGTCCCGGCAGTCAATCAAGTAGAAACACACGTCTTCGACCAGCAAACCGAGCCGCAGAAAATCATGGAAGAGTTCGGCACACGCATCATGTCGTGGGGCCCCCTCGCCGAAGGCCGCAACAACTTCTTTACCAATCCGATACTGGCCGAAATCGGTCACAAATACGGCAAGAGCGTAGCACAAGTAGCTTTGCGTTGGTTGATTCAGCGCGGAGTGATTATCATTCCCAAATCGACACACATCGAACGGATGCGACAGAACATCGACATATTCGACTTCACGCTCTCAGACGAGGATATGGCGGCCATCGCTACACTCGACACCGGCAAAAGCCTTTTCTTCGACCACCACGATGCCAAAACGACACGCATGTTCATGGGATGGAGGTAAGCGATAAAGAAGTATTTAAATAAAGAAGCGCGGAAACTGTTGTTATTCTCCACATCTTAGGCATCGCCAGACGCCTCCAGTACCGATAATAAACAACAGTCCCACGCCTTTATTGCATGTTTAGAACATACATAGGTACAGAACGTTCATTGCTTATTATTCTGATACTGTTAAAACTGGCGATTTTAGAACACAAGAATAATAAAAACGCTTCTCCGAAAGACCGCCCATTTCTCCGGGCAGTACGTTACAAATACAAGAAAAATCACGGACTAATCAAACCCCTTAGAAAAGTTATCTTAAAAAAACGACCAACGTCAAGAAAACCAAAACACAAAGTTGCTCGCCCAACTGTACAACCGCATACATCACCGAATAGACAGACGGGCAATCTATACATCTTACCCCAAAAACGAATCTATCATCAAACAAAAAAATACTTTCACTGTAAATAATACCATACATTCAAAAAAAACAAGAAGTCCCAAGCATCATCAAACAATACTCAGGACTTAACTTGTCTAAGATAGCAGAATGAATATATCAAATCATACAATCCACACACAAGATACAACTACACCCTTACCCTATATTTCATCAACTCTGACAGAACAATACAACGAGGTATAGCCCTTCTATGCCCAGCAGGACACACCTTCGACACATCCCACCTCATAGACCCAAACTCTGGTTCCGTTCTCTCCACATCCAAGCCAAACACAATATAATACTCCTCTCCAGGCACTCCAGGATATCCCTTATCCATAATATTCTGCTTCGACAACACCCGAGGACCACGAGCATCCAATTTGACAAAATGCTGTCCTAAAGGCCCATGAAGCAACAAATACCTAGCCGAAATAAATTTTCTATGGAGCCTCAAAGAACCATTTCCCGTCCCCGTCCGAGTATTATATAACCTTGACTTAAAAATCCAGTCCAAATGCTCCCTATCCTTATAATAACCAATCAATACATAAGTCTCATCAGGCAATAAATCCCTATTCCCACCATAAGGCTCCGGCAAAGGCTCGCGCAAATTCGTACTCTCCCCCTGCAAAGTAGAATAAACATGATAAGCCAACTTCTCCCTCTGAGAAGTCCTATCCAAAAAATTATTTATTACATCATCCAGAAAAGAAACAAACCCAAGCAAACATTTCTCCCCATGCTTAGGAGAAATAGCAAATGCCCCCAGACCCGGAATGATTTCATGGAAACCAGAAACGACTCTATCCTCAGTCCCCGGATAAAGCACATACGCCCCACCAGTCCTCCGTATAGCATCTTTATACGCATGCATTTTCAGCAAATCAGCCCTCCTATACATACCACGTTCCTCCTCTTCCTCAATCCTAGACATCCACTCATCACTATCCCCTTCCATATCCCCATCACTCAAAAACAAACGCTCCACCCTATATTTAGCATCAAAATGTATATGAGTAATCAGCTCCTCCCGCTCAGCCTGGTCACAAGTAATCTCCCCTGGCCACAACGAAAGAGTATAATCTGGCCGAAAACTATGCGTCCAACTACCAGCACTCTGATAATCCCCCGTATACCCAAAAGTTCTATTATAAGAAAACTGGACATTAAGCCTCCGACTTTCAGTCTCATACACACCACCAAGAACAATCGTCCTACCCTGTTTCAAATTCAAGTTCAAAACCCCATCTCTACACTCAATAAGCTCATTTTTACTCTTCGCCGGAATATGGAATTTATTACTCAATACATCGAGCAATTTGAAAAACAACCAATACTCATAAAGAGCTGCCACATTCTTTTTACCAGCCTCATACACATTATCGCCACCCTGCCAAGTCAACCGAGCAGCCATATCAAACATCAACCACTTCTGAAAAATCTCCCGATACCCCTCCTTCTTCTGTAAAACAGGACTATTAAGAGGAAGCATATCCATCTCCGATACACCCCTAAACAAAGGAAAAGACAAGTACATTACCAATCTTTCACATACACGTTCAGCCTCTCCTCTCAATCGCCTACCCGCTTTAGGATGTCTCTGTATAGACGAGCAAAAAACAAGAAACGAACGCAAAACATATTTAACAAAACGATTCTCCGCAATATCCACAGTCTCAGTCTTCGAAGCCACACAAACCCTTCTTGGCAAAGATTCGAATCTGGGCCACAAAGAATGTTGATGAGGCACCCCTATACGATTTGAAGAATTAGAAAGCTGCTTCAGAACCCGATACCCCATCCGCTTAACATTACACAAAAGCTTTTCCTCCTCAGACTCCATCCACCTCTTTACAGGAGACACTTGTATCTGGTGCAATGCATCAGCAAATGCCTCACTTTCAACAATTGACCGTACAAACGCAAAACGCTGATATTCAGACCGCGGGTCCTCGCTTATATCCACCTCAAATTTCTGGACAACAACAGCCTCCTGTGACAAAAGCAACTCAGTACAATACCCCGTAATATCCTCCAACATCCATCTATAATCATCCCGATATCCTACTTTAGAAGACCTTATTTCAAAACCAACACAACCAACCTTCCTATTCCCCTCTCGTTCCAAAATATCAACATAATGCGTACCTACAAATGTTCCCGTCGAGACATGCCCATGATTCATACCACAACCACTCCTCGAGTTTACAAAAATCCCCGTATTTGCTAAATAATAATCAAACGTATCCAGTTCAAAATCATACCTACACCCCTCTTTCAACTGATAAGGAGCCTCTCCAAACTCCTCTGCATCCTCTACCTCAAACAACGAATTCGCTTGCAAAGCAAAAAGACGAAGCACGAAACTATCACGATTACTCAAAACTATATTTATCGACAAATCATCCATACACTAGGCCTCTGCAAAACTTGTAAAGCCATTATCCTCCGCTATACGATACATCCTCCATATCTTTTCTGCAGACAAAGGATACCTCATTGTTTCTACCGCCGGCAATTCCGAAATCAAATCCAAAGACATCCCCTCCCCCTTCATACACAAACTCCAAAGAGCCTTCAGCACAGGCCCCACCTTCTTACGAGAACCATGCAACTTAGGCAACAATTTCTGTATAATAGCAGCATCCACAAGCATATCAGTTGTCAAACTCTTACATAAATTCTTACCTAGAGATATAAACCTAAACATCTCATTGACCGTCCTATAACCAAACTCCGCATGCACACTCTTAAGCTCCACAAAAAAAAGTTTCAAAACACGAATTATCTCATCTCTATCAACAAGATTCTGCAAATCTACACTATCACGTGCACACGCAACAAAAGACGCAGCCTGATTCGCCCCCTTAGCCAGAACCAACTCCTTATTCAAAGACTTCAACTCCCTCAAATAAGTTTCCAACTCATCCAGCATAATACAAAACTCAATCACATTTGCCCTATCTAGCACCTTAGGACTAAACATATATGTCGTTTCATCAACATTTATCGTACCAATAATAAACAAATTATCAGGCAACTTTATAGACTTCGGCACACCTTCTACCTTATCCTCCGTAAGTGGTATCTCCTCTCCCGACTCAAGAGCACTCAAAAAATCAGCAAAATACCGTTCTACATAACTCAGATTCATCTCGTCCAAAATCAGAAAATAAGGCTTATCCCTATTCTCAATTGCCCGAAGCAGAAGGTCTAGTACACCATTATCAGGCTTTACATACCGCCCCCGTTCAAGAGCATTCGGGTAACCCAATAAAAACTCCCGATTAGTCCAATCCGCCCCCACAGGAACCACACATATCTGTTCCCCACTATCCTCACAAACCCATTTAGCAAAAGAAATAGCAAGTTGCGTTTTCCCAGAACCAGCCAAGCCACTCAATATTACAAACGGTTTAGCCAACAACGACAAAACAAAACGAGACACAAGTTGCTCCGAAAAAATCAACCCTGTCAACGATAATGCCGAAACAAAAGACCCTACATCAAAAGAAGCCTTCCCTGGTAACGTCTTTCCCATTCCATTTCCTAAAATCATTTTATACTCACCTATCAAATTTTTCAAATCAAGCTCCACAGACCCATAATCCAACCCCTCCGCAATATCATACACCCTATAAACAAAAGAGTCTCCATACCTACCAGGGGAAGTACCCCTTCGCTTGAAATAAGCTCTTATCGTTTCGCCACCCTCTTTCTCTATAGGCCACATAATTTGAGGCCTATTAGTCTCACTAATCCCATAAGCCAATATCAATACTCCCATATCCTTATAAAACAGAAATACAGGATAAATCCCACGACTAGTCATCTGGCCATCCGCCAAAAATGAAATCCACGGAATACGAGCAACATTACCCTGACCAAAACTAACCTTCACACTCAACCCCTCATACGTTCCCAGATATCCCCTTGTCCTCAAATCCGACGTTTGAGCCTGTTCCAAAAACCGTTTCAACATCTTCGACAACAAGTCTTTAGCCACAATCTCAAAACCATTACTCTCTAGTATCTCAAAACATGGAGTACCCTTTCCGCCACTGAAACTATTTCTATCCAGTTCCACGCCATTTGCAAAAATATTAGCATAAGACAAAACCAATTTAGGAGGAAAACGCTTTCCTTTATTATAAAGCAAATCATAAGTAGAAGAATGAGCCTGTGCAGGCACTCCCTCATCCTCTATTTTTTGAATAGCCCGAATTATATGTTCAGCTCTTATATTTGTAGGTAATCCTCCCATAAAACAATATTTTTAGATAGAAACAATAATTTTAAAAATCCAGCACATTACACCCTAACTCTAGCCCCATGCCCCACATTTTACCGTAAAAATAAGAATTATTCTCCTCATTCCATCTCAATCCCCCATAAAAAAAATACTCCCGCACCCTCCCCCTCATCCGGCGAAAGTCACGAAAGCACACACAAGGCCGCCGTGCACATACACACGCGGCCCCTACTTCCCTCAAGACAATACGATATTAAAGTCCGGTTCCGAAGGCTCCACACAAGAAAGCAATGCCTCCAGTACACCCTCATTCCCCGTACGAGTCACCTTCGAAGCCTCACGAAGGCCTACCAAATCCGTCTCGCCGAAAAACAAACGGATAAAGTCCGCCTTAGCAAGCCCCAACCGCCTCCACATGACATACTTCGCAAAAGGCTTGCCCCTCACCGCAGAAAATATCCGGTGGAAATGAGAAGTAAAAAAACTCGTCAGTTGTGCCAGCGAATGCACATCCAGACACTTATCTATATTAGCATGGATACAATCGACACCCACATTGATTTGCCCCGATATCTATCAAGGTCCTGCGCCATCCCTTACCCGTTTTTAGGACAAAAAAGAGCATTCTTTCCCGCCCGGCAGCATCAGTCCACCCTATCCAAGTCCACCCGGAATGCCCGGATGCGCAACGACTCCGTACGCAGTGCATACCCGCCCCGGCCCAGCTCATAAGCATAAGTATCTTCACCCCTTCCGTCACCGCCTCCACTATTCACATAATTACCATCAGGCAACACCATCGTAGCACGGGCACGCACACGACTCTGTCCGCTCGACCCGTTCTCCCGCTCCCCGGCAGAAGCGCTCCAATAATAGTCCGACTGGAACTCCCTGAAAGTCGTATAATACTGCGTCAAAGCATCCTCCATCTGGCGGATACCCGGCAAGAACCATTTACTTTCATTGCTAAGTTCTTCATAAAAAGTTCCCCGAAGTATTTTATTATGTCTAACATACGATGCAGTAACTATCCCGTCACTATTTCGTTTGTTCCTGTTATGACAATACTGAAATGCTGATAAAGGTTTATCATTTAAGGTCATAACTTCCTGATTTGCCCTGAAAATAATAAAAGCAGTATAAGGCCATCCATCATTAAAAACCTGCCCCGGTTCCTCATACGGTATTTGATCCCAAACCCAAATATCACTCCACTTTTCATATAACGGTTCGATTTCCTGATTATCCAGCACCGAATTTTTCTCCACCCAAGGCAATCCCGTATAAATCTGCTCGGTAGCATACTCATCCAGCGGGTCATAATGGTCCAGATACTCCTCATACTGCTCCATATATATCGTTCCCCCGTCACGCATCACCACCGGCAACAAATGCGTCTGGCCTATCTCGACCGTGCGGCGTTTCACCTCCCTGCCGTTCTCCTTGTATATCAACGTCACCACCGCACTGCGGTCTCGCAGCTCAAGATTCTCGTCGATATAGAAATAGACCCGGTCCCGGCTGTCCCCTACGGTAACCTTCGTGCCATTGGCAAGAGCACCCCCTGCCTTCAGCAATCCCAAAGTAAAGAATGCACGCTTCCCGTTCCCCGCAGTCCACGGAGTACCCGTCGCCAGATGAGTACCGCTTCCCCCCGAAGTATAAGCCGTAAAACCCGAGTGCGTTACCGTACCGTTCGCCATATCCTCCGCAGCAATCCTCTCCATCCGTATCCACTCCGGTACCGACACAGCCGTCTCCGTACCCTCCGGCACCTCGCCCAGTATCACCTCGATAGTCGGATGCTTCGTAACCTTGTCGGCAAACATATACACATCCATAGGCGTCACGCAGAAATGAGCATCGTGGTTGCGCTCACGCAACATGGCGATATAAAACTCATTATCATCCTCCGACACGTTCACACGGGCATCGAGAGTATACTCCCCCGTCTCTATATTCTGGGAAGTCAATCCCTTAATCGTAATATCATTCTTATACTGGTGGTTACGTTTCACCTGAAAATTATCCGTATGATTCGCCCCCAGGTACAAAGTATACCTCACCTCATAAGTAGCCCCGTTATAAGTCGTATAGAAACCATGCAACTCCACGGCAGCAGCATTCCCGTTGGCAAGATAAGGCTTGTAACGCTGCTTCTGGTAATCCTTGATGCTGTCAGGATACAACCCGCCCCGCTCACCCGCCAGAGACGGATTGGCCCACTGCTCACCCTCGTCCACCTTCCATTCCGCATTCTGCACATTCTCATACATGTAGAAAGTAAAAGCAATCTGCCCGTTCTTGTTGAAGATAGTACGCTGCAAAGGAGTAGTGACATCCTTCGTCCACCCCTCCTCCCAGCCGGCACCCGTCTCGGCATTCACCTCGGGAGCCGTAAAAGGAACCCGCACCGGCATATTCTTTGCCGTCCACTCCACAAGTGTCAGAGAAGGCAGATTACCATCCTGCACATCACTCGCAAGCTCTATATTCATGTCGATACGCGACATCAAAGCCTTCAATTCTATACGGCGCTCCCCCTCTACAGTCTCCTCCGGCTTGGTCAGGTCTATCACCTTGCTCCCCACCATAGGCATACCCTCCGAAGGCAAGCCCAGAGAGACATTCTCGGGCATATAGACAAGACCTTTCAGGTCCGACAAGTTACCGATACCGTCGGGACGCCCGTCATTGTCCTCATCAGGGCCGAAGACCGAGGCATCCACATTCGCCACGGCATAAACGGTCGCGCTTTTCGCAAGCCCCTCATCCGCAAACAAAGTATTATCTATCTTGAGCAGAGTCTCCCCCCTTCCGGGAGCATAATACCCGCCCTCCCGCGCAGCATCCGGATACCCCGTAAGATACCCCCCCTTCAAGTACTCGCCGTCAGAGCCGAAAAAGAAAATATAAAGCTGGTCGATTCTCTTCTCATTCTCATCCTTTATGTCACTCGACCGCGTAGTCACCTTCAACTCATCCATCGGGTCGCCGGTGAAACTCAGAGACACCCCGCCGCCCGTCGCAGATACCGTATCTCGCAACAATTCATCCTCCTGGCAGGCACAGAGCCCCGCAAGTAGCGCCACTGCCGCACTCAAAACTCGAAATAACCTTGAACGCATCACCATTTCGTAACCAGTATAAATTAACCTATTCAAATATCACATCATCATTCGTCTCATCTTCATCGTCCGCCTCGCCGTCCTCCCACTGTTCCTGATTGTCAACCACAAACTGCAAGACGAAAGTATCACCCACAAAATTGAGCTGGGCAGTATACTTGATACCCGGTTGAGGCGTAAACGTACCCGGACGCGCCGTCTCGAAAACATTCGGCACACCGTTGAACACATACTCTATCCTCACCTTCACATTCTCCCCGAAGCTCGTACCCGTCCCCGATATCAGCATCACATGCTCTCCCCCTATCGGGCTCGGAGACGAAGTCACCGTCTCGCCGAGAGACGCATCAGGAGCCGGAAGCATCAAGCTACCCCCCGAGGCATCACCGTCAAACAACGTGTACGTTCCCGTATAGCGGTCGCCCGGAAACGAAAAAGACGAGACATCCCCCGTAAGGTCTATCCTTACCTTCTTGTAAAATGACCCGCTCAGCGTAACCGATTTCACCTCCAGGTCATACCCGCTGAAATTATTGACCTCGAACCCGAGGCCCGTCAGTACATGGCTGAAATTGAAACGCAAGTTACCATCCGACTTACGGCTGTTATAAAGCACCGCAAGCATCGCATCAGGAGTAGCCCTATGGTCAAGAGGAGCCGCCACATCCGTCCCCGTCTGCGGCATGGTAAACGTCAGCACAGGAGCCCCCGCCGTCTGCCCCGTTTCCGGCTTATCTACGGTAAAAGCCCCCGAATACGGATAATAAGCGACAAAAGAGTACCGGTAATCATCCGTCCCCGTAACACCGGCATTCGCTGCATTATCAGTATCATAACCATCCCGGTACCAATACTTCGGGTCATTGCCCGTACCCCCGTTCCGGTCATACGTGCACCCGCCGGTACCCACGACCACCCGTTGCTTATAAAACACGTCCGGCGGGCACAAAGCCTTCTTCAGAGCCCACAAACTCGCTCCCGCATTATAATTGGGAGTCTGCGTACCCACCGTATAAGGCACACAATACCCCAGCACGCCGAATTCGTCACCCGGCACCAGAGCATCCTTCAACGTGCTGCGCGTAACCGTCTCCACCATAAGAGCCGGAGTGTCGAATACAATACGGTCGCACTCCTCCCGCATAAGCTCCCCCGCGCTGTCCTTCTCACAAGCCGCACATACCACCGCAAGCACAGCCGTTCCGAACACATATTTTAGTCCCATCATATCGAGCTATTCCTCCTTTCCTTCTCAACCACACCCCGTCAATCCACAATGATAATCCCCCCGACGGCCTCAGTCCAGGCATTCACCGTCGGTGTATCGAACAGAATACGGTCATTATCCGAGATAGTAAACGTATAGCGGTAATGCTTGCCCGCCTCCCACACGGCAAGAGGCAACGAAGCCAGATATACCTCACTGCGCCTCACATCATGGCCCGCCTCATCACTCGAATAAGTCACCTCCAAGCAATACTCCCGGTCGATATTCTGCGGGAAGAGCAGCACATCGACGGTAGAGACTCCATCCGTTGTCACCTCCTGAACCTTGTCGTAAGAAGCAAACGGATGTTCCGAAGTCGTCCGCAGACTCCCATCCGGGAAAGACCATCCCGCAAGAATCTCCGCATTATCCATCACACCGGTAACCTTGGCCGAAAAATTACCCGACTTATACATCCCATAAAGCCTGACAGAATGGATACGGGGTACAAATCCCTCAAGACCCTCCGTCGCGACACTTCGTTTGCCCACAAACTCCACGCGAGCCAACAAATGCTTAAAACCCAACGGCACTATCTCCGGAGTATCCCCCGACATATCCCGGGCCGAAGCCGCCATCAGGTCATACCCGACGGTCGCATCAAAACCCTCGAGCGAAAGCGTACCATCGGCTTCATAACCGGCCGATACAACAGCCCCGTCGCTTGTAAGCTCTCCCGACGTAGGATACAAAGCATAAAACGAATACGTCCGGCCCGCCTTCCAGTAGCGCGTCCCCTCATAACCCCACGTCGAGCCATCCGGCGTCGACACCGTGGCAGCCCGGAACACTTCGCTATCCGCATCCGCAGGCACATACCAGCCCCACACCGAAAAAGCACTCCCGGCAGTAAAATCATTCACCACCCCGGCAGCACGCGTCATCCCGGGAGTCCCGAAACCGATGCGAGCATCCCCGGACACATCTCCGTTTATAATATCCACCGATGTCTCCGTACAAGCCGGCAGCCATAACACAATCACCGCCAGCCGGCAAAACCGGATAAACTTTACCTTCCCTCCGACCATTTTCATAACCTGCATACGTTTTAGTGGAGGCACACACGCACCTCGCGCAAACCAACCTGTTCAATTCTCAAAATGTGGCTATAAGGGGACATTCAACCCCCTATAACCTGTATAAAATCCGGTATCGCTTCCGCCCGTATACCCAAGCGAAATACACCTTAATTAGTTCTGCTCCGTCACGTCCACATCAGTACCCGGCAGTATATTGTTCCAGTCATCCACTTTCGGAGCATCGAACTCGATGATATCCATATCCGTAGCATTGATAGTAGCGATATAGTTGTAGCGGTTGCCCACTTTCCATTTCGCGTTATCTGCCGGGATAGTAGCCGTGAAAGTCTTGTTGATAGCACTCTCGCCCTCAGGAGTAATCGTAGCCTCTATCGTCACGGTAAACCCACCGGAAACCTCCTGAGGAAGCACCGTAAACTCAGCCTCTGCCGGAGTCTCGGTAGTTGCATTCAAGTCCGCTGCGCTCAACGAAGCATATGTCTGCCCGCTTTGGGCCAGCTCCCAGCTCGTGGCAGCCGTCGAGTACGTCAAGTCACCGTTATTCTGTATCTTGCCGGCCTCTACCGTCAAATTGTTAATCACCAGCTCCTTGTCATTTCCCAGACCACTCTTTACCGTAAACTTCACCATCGACAAGACATGCTTGAAAGTAAACGCCACCGGAGTGTTCGCCTCAGCCAAAGTCTCGGTCGAGATAGAAGCCAGCAAGTCATCATCGCCACCGGCAGTATAAGAAGAAATCTTCAGCGTACCCGCACCCTTGTCATAAGACACATTTTCGAGGCTTCCGGCACCCTTGGCAGTACCGCCGTTAGAATAAGCAGCAAACGAATAAGTAGCAGCATTATCCCATATTTTGATATTGTCATAAGCCCATAAGCCATTCTGGAGATACACATTCTCATTCGTCAGCAAAGCATCCTCATTTTTATAAGCATACACATAAAAGCTCTGGATATTGTCATTATCCACAACAGTCGCGCTCTTGGTAGGATTCCCCACAAACGCTTTGCTGAACTTGATAGCACTGCTCTCCGCAATATCCGTCACTTCACTCTGGCTACAACCCGTCAAAACAGCCGCAGCCACACCTAATACAAATAAACTTTTTTTCATTACATCTTAAATTTTAAGTTAAACATCGAATTTGTTATCTATATATATGTTATCATATCCATATCCATCACCCTCAACCAATCGGCACAGGAATATCCACATAATCGCCCCAGCCGTCCACATCCACATCGAAGCCGCCGCCGACACCGCCGCCTTCCTCATCCGAAATCTCAAGCCCCTTCACCACAATCACCCCGCCCCGGGGCTGGCCCTTGACCTGCCCCGTCACGTCAAACTCGAAAGTCTTGAACTTCCCGTTTCTCATCCGCACCTCCAGATTCAGCGAGTAGCGACGCTCATCCTCTCCCCCACGCACATAATGGTCGCCCGGATAATCAGGCACCCCGAACGACTGCACCTGCGCCTCGGCCCCGAAATCCTCCACCGTGCAGTCAAACATTACCGTAGCCGCATCAGGCCCCGTATGCCCGTCCTTCAGATACACCGATTCCGCCATGCCCGCCAGAGCCCCGCGCGCCAGAGCCACATACTTCACACCCTTTCTGAACTCATACCGTATCAAGTACGTATACGTCAACGGGCGCATCACCACAGGAAGCTCCACCGCCTCCAGCGTACGCTCGGCAAAATGCTCCTCCATATAACACCCGTAAAGCATGTCCGGAGGATTCACCGTGCGCTCGTCCCCGTGCAGTTCCTTGAATCCGCTCCTCGTCAGCGTCCGGGTCGTGGCAGTAGCCGTAGCCGAAGCCGACAATCCGCTGAACACGATATACTCCGTATCATTATTATAAAACAACAACGAGTGCACACCCTCGCTCATGGGAAGGCGTCCCCCCTCTGCCGGCAAATTATTCTCCACAAACCTCCCGTCAGGATTATAAACGACACCCCGTATACCCTCCGAAACCTCCGGACGGAGCTCATCATAACCACGCCTCCAAGCCGCATTCCACTCCTGCTCCCAGTCTACCGCGTAAGTGCGCTCCCACTCCTGTTCCCAAGACGCCGCCACATCAGTCTTCACCGAAAAGCTGTGCGACTCGTGGTCATAACACAAATCCTTGCGGCACCCGCATAACAACGGCAACACCACAGCAACATATACCATATGCGCAGAAAACCGTCTCATCTCCCGCCTCCTTTCATCCTCATCCAGTAACCGATATCCCACACAAAAGCCAACTTCAGCTTCAACGGGCCGAAGTAATTGGTACGGCTCGACAACCGGTACACATAATGCCCGTCAAGAGGCACATACTCCTCCAGGTCGGTATGCAAAAATCCCACACCGACACCCGCCTCCAGAGCAAAATACCTGCCCACCGGAAACATATAGCCATAACTCAACCCCGCATGCTCATCCTCACCCTTATAACCGCGGCCGCCGTTCTCCAGGTCATACCAGCCACCGCCCACAAACAACCCCACATAATGTCCCCTGCGGGCACCCTGCGGACTGAACCAATAACGGACCTCGGGACTAATCTGCGCCAACTGGTAATACCTGTGCTTGCTGTCCTTGTGCCACCAAGCCATAGTACCCTCCAGATTCACCGACCAACGCCTGTCGAACCGATACTCCAGCTCCAACGAAGGCATCAGCACGGCATCATACAAGAGATTGCTCTTTATCGACAGAGGAATCACCCTGCGGGCCCGACGCACCTGCCCACCGGCAACCGCCGCACCCGCACTCCATCCCATGCTGTCTATATCCGGCACAAGCACAAGAGGCTCCACCGGCAACGACACCCCCCTATGAGGTATCACCTCCGGCAAGCTCCTCACACACGCCTCCGGCACACTGTCCGGCACAGGCACAAGAGCCGCATCCCGGTACTCTATACCCACCAGAGCCACGATATCGCCCATCCCCCGATAAGCCACAGCCTCGTTGGACGTACGATAATACGCCTCCCGCATCCCCATATGAGTGATAAAATAAGACTTCACCTGATTGCTCCGGTTCTTCGCCGCCGCCAGATTCTCCCTCAACGAAGGATAAGACCGGCAAAAACCCCGTATGCGGATCACCGCATCCCCCCGCACGATAGCCGCACGATGAGACTCTATCAGCGCCATAGCCTCACCGATAGCCACCTCATTGCCACGATAAGGAGAGTAAAACATCAGCCGTTGAGGAGCAAAACGAAACAAGATGGCCGTATCCGCATGTACCCGGACAGTATCCCCATTCACAGCCCCCCAGCTAACCTGCACGATAACGAAAATTAAGATAAAAATACTGACGCTTTTCCTCATACCTACTTTACTCCGGTCTGCCCGCCACAAAATGGCCGATACATACAAACCAATTACCACTTGTATATTTCTAACTAAGAAATAGACAAATACACATAAAATATTGATATACAAAACAATATACCCTATATTATTTTATATAAATTGATTCGATTGTCCATATCACAAGCCGTGACAACCAATAACCGTAGAGCGATGCAATCAAATCATTGCCCCCATTTCCCTCAATATCTGAATGTAAGTCAGTACCCCTGGACAGGTCTGTACGCTCAATAGCACACAATATAAGGGGACTTTTGTCTATTTCTTAGTTAGAAATATAAATTAAAAAATTGCATAAATAGATGAAAAATAATAACTTTGTGGCATATTTCTTAGTTAGAAATATACATATTTTATATACTTATAACACTCCTGTTAGCCTCATCCACGACCTGTTGGTTAAAAGAAGCCAGATATATCTGAGTAGTACTCTCCGAGTTATGCCCCATCCCCTCACTGATGACAGAAAGAGGAATCTGCTTGTTCCGCGCTATCGTAGCCCACGAATGGCGGCTCATATAAGAAGAAAGCACAGGAATATCCAATAACTTCGACAAAGACTTAAGAGTCCGGTTAAAACTGCATATAGCCGTACGGTACTGCCGGTAAGCCCCTTCCCAATCCGTAGCCGTCAATATCGAAAACACATACTCCGCACTCCCCGCATACCGGCGCATAATCTCTTCCATACAAGGCTCTATCCGCACCTCCAGCCTCTGGCCCGTCTTGTGACGCGTATAATAAATATACTCCCCCTCTATATCCCTCCACCTCAAATAAGCAATATCCACAAACGCCATACCCCGGCAATAAAAACTGAAAAGAAACAAATCACGGCAATAAGCCAGTTTGGGAAACAACGTCAAGTCAGCATCCCTCACACGGGCAAGCACCCCCTCGGCAACAGCACGCTTGCGAGTCTTGGCCACACCCGTATACACATTGGCAAAAAGCCCCGCATCCGCGATAACCCCTTTCTTCGCCAATACATTGCACATCGCCCGCAGATTACGCATATAGAAAGAAGAACTGTTACGAGAAACCCTGCGACCCCACAGCCAACGCTCATACCTCTCCATCAACAAGCCATTTAGCAAGAAATCCGAACCCGTATCCCTCAAGAAGAGAAAAAAACTGGAACACGTATGCCGGTAATTGGCCGCCGTGCTATACCTGCCCTCCGCCTTCACCTCCCGAACAAGCTCAAGAAGTTTATCGCTGAATTTTTGTTTCGAAATGAGATTCTTTTTTCCTTTTCTTTCCATAACTTTCATTTTTTCAATTGTGAGACATTTTTCAAACCAAATCCCACAGGCATCCGCCCCGCTTTTGTCCGGACCGTCCCCCGCAGAATCCAATTACTACAACAAAATAGAGAAAAAAATGATTGTATGCAGAATACCAATTATCAAACAAAAAGCAGCATCCAAAATTCCCCTCTCGAGAGGGGCCGGGGGTGTGTCACGCCCAAGCACAGCCACCTCAAACCAAAAACAACCACCCGAAGCTGACAGATACCACCCCCAAGAGAACCAAGTATACCGGACATAAAACGCACACCAAAACAAAAAACCCCTTTTACGGGAAAATTTAGCCGGCCTCTGCCCCACAGCAACAAAATATTTTCTATATTTGTTTCTACAATGATGACTCTTTGTACGATACAAAACATAATTTAGTGGAAAACAGAATAAAACTCAAAGTCTTAGGCATTACCTACAGCCAGATACAAAACGGGGCATACGCCCTCGTGTTGGCCGAAGAAGAAGGGCCGCATCGCATCCCCATCATCATCGGTACCGCCGAGGCACAAGCCATTGCCATACGGCTCGAACACCTTGTTCCCCCCCGTCCCATGACACACGACCTTTTTGTCAGCTTCGCACACGCCTTTGGCATTCGCCTCGTCGAAGTCTTCATTTACAAATTTGAAGACGGAGTGTTCAGCTCCGAGCTCCTGTTCGATGACGGAGAAAGGCAGATTCGCGTAGACTCCCGCACGTCAGACGCCATTGCCATTGCCCTCCGCTCACAAGCCCCCGTCTATACCACACCCGAAATCGTGGAAGAAGCCGGTATCATTTTCGACGAAACACCCGAAGAAGCAAACAACGACGATACAGAAAGAGAAGACACCCCTAAAAAACGCACACTGAAAGATTTCACGATACAGGAATTACAAGAACAACTCGAAAAAGCAATCGATGATGAGGCCTACGAAATAGCAGCCCAGATTCAGCAAGAAATCAACCGGCGAAATGAAAATCCCGGTCGATGCTAAACTTCGGGAAACAACACAACCATAAAACTTGAAAACATAATTTATTAAGTGCTATGAATATAAAACTTCGTCTGACCATTATGAACTTTCTCCAGTTTTTCATCTGGGGTTCTTGGTTAATCTCCTTAGGAGGCTATATGGGAGCCAGCCTGCACTTCGAAGGCGGTCAAATAGGAAAAATATTCGCCACCATGGGCATAGCCTCCCTCTTCATGCCGGGACTGCTCGGCATCATCGCCGACCGCTGGATAAACGCAGAAAGGCTGCTCGGAGTCTGCCACCTGCTCGGTGCCGCCCTCCTCTGGTACGCCTCCACACTTACCACCTACCAGCCCATGTACTGGATTATGCTGCTCAATATGATGGTCTACATGCCCACCCTCGCCCTTACCAATGCCGTATCATACAACGCCCTGGAAAAGTTCCACCTCGACATAGTCAAAGACTTTCCACCCATACGGGTATGGGGTACCGTAGGATTTATCTGCGCCATGTGGGCCGTCGACCTCAGCGGCATAGCCCGCAGCCCCATGCAACTCTACGTAGGCGCAGCAGCAGCCCTGCTGTTGGGAATATACGCCTTTACCCTTCCCGCATGCCCACCCACAAAAAGCCAGAAAAAGACCCTGCTCTCAGCCTTCGGGCTCGATGCACTGGTACTTTTCAAACAAAAGAAAATGGCCATTTTCTTCCTGTTCTCCATGCTGTTAGGCGCAGCACTCCAAATCACCAATACCTTCGGAGGCTCCTTCCTCGACAGCTTCAAGTCCATACCACAATACGAACACTCCTTCGGAGTAGAGCACCCCAATATCCTGCTATCCATCTCGCAGATGTCCGAGACCCTCTTTATCCTCGCCATACCCTTCTTCCTCAAACGCTTCGGCATCAAGCAAGTCATGCTCATGAGCATGTTTGCCTGGGTACTCCGATTCGGGCTCTTCGGCATCGGCAATCCCGGAAACGGACTCATACTCCTCATCCTCTCGATGATTGTATACGGCATGGCATTTGACTTTTTCAACATATCAGGCTCCCTGTTTGTCGAGAA
>OIFE01000898.1_pt1 | contig 17985 bp, 18 predicted proteins | sample 1581921 | NCBI WGS metagenome assembly OIFE01 (sample SAMN04414075, study PRJEB24778) | human gut metagenome | material: faecal | host: Homo sapiens | reverse complement strand
CCTGAAAGAGGACCTGTGCATCGGCGGGTGGGACGGCGAGCGGCTGGGGGCCTACTTCATCCTGTGGTACTGCGGGCAGAACGCGCACAACTACGCCGCCTTTATGGGCATCCCGCGAGAAGAGTGGGACGGCTGGGCCAACGCCGACAGCGCCATCGTCCACCCCGACTACCGGGGCAACGGTCTGCAGCGGAAGCTGCTGGAAGTGGCGCTTGCCCGGCTCCGCCCGGGCATCGTGGGCATCGGGGCCACCGTCAGCCCGGAAAATCAGTACAGCCTCAACAACGCCCTGGCCAGCGGCTTTGAGATCGTCTGCCGCCGGGAGATGTACGGTGGGTATGACCGGTATCTGCTGGCGAAGAGGCTATAAAATGATACAGCTCCGCGTTTCTTCGGAAAGGCGGGGCTGTTCTTTTTTTGCTATGCCGGAAAAGTCATACTATTCATGAATCTACGCTGGTATGTCATGAAAAGGACTTGACAAGCGAGGGGGGGGGGGTAAAATAGAGCCGCAGAAATCCTGCAATAATTCGGGAGGTATAAAAGAGTATGCGGTTAAGGAAAAATATGAAGCGTGCGGCGGCAGCCGCCCTGGCCCTGAGCGTGGCACTTTCGGCGGCAGCCCCGGCGGCACTGGCAAAGGATTATTATATCGAAAACGGTGATATTACGGTGACCGTTACGGAAGAGGGCGACACCTATGTCCGTGTCGGCGATGCGAAAGACAAAGATGACATCGGAGTGAAAGACGACACGGACGTGGTCATCAAGGGCGGCACGGACCCGAACAAACCGGCTGGGACCAACTCTGACGGGTCGGCGGACGAGGTCGAAAAACAGAAGCCGGTGGTGGATGCCGAGCCGGGAGCGCCTGCGGAGAATACCGGCACGGAGCTCATCGTCTGGCCCGAGAACGTGAAAAGCGGGGAAGCCCAGGAAAAGGACGACCCAGAGCCTGCGGATGTCGAGCCGAAGACGCCGGACACGCAGAAGCCCGAAGGGAAGACCGCCGCCGCCACCCTCGAGGCACCGACCGGGCAGAAGCCTGTCGAGGAGGACGCAGATGACGACGATGACATCATGACCTATGAGAACAACACCGCCGGCACGGTGACAAAGGCTGTGAACGAAGCGGTGAAGCATATCATTACAATCATCAACAACTGCACCAAAAAGGATACGACGGTCACGATCGAAAACGTGAATATCGATGTGAGCAAAGATAATAAGGCCGCGCTGTCTGTAAAAGGCGAAGGTGACACGACCCTGAAGCTGGAGGGAGACAATACCCTGAGGAGTGGAAACGGCTATGCTGGCGTCGAGAAAAATGATAATACTTCGAGCGGAAAACTGACCATCACAGCGGACAGTAACCAGAATACTTTAATGGCAGTTGGCGGTTCAGGAGGTGCAGGAATCGGGAGCGATAATAATAATAGTACATCGAAATTGGGCATCACCGGCGGTACAATTACTGCAACAGGTGGAAACTATAGCGCGGGTATCGGTGGCGGAATCAGAGGAAATGCAGATGTGACGATTACCGGGAACGCGGTTATTAAAAAGGCACAGGGAAACTATAATGGCGCTGGCATCGGCGGTGGCGGTGTCGGGAATGGAACTGTTACGATTTCTGGAAATGCAGTGGTCGAAGAGGCAGTTGGCGGTACAAGCGAACGTGGAGGCGCTGGCATTGGTGGCGGTGGCTGGAAAGATGGCGATGTCACGATTTCCGGCAACGCAAAAGTAGATGCACAGGGAGGGACTAGTGCGGCCGGCATCGGAGGCGGTGGTTCTGGCAGTGGAACGGTGAAAATTTCCGGAAATATACAGGTCTCTGCAAAAGGTGGAAAAGCTGGAAACCGGTATAAAGGATATTTGGGTGATGGAGCGTCTATTGGTTCCGGTGGATATTCATCGAACGGCAACACTACAGGTACACCGGTCAAAGGCGAAGAAATAGAGCTGGACCTCTCTGACATGACGGGCGGCTTTGTGGCTCGAATCGACGGCAAGACCGAGAGCGGGCATACCCATAACTGGAAAGAAATCAGTCGGGTGGCTGCAACTCAGGACTCGGCAGGCGAAGTGGAATACTTCTGCAAGGGATGTGGCTCGACGAGCGTGAAGATTCTGCCGGTCATGCAGCCTGCGGCAGAAGAAAACTCGAGTGACGCCGCCATCGTCCTCACTGTCACCGGCGCTCATGCCTACGAGATGTATCTTGAAAATGCCCGCTACATCGTCACAGCGGATTCTGACACCGCCATCCTCTCCGGCCGTCTGGGCAATCTGGCAGACCTGAAAGCGCAGGGCGCAGACACCCTCGTCTTCCGTACCAAGAGCCGCGAGACGGCGCTGGACATCGACGCCATGCTGTCGCTGGGCGTGGAGGACACCCTCTTCGCCCTCACCCACAGCGGCGCAGATGCAAGGCTGACCGTCGGCGGGGTCGAGCATAACGAACTGCTGTAAGACAGCATAACAAAGAGGCCGTTGTGTTTTACAACGGCCTCTTTCGTCGTGCTGTATTTTATTCTTCCGATTTAGGAGCTTCGGGGTGGCGGCACTTGGCCAGCATATCCAGCTCCGGCATCAGCTCGGTGCTGATGACCGAGAGCATCTGCTCCATCTTGTCGCAGTCCTCAGCCGGGAAGCGCTTGCGCACACGCTCGATGACCGTGTGCAGGTAAGAATAGCTGATGCTGTAGTAATCGATGTATTTCTGGGTGGGGCGCAGGAAGTATTCGCGGCGGTCGGTGGTGGACTGGATCTTCTCCACATAGCCCTTTTTGACAAGGCTGCCGATTTTATAGGCCGCGTTGGGGGTGGAAATGCCCATCATGCGGGAAAACTCTGCAATGGTGGGCTCCCCCATCGCCATGATGCCCTCCATGCAGAAGGACTCCACCGTGGTCAGCGTGGCTTCGCGGGTGGCAAAGCGCTGAAATACATTCTGATAAAAATGCAGCTTGAATTTTGTATAGACGTCCTGAAAGACTTCTTCCAGCATGGGGTTTTCCTCCAGTGAGCAAATAGCTCAAAAAATTTACTCTTTTGATAAGTATACCATGATTTGCGCCGGAGGGGAAGACAAAAATCTACGATTCCGTTAAGATTTTGTGACTTCTTCCTTCCCAGTATGGCCCATCCGCGCCCTGACGATGCTGAGCACGACGAGTTCGATGGCGATGGCACAGGCCAGCAGCACGAAGGAGGTCAGGGTGTTGGCGGCATCGCCGAGGACAGCCTGTGCTGCGCCGCAGAGCAGATAGCAGCCCGCCGAGATGGCGGCGGCGGTCATGGCGTAGGGCAGCTGGGTGGAGACATGGTTCACGTGGCTGCAATGCGCGCCGGCAGAGGCCATGATGGTGGTGTCGGAGATAGGCGAGCAGTGGTCGCCGCAGACCGCGCCGGACAGGCAGGCGGCGATGGAGACCACCAGCATCTCACCATCCGGGAAGGCGTGGCAGACGATGGGGACCAGAATCGAGAAGGTACCCCAGGACGTGCCGGTGGCAAAGGCCAGGAAGACCGCCACCACAAAGATGATGATGGGCAGCAGGTACTGCAGAGCCGCCGCAGAGCCGCTGAGCAGGCTTGCGACGTAGTATTTTGCGCCCAGCAGGCCGGTCATGCCGGAAAGCGTCCATGCCAGCGTCAGAATGAGCATGGGGCTGACCATGGCCTTGAAGCCCTCGGGGATGCAGGCGGCGAAGTCCTGAAAGGTCATGACACTCCGCACCCGGTAAAACACGAAGGTGAACATCAGGGCAATGGCGCTGCCCATCACGAGGCCCACAGAGGCGCTGCAATCTGCGAAGGCGGTGATGAAGTCCACACCCTCGAAGAAGCCGCCGGTGTACACCATGCCGAAGATGCAGGCCGCGATGAGCACCAGCACCGGCGCGATGAGGTCTACCACATGGCCGCGGGTATCGCTGCTGTCGTCCACGTCGTCGCCGTAGGGGCGGTCGTCGGTGGTGAAGAGATCGCCCAGCAGGGCGTTATCCTCGTGCTTTTTCATGGGGCCGTAGTCGAGGCCGCTGAAGATGAGGAAGAGGCTCATCACCATGGTGAGGATGGCGTAGTAGTTATAAGGGATGGTGCGCAGGAACATGGTAAAGCCGTTGATGCCCGAGCCTTCCGGCACAGAGGACGTGACGGCGGCGGCCCAGCTGGACACCGGCGCGATGATGCAGATGGGTGCTGCGGTGGCGTCGATGAGGTAGGCCAGCTTTGCGCGGGAGACCTTCTGCCGGTCAGTGACCGGGCGCATGACGGAGCCGACGGTCAGGCAGTTGAAGTAGTCGTCCACAAAGATGAGGATGCCCAGCAGCAGGGTGGCGAACTGTGCGCCCGCCCGGGTGTGGATGTGGGTGGAGGCCCAGCGGCCAAAGGCGGCGCTGCCGCCGGCCTTGTTCATCAGGGCCACCAGAATGCCCAGCATCACCAGAAAGACGAGGATGCCCACGTTGCTGGGATCGGACAGCTTGGACACCATGCCGCCGTCTTCGTTGAAGAAGAGGGTGGTCAGCGCCAGCTCAAGATTGCCGTTGGCGTAGAGCAGTGCGCCGGTGGCGATGCCCACCAGCAGCGAGGTGTAGACCTCTTTGGTGTTCAGGGCCAGCACGATGGCTACCACAGGGGGCAGCAGGGACAGCGCCGAGCTGTACACGGCGCAGGTGTAGGTGGAAGGGTCGTCGATCTTGCCGGGCGTTGCGGCGGTACACCACAGCAGCAGGGCAAATACCAACAGAGCACCCACCCACGAGAGATTGGTTTTTTTCATGATAAACTCCTCAGGTGATTTTTTTGCAGCCTGCCGGGCAGACTAACTCCAAAGCCCGTGATGGGACACGGAAGGGGGTGTTGGCTGCGCCGGACTATAAAGCGATGTATTTAGAGCTGTTCCGTGCCAGCGAACAGGCGGCACGGCTTTTGCAGGAAGCTCAGGCCCGGGCCGAGCAGCAGCTGCTGGCTGCCGACCCGCCGCCCATCGAGCTTGCCGAGAAAAAAGAGTCTTAGCCCTTCTTGCTCTCGGCCTTGGCGGCAAACTTTGCGTCGTTGACCACAAAGCGCTCGTGGACGCCGCCGCCCACGGGGCCTTTCTCGTCGTACAGGGAGACTTTGAACACCAGCTTGCGGCCTTCCACAGCGGTCAGCTCGCTCTCGCAGGTGACGGTCATGCCCACGGGGGTGGGTGCGGTGTGCTCCAGCTCCAGCTTGGTGCCCACAGAGCCGCAGCCCTCATCCAGAGCGTCGGCGACGCTCATCCAGCAGGTCTTTTCGGCCAGTGCCACCAGTGCGGGAGTGGCGAAGACATTCAGCGTGCCGCTGCCCATGGTCTTGGCGGTGTTCTCGGGGGTCACGGCGACGCTCTGCTTGCCGCGGATTCCGGTTTCTAACATATAAAAATTCCCTCTTTCTTAATTTGTCGTGCTGCCGCGGTTTGCGGCAGATAATTTCACGTTTGTAAGGATACCACAAAACTCACACTATTGCACCTGTTTTCTGGATTTTCCTTCAAAACTCTTTCCGTCTGAGGCCAAACGCGGTATCATAAGCTGGACAAGGAGGGAAAGAAGATGAACGATTTCTGGAAATCCTACGACATCACCCACGCCGAATACGGGGCCGATTACCGATGCTACCCGCTGTATGGCACTGTCCACCTCATGGAGCTGGCCATTTCGCTTGCCTTTATCGTGGGAGCGGCCCTGTGGTATCGCCGCAGTTCTGCCCGCACCCGGCGGCGCATTTTAGTCGGAGTCACCGCTTTGCTCCTGCTGGACGAAGCTGCCCTTCTGATGGGGATGGCCCTGACCGGCCAGTGGAATTGGAGCTATCTGCCCCTGCACCTGTGCAATATCAACGTCTTCGTCTGTCTGTACAACACGATCACGGACAGAAACTGGTGCAAAGAGGAGCTGTATGCCCTCTGTATCCCGGGCGCAATGCTGGCACTGCTCTGCCCCAGCTGGCTGGATGTCCCCTCTTGGTGGACGCTCATCAATCTGCACTCCGTCAGTATCCATGCTCTGCTGGTACTCTATCCAGTCCTGCTGGTGGCGGGCGGCTACCGTCCCAGTCCCCGGCGGGTGCCGCAGGTGCTGGCGTTCCTGTTCGGCTCTGCCCTGCCTATCTACTTTCTGAATCAGTCCCTTAACACTAACTTCTATTTCCTCAATAATCCCTACGGGAACATCATCACCAGCACCTTCACGGCCCTGCTGGGCGAAAAATATTATATCCTGGGCTTCCTGCCTGCCACCGCGCTGGCGCTGTTCCTCATGTATCTGCCGTGGGCGGCGGACGATAAAAAGAAGAAGCGGGCATGAATGCAGTGCTTTAGAAAAAGGCAGTTCGGTCAGGACTGCCTTTTTCTTTTGCACTAAATCGCACCCTTCCTGCAAAATAAAACTGCAAATTTCTTGCGTTTTGCGGTCTGTTTTATCAATTTTAAGAGAATGCTGATTTTTTGCGCAAATCCCCTTGACAGGAGTCATACAGCGTGTTATCATGAACACATGAACAGATGTTCATATATTGAAGCGAAAGGATGACAACGATGGCTGAGAATGCTCTTGCCCCAGAACAGAAGCTGCCCAAGGCCCCGCCGGTGATGCCGGACGATGAGGTGCTCTACGAGCTGGCCGATTTGTTCCGGGTGTTCGGCGATTCCACCCGCATCAAGATACTCTACGCCCTCCACGACGATGAGCTGTGCGTGCAGGACATTGCAAATGCCGTTCAGCTCAGCCAGTCGGCGGTGAGCCATCAGCTGCGGGTGCTCAAGGACTCAAAGCTCGTCCGCTTCCGCCGCGACGGCAAGACCATTTACTATGCACTGGACGATGACCATGTGCGCAGCATCCTCTCCATGGGCATGGACCACATCGAAGAGTGATGCCCCCCAAAACGCTGCAAGCTCTGCCGCACCCTGCGGCGGAGCGGGGATATAGAAAGAAAGGCTGGTACTTATTATGAAAAAGAGCTACAAGATCGAAGTTGACTGCGCAAACTGCGCCCAGAAGATGGAGGATGCCGCCAACACGGTCGCCGGCGTCGCAAAGGCTACCGTCAGCTTCATGACCCAGAAGATGAACGTCGAGTTCGATGAGGGCGCGGACGTCAAGGCTACCATGCAGAACGTCCTCTCCGCCTGCAAGAAGGTCGAGGACGACTGCGAGATCTTCGGCATCTGAGTTTCGACTTACACTGACGGGATGCGCGTGGAAAATGTGGAAAAATAAATCGGTTTTCAACAATTTCCACGGCGTTTTCAACATTCTGGACGCAAAAAAAGAAAAATGAACGCGCATTTGCGGCTTTTTGCGGGAAAACCTCGTGGAAAAGCCGGGGGAAAGCGTGGAAAACAAGCCCCTTGTGGGGAAAACCTGTTGAATCTGAGAAAACTGCCCCAAAAGGAGGCTGGTACCCGTGACGAAAAAACAAAAGAAAATGCTGTACCGCATCATCGCCGCTCTGGCTCTGGTGCTGGTGCTCAAGCTGCTGCCGCCTCTGCCTGCGTCGGTGGAGCTGCTGCTCTACTGCATCCCCTACCTCGTGGTGGGCTGGGATGTGCTCCGCAAGGCTCTTCTGGGAATCAAGAACCGTCAGCCCTTTGATGAATGCTTCCTGATGGCCGTCGCCACCGTGGGTGCCTTTGCGCTGGGCGATTACGTCGAGGGCTGTGCCGTTATCATCTTCTACCAGATCGGCGAGCTGTTCCAGGGCGTTGCCGTCGGCAAGAGCCGCCGCAGCATCTCGGCCCTGATGGACATCCGGCCCGACTACGCCAACATCGAGGGCGAGGACGGCAAGCTGGAGCAGGTGGACCCCGATGAGGTCGAGATCGGCACCCTCATCGTGGTCCAGCCCGGCGAGCGTGTGCCGATCGACGGCGTCATCGTCGAGGGCGCTTCCACCCTTAACACCGCCGCCCTCACCGGCGAGAGCCTGCCCCGGGATGTCCGGTCCGGCGATGAGGTCATCAGCGGCTGTGTCAACATGAGCGGCCTGCTCAAGGTCAGGACCACCAAGGAGTTCGGCGAATCCACCGTCTCTAAAATTCTCGACCTCGTGGAAAATTCCAGCATGAAGAAGGCCCGCGCCGAAAACTTTATCACCCGCTTTGCCCGGGTGTATACCCCGGCGGTCTGCTACGGCGCGCTGGCGCTGGCCTTCATTCCCCCCATCGTTCTGCTGCTGATGGGCCAGCCCGCCCGCTTCGGCGACTGGGTCTACCGCGCCCTCACTTTCCTCGTCATCAGCTGCCCCTGCGCACTGGTCATCTCTATCCCGCTGAGCTTCTTCGGCGGCATCGGCGGCGCCTCTGCCTGCGGCATCCTCGTCAAGGGCTCGACCTATCTGGAAGAGCTGGCCGATACCCGCGTCGTCGTCTTCGATAAGACCGGCACCCTGACCCAGGGTACCTTCAAGGTCGTCAAGGTCTGCCCCGTGGAGGGCGGTACCGAAGACAGCCTCGTGGAAGCCGCTGCGCTGGCCGAGAGCTGGTCGAAGCACCCCATCTCCCTGAGCATCAAGGCTGCTTACGGCAAGGACATCGACGCTGCCCGCGTCACCGATGTGGAGGAGCTGGGCGGCCACGGCGTCACCGCCAAGGTGGACGGCAAGCCGGTCGCTGCCGGTAATGCCCGCCTGATGGCAAAGCTGGGCCTTACCGTCCCCGATGTCCCCCAGACCGGCACCATCGTCCATGTGGCCATCGACGGCAAGTATGCGGGCTATCTGCTCATCTCCGACGTGGTGAAGCCCCACAGCGCACAGGCCATCAAGGGCCTCAAGCAGGCCGGCGTCCGCAAGACCGTCATGCTCACCGGCGACGCAGAGCCGGTGGCAAAGGCTGTCTCGGCAGAGCTGGGCATCGACGAGTACCACGCCGGCCTGCTGCCCGGCGATAAGGTGGACCAGATCGAGAAGCTCCTGGCCGCCAAGAACCCCAAAGAGATGCTGGCCTTCGTGGGCGACGGCATCAACGACGCCCCTGTTCTCTCCCGTGTGGATGTGGGCATCGCCATGGGTGCTCTGGGCTCTGACGCCGCCATTGAGGCCGCCGACGTCGTCCTGATGGATGACGACCCGGCCAAGATCGCCCTCGCCATGCGCATTGCCCGCCGCACCAAGAGCATCGTCTACCAGAACATCGTCTTTGCTCTGGCCATCAAGGCGGCCTGCCTGCTGCTGGGTGCTCTGGGTATCGCCAATATGTGGGCGGCCATCTTTGCCGATGTCGGCGTCATGGTCCTCGCTGTCCTGAACGCCACCCGCGCCCTCTACACGAAAGACCTTGTCAAGAAAGTCCCCCAGTGATCGCTGCATAAAAATACGAATGCCACCGGAGAAACAGGCCTGCTGCCTGCTGATCCGGTGGCATTTTTGTTTTTTGAAAAAAGGTTCAGGCGGGCAGATGCACCTGCACAAAACGCTGCATCTCCGACTCCAGATTATTGACAAGGCTTCGGAAAGAGGGATGCTGTTGAAAGGCTCGCACCGGGTAAAGTAACTGCAATTCTGCCTCTACTCCTTTCTCCTGCAGAGGAACACAGACAAGCTCTCCGGTTTGCACACCGGAGTAGCGGTAGTGGGTCGGAGCAAAAGCAATGGCATAAGTATCGGTATGCTGACGTACTAATTCCACCACGCTGTTTACGGTACCGACTTCTACAATATGTTTGTCCGTGATGGTCCGTACCAGATCCGGAAGAAATTGGTCGATGGTAGTCAGTGCGCTGTCCGACTGATTCATAGGTTCCAGTGTGTGATTTGGAAAGGCCAGATAGTATTTTTTCAAATCGCTGAAAGTAAGGTTCTCTCTCTGGGCCAGTGGACTGAGCCGGTTTACTAGACAACCATAGACACCACTAGCCAGTACGACTTTTCGATTGTTCAGGGCTTTCAGCTCCCGGCTGAGATCGACCTGAGGGGAACCGAGGGTGAGGATCAGGTGCGGTTCCTGTGCATCGGCAGAAAGATATCGCTCAGGCTGTGCTTCAGTCTGGTAGCTGACGGTCAACTCCAGGTAGCTCTCACGGAGACGAAGCAAAATGTCCGGCACAAGGAACTCTGCCAGAGAGATATGACTGTAAACATCCACTTTTTTCAAGGAAGTGACAGTGCCCAGTTCCAGCCAGCCATTATACAGGGCAATCACCTGACGTGCCTGCGGCAGGATGGTCTCGCCTGCGATCGTCAGCCGGATGCCGGAGCTTGTGCGTGTGAACAGCTGGACTCCCAGTTCCTGTTCCATGGACTGGAGGGACTTCGTCAGACTGGGCTGCGCCAGATAGAGTTTCTGGGCGGCAGCCCGGATGGAACCTGCCTCTGCGACAGCAATGAAATATTCGAGCGTTGTGATCTTCATACAAAAAATGCCTTCTATTCTGTGTGTATTGCGGTAGGATATTGCTTTTTTTCATAGCCCACAAAAATTTATGTATTATACAAATGTTCTGCATTATGTTAACATAATTACAGCAAATAAGTCAACCCATGATGGGTGGTTGACCAAAAAACATGACGCACAGAAAGAAAAGGAGTGTATTGAAAATGACGAAGCGCGAAAGATTCCTGAAGGTACTGGCAAACGAACCTGTGGATCGTGTCCCCGTAGCATTCTTCCATCACTTTACCGGTCCCTCCGATTGGAACATGGGTCTGGAGAATCCGGAAGCGTTTGAGCGTAATATCGAGGGCCACCGTCCGGCGTTGGAAAAGTTTGATCCTGATATCATCAAGATCATGAACGACACCCTGATGATGATGCCGATGGATGTTTCGTTTGTGGAGACCGCAGAGGATCTGAAGAAAATTCAGCCCATGTCCATGGATTGCGAGTATGTTAAGAAGCAGATCGAGCTGACCAAGCGTGTGGTCGAAATCTATAAGGGACATGATGCACCCCTGCTGGTCACCAGTTTCTCTGCTGCCTGGCTGCTGCGCAATGCTTTTACCGTAGATCTGCCTGTGGCTGGTGCGGATGAACATATTATGAAAAAGCTGATGGCGGAAGATCCGCAGGCTATTGCCGATTGCCTGATGACTATCAGTAAGGGGATTGTGGAACTGAATAAGATCCTTCTGACCGAATGCGGTGCTGATGGTATTTACTTCAGCTGCGCCAACCAGGCAGGTTTCTTCCCGCGTGAGTTCCATCAGAAGTATGTGGCTCCCAGCGAGAAGTATGTTCTGGAAGAAGCCAAGAAGATCCGCGATATGAATGTACTGCACATCTGTGGTTATCACGGCCATGGCAACGACCTGCGCCTCTACACGGATTACGATGCAGCTGCATACAGCGTGGCCGTGAATGCTGAAGGCACTACCATGGGTGATGCCAAGAAACTGTTTGGCGGCAAGCCGGTCATCGGCGGATTCACTCAGGATGGCGTGATTTACACTGGCACCCGGGAAGAAGTCAAGAAGGCGACCTGGGATATCCTGGACAACGCAGGGCAGCTGGGCGTGATCATCGGTGCAGACTGCACGGTGCCTAACGATATCGATGATGATCGCTTCAACTGGGTGCGTGACGCTGCAGCGGAGTACGCAGCACAGCACTGAGCCCCCGCTCTGCCTGCGGGAGCAATAGAACTGTAAAATATGTCGCAGGAGGAAAATCCATGACACAGGAACAATATCAGAATTATATTAAAATCCTCCGCTCGGAACTGATCCCGGCAATGGGGTGTACCGAGCCCATCGCGGTGGCTTTTGCGGCAGCTAAAGCCCGGGAAGTGTTGGGTTGTATGCCAGAAGCCATGGTGGCGCGATGCAGCGGAAACATCATTAAAAATGTGAAAAGCGTTATCGTGCCAAACTCCGGTAACGAACGGGGTGTTGAGGCTGCTGCTGTGCTGGGTGCCGTAGCAGGACAGGCGGATCTGGGACTGCAGGTCATCAGTCAGGTGACCCCGGAGCAGATTGCTCGAACCAAGGAACTGCTGACCCAAAAGATTTGCCGCTGCGAGCTGGAAGAAGGCGAGGGAAACCTTTATATTCTTATCACCATGACAGCAGGAGACGCGAGTGCAGCTGTGGAAGTGCGCACCAAGCATGACCACATCTCTCGGATCATAAAGAACGGAAAAGTGTTGTTCGAGCAGCCGGACCTGCAGGTGGAGATCAGTGGAGACAAGAGTCAGCTGAACCTGAAGGATATCCTGGAGTTTGCTGACACGGTGAATCTGGAGGACGTGCGTGAACTGCTGGAAACGCAGATCAGCTACAACACTGCCATTGCAGAAGAAGGCCTGAACAATTTCTGGGGTGCCAGTGTGGGCCGCACCATTCTGGATGCGGAGCCCGGCAGTACTTTGCAGAGAGCCAGGGCTGCGGCCGCAGCCGGAAGCGATGCCCGGATGAACGGATGTGCTTTGCCGGTAGTCATCAATTCCGGCAGCGGCAATCAGGGGATTACTTGCTGTATGCCGATCGTGGTCTATGCCCGGGACCTGGGCTGCAGCCATGAGCAGCTGCTGCGTGCATTGACCCTCTCTAATCTGATCTCCATCCACCAGAAACGGTTCATCGGGAACTTATCAGCCTACTGCGGCGCGGTTTCGGCCGGTACAGCGGCTGCCTGTGGCATTGCATATCTGCAAGGTGCGGATTATGATGTAATTGGTACTACCATCGTCAATGCGGTGGGAACCACCGGTGGAATTATCTGTGACGGTGCAAAATCTTCCTGCGCCTCCAAGATCTCGGCCTCGGTAGAGGCTGGTGTGCTGGGGTACGAGATGGCCCGCCGTGGACGCAAGTTCCAGTTTGGAGAGGGTATCGTTTCCGGCGACTATGAGCAGACTATCCGGAACATCGGCTGTGTGGGCCGGGATGGAATGCGCGATACGGATGTGACAATCCTGAATCTGATGATCCAGGATACTGCCAAGTAAGATGTTTGCGGAAGCGTCTTTCCCCCTTTTGCCCCTGAAAAGGATGTTTCCGGCCTGGTGAGAGAGCAGGCCGGGAAATGAAAGGAGTTTTTTCCATGGAAGAAAAAAAGAAACGGAGCTTTTGGGAGAGCTTTAAGATCTGGTTTGGTCTGGGTGCACTGATGTTTGGTACCTACTGCGGTGCCAATATGGCGTCCGGCGTGTATGCAACTACTTATATGGTTACCTTCGGCGGCGGCTGGATGTGGGTCTGCCTGGCGATCTTTATTGCCTTTATGGCTTTCTTCTGCGCTGTGTCGCTGAATTTTATCAGAGCCTATAAGGTTGACAACTACAATTCCTACTATCTGGCTCTGTGGGGTGCTGACAAACCGGGTACCAACCCTGTGGTCAAGGTGATCGTCAGTATCTTCTTTGACGTATACACTACCCTGATGGGTGTTGTTACTGTGGCGGCTACCATTGCCTTGTTTGCCAACCTGATGGAATCGCTGTTCAACATCCCCATCGGCGTCGGCAGTATCATCGCGGTGGTCATGTTCACCCTGCTGTCCATGTATGGTGCAGCTTTCCTGCGGAAGTTCAACACCGTGATGACGATTTCCCTGATTGCTGCACTGGCCGCGATTCTGATTTTTGTCATCGCTATGCGCGGGGATGTGCTGGCCCAGAGGATGTTTGACTTTGAAGGCGGCATGAACTGGAGCGGAAAGACCCTGGCTTCCCACTTTGGGATGCTGGTCTCCTACTGCTTTACCACCGCCAGCTGGGGTGGTTCCCTGAGCAATTATGCCGAGAATATCCATACTAAGAAAGATGCCATCGGCAGCGGCATCCTGATCGGTGTCATGGTGGCAAGTTTGTTCTTTGTCACAAGCCTGATTGTGCTTCCCTTCCTTCCGGATGCTTTTGTGGCAACTCCCATCCTTTCCATCTGCAAAGAGTATATGCCCGGTGTGATGACTGCCATCTATTGGCTGGTCGTGATGCTGTCGGTTATCTCTACGGGTCCGACCTTTATCTTCAACACTTCCAACCGGTTCGTTAAGGTCTGGAAGACCGAGAAGGTGCCGCAGAGAGTCAAGCTGTTCGTTATTGCACTGGCCTTCCTGCTGCTCTGCCTGGCACTTTCCAAGATTGGTCTGATCGCAATCTGCCAGAAGGGCTACACCGCATTGGGCAACGTGGCAATCTTCGCTATCGCAGCGCCTTTGTTCGTCTCCATTATCCGTGTTCGCAAAAAGGATAAGGCGGATGCCGAAGCTGCTGCCGCTCAGAAAAGTGAGCAGTGATCCTATGAGACATTCCCATACCCATTCCTGATACTTCATCCAGAACCTCAGAAGCAGGAGCCCCCGCCGGAATCCGGCGGGGGCTCCTGCTCTTGCAATCTGCGGGGAATCTGTTATACTACTAATCCAGGGGGTTAGTGCAATGAAAGAAACCGAAACGATACGATCTGCGCCGCGCACAGAGGGAACGGTCTGGAAGGCCTTCCGGGCCGCAGCGCCTCAGACGCTGCCGGTGTTTGCCGGATATTTGGTGCTGGGCCTCGGCTACGGCATCTATGTGCAGTCGCTGGGCCTGCCGGTCTGGCTGCCGCCCCTGATGGGTACGGTAGTGTACGGCGGCTCGCTGGAATTCGTGCTGGCGTCGCTGCTTCTGGGCAGCTTTGCGCCGGTGTCGGCCTTTCTGATGGCGCTGATGATCCAGGCGCGGCATCTTTTTTACGGCCTGACCATGCTGCAGCGCTACCGCGGCTACGGCCTGCGCAGCGCCTACATGATCTTTGCCATGAGCGACGAGACCTTCTCCATCACCTGCTCGGCAGAGCCGCCCGAGAGCGTGGATAAGGGCTGGTTCATGTTCTTCATCACCCTGCTGGACCAGATCTACTGGGTCGCCAGCGCGGCCATGGGCGCGGCCCTCGGCTCTGTCCTGCCCTTCAGCACTGAGGGCGTCGATTTCGTCATGACGGCCATGTTCGTGGTCATCTTCCTCAACCAGTGGGAGAAGGAAAAACAGCACGCCAGCGCCATCATCGGCATTGCCGCCCCGCTGGTCTGCCTGCGCATCTTCGGCTCGGGCAGCTTCCTCATCCCCTCGATGGTCTGCATCCTTGTGGCACTGCTGCTGTTCCGCCGCCCCATCGAGGCCAAAGAAAGCGAGGCGGCAAAATGAGCAATATCCAGTTCATCCTGACCATCGCCGTCTGCGCGGCGGCGACCATGCTTACCCGCTTTCTGCCCTTTCTGGTGTTCGGCTCCCGGGGCGGCAAGGTGCCTGAGGTGGTGGAGTATCTGGGCCATGTGCTGCCCGCCGCCATCTTCGGAATGCTCATCGTCTACTGCCTCAAGGGCGTCAGCCTCACCTCGGGCAGCCACGGCATCCCGGAGGCCATCGCCATCGGCGTGACCGTTGTGCTCCATAAGTGGAAGCATCAGACGCTGGTTTCCATCGCCGGCGGCACGCTGTGCTATGTGCTGCTGGTGCAGATGGTGTTTTGAGAATGCAAAAAGGACACGGCACTGCCGTGTCCTTTTTCGTGCTCAGTGATAGAATGTATCAAAATTGACCTGCCGGTAGAACCGCTGCTGCAGCTGGTCGAAGCTGTCGCAGTCCTGCGCCAGCAGCCACATGATCTTGGTCACGACGGCCTCAATGGTCATGTCGTGGGCCTCAAGGAAGCGGAAGCGGTTCTTGACCCGCTTGCCCACCTCGTAGATGCCCACGTCGCTGCCCTCGTAAGTGACCTGGGTGGTGAGGATGAGCACCTTGTGGGTTTTGTCGTAGTCGCCGAGGCCCTCGGCGAAGGCGTCCATCAGCCGCTGGGGGATGCCGCCTACGCCGAAGCTCTCCACGATGACGCAGTCGTAGAGGCGGAAAATGTCGGGGATCAAATCGGGGCTGAGGCCGGGCGTCAGCTTGAGCAGGAAGACGCGGGGGCTGAGCGAGCGGCCAAACTCCACAGGGCCGGTGGGCCAGGGCGAAGGCACATACCGCACCAGACGGTCGCCCTGTACCAGTGCCAGCGCCGGGAAATTCACCGAGGCAAAGGCGTCGTAGCTGATGGTCTTGTTCTTCTTGGCGCGGGTGCCTGCGATGACATGGCCGCCAAACACCACCATGACGCCCCGGCTGCCGGGGTCGAGGGCGCAGATGACGCTGTCGCGAAGGTTTTTCTTGGCGTCGGTGATCTCGTTGGAGATGGGCTGCTGTGCGCCGGTGAGGATGACGGGCTTGTCGGCGTTCTGGATGAGGTAGGACAGCGCCGCCGCCGAGTAGGCCAGCGTGTCGGTGCCGTGGCAGATGATGAAGCCGTCGTAGAGGGCATAATTCTCCTGCACGGCCTTCGCCATCATCAGCCAGTGCTCCGGGCCGAGGTCGGTGCTGTCGATGCTGCACAGGGCCAGCGTGTCGGGGCAGCAGAGCTCGTTCAGCTCAGGCAGATGAGCCAGAAGCTCTTCGCTGGTGAGCACGGGCTTGAGGCCCTGCTGGGTGCGGACGCTGGCGATGGTGCCGCCAGTGGTGATAAAAAGCAGACGCTGCTTTGTGGACATAAAAAAGCCTCCATCAGGAAGATTGAATCGCATTCATAGAAAGTATAACACACTCGCCCGCCCTTGCAAAGTGGCGCTCGGGCGGAAAATGGAGGCTTTTGGGATTGGTCATAGAAATCAGGGGGATTTGGTGTATAATAGAGGTATAGAGCGCTGTTACGCGGGGTCAAGTTCTCTTTTGCGTGCCAAAAGAGAACCAGAAATGGTTCTCGCGCCGGTGCGCGGGGCAGAGCGCTTTTACGTTAAGTGGAATTGTTCTCTTTTGATGTCAAAAGAGAACCAGAAAACCACCAGCGATTTCGACGCGCTGGATCCACGAGAAAGGGGCTGCTCGCCCCTTTCAGACCCCGAAGGGGAAGTCGAAGTGGAAAAATGCTAGTCGCTTCGCTAAACGCATTTTTCTCACTTCTCCGATTTGCTGCTCCGCAGCTGGTGTTACCTCTCTGCTGACGGTAAAGTTCTGCTAAAGCCTGAAATCTTCGGCGAAGCCGTAAAACGGCGGAGAGCTAAAATGCGGTTAAGAGATCTTCGTGCGAATGCACGAATCTCCAGCATTTTTGCTTGGAGCCCACTTCTTTGGAATCGTTAAGGGCGAGCAGCCCTTAACTCGTTGCGGGGAGAGTGGAGTCCAGAGGTAGGGAGGGGGGATTCGAAACACCCCTCCCTACCTCTGGCCCGCGCGGAGCGCAAAGCCATTTGACCGAAAGAAAAACATCCCCCGCGCCACCAGCGCGAGAACCAGCTTAAAGAAAAAACCAGCCCTGCCTCTGGCCCGCGCGGAGCGCAAGCCACTTGACCATGAAATAAAACTCACCCCGCGCCAAAAGCACGCAAGCTCACTTTACCGTCCCGAAAAATAAAAAAACAAAAACCCCCGCACCGGGGTCCCGGTACAGGGGTTTTGTTCGTCAATCAAACTGCGATCAAGCGTTCTTGTTAGCACGCTTTGCCATACGGCTGATCTTGCGGCTAGCGGTGTTCTTTTTGATGACACCCTTAGCGCGAGCCTTGTCGATCGCGGAAACAGCAGCCAGGACGGTTGCGTCCTTGTCAGCGGCATTCGCATCGATGGCAGCGTCTGCCTTCTTGACGACTGTTTTCAGGTTGGTCTTAATGGCCTTGTTGTGAGCCTGCTCTGCAACAGCCTGCACGACACGGTCCTTCTGAGATTTGATGTTAGGCATTCGTTCCACCTCCTTGGCTACCTATAACAGCGCACCTTATGATACCATATTTGCCGTTCCAGCGCAAGCATTTTTTCAATTTTTGTTTCAAAAAGTTTTGATTTTCCCATACTTTTTGTGCCGCGAGGCCCCAAAACCGGCTTTTTGGCGGCAAACAGAGCAGAAAAGAGGGAAAATCATGCGCTTGACAGATATGGCGGACGAGCTCTACACGGCCGCGACGGACCTGCCCGGCGGAGTCCGCGCGGCCACGGCAAAGCGGGGAGGCGTGACGGTGACGCGGGTGGAGATCGCCCGGGAGGGTCTCGAGAAGCCCCGGGG
>OIFE01000879.1_pt1 | contig 18426 bp, 14 predicted proteins | sample 1581921 | NCBI WGS metagenome assembly OIFE01 (sample SAMN04414075, study PRJEB24778) | human gut metagenome | material: faecal | host: Homo sapiens | reverse complement strand
TATTCAAACGAGTTCATAAATTTCCCATAATAAGGCTTATTGTTTTCTCCCCGTTTTATTTTATAAAAAGGAGCAAAACCATAAAGTTCAGTACGTAATTGCAGCTTATTCACAATTTTCCAAATAGGCAGCACCCCAGCTGCAATATATTGTGTTGCCCTGAATGCTTCGTTAAACACCATCTTACTATGAGGAGTAGGCGTAAACGCTGGAGCTTGAATAATTGTGGAAGTATAATTATCAAAAAATCCTTTACTTGATAATACTATTTCAGAACGTATACCGAAAGTAAATTTCTGTGATAAATTCAAGTAATGATTAGTTTGTCCCGTCAATTGTAACCATGAATGTTTATTTTTATTAGTCGAACGTTTAGATATCTCTTTTCCTTCACTGGCATAATAATATTCTTTACCATATACAGCTTCACCGACAACCGAAATGCTATTTCCTGATACAGGAAACATAAAACTGTTCAATGTATTTTTTTCAAAGCGAATCGACCCCATAAATAACTTATAACTGCTCTTATCCGCTGTTGTTTGACTATAATCTACCACGTTTGACTGATAATATCTGTCAGTAAGAGTTCCATATCCTGCTGATAGCTCTGTTTTTCCTGTTGTAAGAAACGGCAGTCCGACTCTTAATTTAAAATACGATTCTCCATTCGTTATGAATGTCGGAGACTCATCTATATAGAACAGTTTTTCACTCTCATAATACTTTTTTTTCGAGTGTACTCCCATCAACTTAAGATACATAGGTATATCACTGGGTAATTCGAACCGTACTGAGGCCAGTCCCGTAGTATAAGTTTTCCCAAGCTGGCCATTCACGTCAATATCCATAGAATAAAGGCTTAATGTCCTGTATTTTGCCCCTAAATATATTAAGTTTGTATTACCCGAAGATATATATCCACCGATACCTAAAACGATATTATCGCTTACTTTTGCTTTCAAATCCAATTTAAAGTTTCCAGATTCCTCCTCATAGATAGCATGAGGTATCAAATCGGAAATTTTTGAGTCTGATAGTAGTTTATAATATGATTTTTTTGCTTCTTCTTGAGTAAATGTAGGACGCTCATCATTCGTATGAAACTGTTTTTTTATATAACTTTGTTGTGAATGATTTCCCCCTTGCACCGATACATCATCGAAAATAAGTTCCGGAGTTTTACTTTTATAAATCATGCGTTGCAATGCTATTTTATCAGCTGCAATTTCCCTGGGGATACGTGATTTGATAGAATCCATCATATCCTGCGTCTTTTCATACCCAATATTATATATGATATCAGCTTTAGGAAAATCCAGTAATCCAAATTCTTTTAGGTCGAAATCAATAAGAATACCTTCGTTTTCATCTATTGTATAGTTAGTCTTTTGCATGACCATATTCTCGATTTGTCCCATAAGGTTGTTTTCGTCAGGTTTTTCTATTGCCGATGCTACATTGCTACCTATAATAATATCAGGATTAAAATCCTCTTTCATGACATCTATCGGAAAATTGTTATAAATGCCTCCGTCATAGACAAGAACACCATCAATCTCAATCGGTTTGAAAACAAATGGAAAACTCATTGATGCCCTAACAGCATCTCCCAAATCTCCATTTTTCAAAATGAGAGGCCTTTTGTTATATACATCTGACGCCACAGCTCGGAATGGAACAAACAAATTATCAAAATTCCCACCCGATTGTGCTGTATAGGGCGCAAATATTCGCATAAAAGCGAAATTCATTGGTAAAGGATTTATCAGACTTTGAGGCAAAAAATGTGGAGTAATTTTACTGGAATCCTGAAGCCCTATTTTAAAAGATGCAAATTCCGGGACTAAATCTGGTTTCTTAAAATAATAAATATAGTCTTCTTCCATGGTTCCCGTAGACCAGGATGCAAAATCCGGAGATTTAATCAATTCTACCATTTCTGCTGGAGTATATCCCATCGAATATAAAGCTCCCACAATAGCTCCCATTGATGTACCGGCAATGTAATCTATCGGAATATTATTTTCTTCTAAAGCTTGAATAACACCTATGTGAGCAATACCTTTCGCTCCTCCACCGCTTAAGACCAAACCTACTGTTTGAGAATACAGAAGAGAGGGGCAAATAAATATTGTAAACAAAGTCAATAAAAATTTCTTCATTTTATATTATCCGGTGAAATATTTTTTCAAAGCTAACAGTTTTTTATTAAAAAATAGAACTTCTTTTATTAAATAATATATGTAAATTATAAACAGAAAGACCTTTGAAAAGTTCTTCAAAGGTCTTTTTGCTATACCAAATGAAATAAATAGATTATTTATTTCCAAAATAAGAATCTTTAAATCCGATAAAGTACAGAACACCATCCAGCCCTATTGTTGATATCGACTGGCTGGCATTTTCTTTCACTTTAGGTTTTGCGTGATAAGCGATTCCTAAACCTGCCATATTCAACATTGGCAAATCATTTGCCCCATCTCCAACTGCAATTGTTTGGGCTATATCGACATTTTCTACTTGGGCAATGAGCCTTAACAATTCGGCCTTTCGTTTTCCGTCAACAATATCACCGACATATCGTCCTGTAAGTTTTCCATTTTCTATTTCCAGCTCATTTGCATATACATAATCGATTCCGTATTTCTTTTTGAGATAATTACCAAAATAAGTAAAACCTCCGGATAAAATGGCAATTTTAAATCCCGCAGTTTTAAGAACTTCCATCAAATGATCTACTCCTTCCGTTATAGGCAAATTTTGTGCGATATCTTCCATGACTGACACATCAAGGCCCTTAAGCAGTTTTACTCTTTCCTTAAAACTTTCGCAAAAATCTATTTCCCCACGCATAGCAGATTCTGTTATAGCTTTTACCTGCTCTCCGACACCTGCCCGTATAGCCAGTTCATCGATAACTTCTGTTTCAATAAGAGTTGAATCCATATCAAAACAGATAAGTCGCCGACAACGGCGGAACATATTATCTTGTTGCAAAGAAATATCCATTTCCAAATCTGTAGATAATTGCATGAAGCTCGACTGCATATCATCTTTATCCTTGGGTGTACCCCTTACCGAAAGTTCTATACAGGATTTTGTACTTCGCGAATTTTCATCCAGAGGAATGCGTCCTGTCAATCGTTGTATTCCGTCAATATTAAGTCCTTGTTCTGCAACTATGCTGGTTACGGCCGCAATTTGCCGAGCAGTAATTTGTCTTCCAAGTATAGTAATGATATAGCGATTCTTACCTTGCAGCCCGACCCAACTATTATATTCTTTTTCACTGATAGGAGAGAAGCGGATATTTACATCGAGTTCATATGCCTTGAACAAAAGATCTTTCATTATATCGCCGGCTTTGTCTCCTGTCGTTTTAAAAAGTATTCCTAATGAGAGAGTATGATGAATATCTGCCTGACCGATATCGAGGATGAAGGCATCGTACCTGGCCAATATTTCTGTCAATGCCGAAGTAACACCGGGCTTGTCCTCTCCGGATATATTGATAAGAATAATTTCTGTTTTCTGATTCATTTTATTTTACTAACTTCATTTTACCGCAAAGATACTAAAAAGTATACAAACAACAGTGTGAGAAGCCATTTATAGACAATAAAAAGGCTCTGATAGCATGCTGAAAAAATATAAAACTTTGTTATCTAATAAATTAATTTATCGCCAAAATGTAAATAAATGTAAATGAAATTTGTCTACTATATCAAAAAATCGTACCTTTGCAAAGTTTTACAAATCTCTGCTGGGAGAAGAGCGCTTCCGAAGGCTTTGATTGACTGCTGAAAATCAGTGGGGTCTGGTTATTTTGACGGGATGTCGAATATATCGGATTTTAGTACGAATTATAAGACTTTATTATGAAGAATTTAAAGTCCGTAGGTGCAGTACTTTTATTATTTTTAATGCTTTCATTTGCCAATACCAATGAACCTAAAGTAGGAATAAAGGTCGGTCAGAAAGCTCCTATATTTCAAGTAGGAGATACGATTGATGGACATTTTGACTTGAAAGCTGAAAAAGGAAAATTTGTCATATTGAATTTTTGGGCTGGATATGATGCCCAATCGAGAGTATCAAATATAAAAATACAATCGGCAATAGACAAGTTAGAAGCTCGTGACGACATTCGTTTTGTATCTGTTTCATTTGATATGAATGAGAATGTGTATAGAGAGTCTGTAAGACTTGATGGCTTGAGCGAAAGTACTCATTATTACGACAAAAATGGGGAAAAATCTCAGATTTTTAGGGATTTTCGTCTTCAAAAAGGATTTGGTAACTATTTAATAAACCCTAAGGGGGTAATCATTGCCAAAAACTTTAGCCCTGAAAAATTGACACAACTTATTCGTCAATAAAAATTGAAAATAGCTTTGTTTAAAACAAAGCTATTTTTTTGTTTTTTCTTTAAGAAAGAGTTTATTATCTTTTCTCAAATTTATATAGATATATAATATCCTTTACATCATTTCCCTTACGATTGGTCTTCATTACCTCATTAAATATAAAATTACTGCCATAAATTGTATTGATATAGTTAAAATCGCTTTTTCCTACCAGCAAATAACCCGATTCCGGTTTTTCCTTTTCAAATTCAACTATCCGGTTATCATTATAGAAATTCACGATAAAAAATCGGAGCATAGGAGTCGAAACAAAGGAATAAATCTTTCCTTCCGGAACTTCTTCTTTTACTTTCTCGGCGAAAGGCCTCATCGATTTTGCATTCAATATATCTGGTAGTATAATGGCATCCAGCAAAATTTGTAACCAGAAGAATAGAGCAACGACCGTATACAAATATCTATTGTTTAAAGACAGGTCTCTCTTACTTCTATAGGTCTGGTACAATACAATAACCAATATAAGGACACAAAATATGCCCATAATATTCCATGGGCCGTTTAATGCCGTCAAATAATACCCCAATTGTTCGGATAGTTTGGCTGGTAAAATTTCAGGAGTAATCCACTTGGATTGAGCTGCTATGAATACAAACAAGACAATACAAGTTAAAACTGACATAAAGATTCCGAAAACCCTCCAAACTTTCTGCCTGTTTTTCAATAACCAGAACATATATTCTGCCAGAAAAAAACATAAGAAAGGATAGATGGGTAATAAATATACAGAACGTTTACTCTTAGGAATACAGTAAAATACAAACATAACAGCAAAAGAGAGCAGAGTAAAAAGACGGGTGTCATCCATTTGAGAAATATAGTTCTTGAATTTTTGCCACCATACAGTTATTTTCCCATTGGGTAAAGCATATTTCAACGTAAATAATGAAAATAATACTAATATAGACCAGGGGATAAAACCGGCTATAGTTGTATATATATAATATAAAACAGTACCTTCGTGAGACTCATATGACATTTTCCCTAAGAAACGTCCAAAATTTTCTTCTATGACCAGATTTACAAAATTATCTCCTCCCTGCTTGTAAGCGAGATAATACCATATAGCAGGTAGTATACATGATACGATACCAATAAAAATGAATCGATATAATACCGTGAAAAAACGTTTTCCACGTACAAGCAAATATATCGCGGTTACAGCACAAGGCAAGATTATACCGACTGGCCCTTTAGTCAACGTGGCGGCACCCATAAGGAGTGTAGCGACAAAAGGAAAGCCCTTCATGTCTCTTTCTGTCCATCGATATAACTGGTACAGAGATGTCACAATAAATAGTGTCAACACCATATCTACCCGAGATGCCATAGCTGCTCGATGTACCTCAAAACAGGATAAAAAAAGGAGCGCTGTGAGGAAAGCTAAGTTGTTGTTTCTTCTGCGTGCGTAAAAAAGGAATGTGGCAATTGTAATGATGATTGCAGCAAGAGCAGACGGCAAACGTGAAGTATATTCGCTTACTTCTCCGAAAGGTAAAGACAAAAAGGCTATGGCCCAATGAAATAGAGGAGGCTTATAGGCAATATCTCCTCCATTATTTATGGGAAGTACCCAGTTGTCACTCTGTAACATAGATACGGCTACAATGGCTTCTCTGGGTTCACCTTTTGTATGAAAATCTGTAAGACCTAAAAATGGTAATAAAGTCAGAATACAGATAGTCGATAGTAAAAGTAACAGGGTAACTTTTGAGTTTAATCTCATAGATATAGATTTTTGACGTTATTCTTCAAAATTAATTTTTTCCTGAATTATATATTCCGGGCGATTTTTTGTTTCGTCAAATATATTTCCAATATATTCTCCCAATATACCAATTGTAAATAATTGTATACCTCCCAAAAATAATATTGTTATAATTGTAGACGACCATCCTTGTACAACATTATCTTGTGCAAAGATTTGCAAATAAATAATCCATATGACCATCACTAAAGCTACCAATATCGATATAGTTCCTAATGAAATAGCTAATTTCAAGGGTTTCTTTGAAAAACCAAAGATACCTACTGAAGCCAGTTTTATCATCTTTTGAAACGAATATTTTGTTTCTCCAGCAGCCCTTTCATCTCTATTATAATAAAAAGGTATTTGCTTAAATCCCATCCAACTAAACAAACCTCTCAAATATTTATGTTTTTCAGGAAATTGTCTGAATGTCTCTAAAACCTTTCTGTCAACAAGTCTGAAGTCACCAGTATCTACTGGAAAAGAGTAGTCCGAAAGATAGTTTAATGTACGATAATACAATTTCGCAGTTATTAGCTTGAAAAAAGATTCTCCTTTTCTTTTGTTGCGAACTGCATATACGACATTGCACCCCTCTTTTTTATACACTTCTACCATTTCAGGTATCACTTCTGGGGGGTCTTGGAGATCTGCATCAATAATGACTGCTATATCTCCCGAACAATTATGCAATCCGGCCGTTACAGCATTTTGATGTCCGAAGTTTCGTGAAAATGATATTACTTTAATATTCTTATCCTTTTGTGCAAAAGTTGATAATATCTTTAATGTTTGGTCTTTGCTACCATCGTTGACCATAATCATTTCATAATCGTATCCGGCAGATTGAAGTACATTTGAAAAGCGCCTATAAGAGGTCTCCAATACAGCTTCTTCATTATAGCAAGGGATAATAACACTTAGTTTCATATTTGAGAAGGCATTTTAAATGTTATACAACGATTCAGTATATAATTGGCAATGGTGTAAATTCCCATTGAAAATAATTGAGACCAGTTTTCTGATAAGTATAATTCCTCTACGAACACAATCAAGCATATATACTGAAGACTGTAACAAATCCCGAAAATAAGTAAAAATAACAAAGCCTCACGGACAAATTTTCCATCTTTTTTTTGAAATACCCATAATTTATTCCAAAAAAAACTATTTATGACACCCAAAATATAACCTATCAGATTTGCTTTAGTATATTTTACATCAAATCCATTTTGCAGTATATAAATGACAGCAAGGGATAACCCCGTATTTATACATCCAACAATTAAAAATTTGAAGAATTGGAGGGCGGTATGTCTATCTATTCTTTTCAATATATGATGGTTCATGTATTTATTTTTTCTGTTTTGGTTGGTTATATTCATCTTCAGCCTTCAATGCTGGCAAGCTCATATGATATTTGACTGCAACAAGCCGGGTTATAATTACCATTGCTGCCGATATCGATTGTGTGATAACATCATTTAGTCCTATTTTATAACTTAGCCAATAAAAGATACCGCCTATAACACAAGCCATAGCATAAATATCTTTTCTGAAAATAAGAGGTTCCTCATTGATAAGTATATCTCGTATTATCCCTCCGAATGCTCCGGTAATTGTTCCCATAACAATCGCTACCCAGAAAGGATAACCGACCATTAATGTTTTCTGTATGCCTACTACAACAAATAAAGCTAAACCTATAGTATCGAAAATAAAAAATGTATTTTGGAGGCGGATTAAATATTGTCCAAAAAAGATAACGAATAATAAAGATAGAGCAGTGACGGTCAGATAAATACTGTTCTGCATCCAAAAAGCAGGTAAATCCAATAGTACATCTCTCAACGTACCACCACCTATTGCCGTAACCAAGCCTACAACATATGCACCAAACCAGTCAAACTTCTTTGCCGAGGCCAATCGTATTCCACTGATTGCAAAAGCCATAGTCCCGATAATCTCTATGATGGTAACAAATGTACTCTCCATATTTGTATTTAATAGTTACAAAAATACAAATTTTAAATGATTAGCTCCAACCAAATTCCTTATTATTCATAGATTGTATAAAAAAACAGAGAACCCTTGATTAGGGTTCTCTATAATTGAGAAAATATATATTTTTTATTTCCCGGAAAGAGGTGCTGCCTGAGTATAAGTACGGGCACTTAGTTCTTTATCAAGCATATATATACCAAAGCCATTATCTTTGATCATTGTAAGACTATCAATCAAGCCCTGAGCAGTTTCTTCCTCTTCTACCTGTTCGTCTATAAACCATTTCAACATACTTTGTGTAGCATAATCATTCTCTGCGCTGGCTAATGCATACAAATTATTAATCATAGAAGTTACTTTCTTTTCATGTTCCAAAGTATCTTTATATGCATCCAACGGACTTTCCCATTCTGTTTTCACAGCTTCGATAGGAGACAATGCTACTTTTCCTCCTCTTGACAAAAGGTATTTGATAAATATCTGTGCATGGTCTTGTTCTTCTTTAAATTGTATATTAAACCAATTTGCAAATCCGGGATTTCCCTTTACTGCAAAATTGGCAGACATGGAAAGATAGAGATATGCAGACCAAAATTCTGCATTAATCTGAGCATTCAATGCTTCTTCAATTTTTTTACTAATCATAATCAAATGTTTTTACTAACTGGTTAATGTTTATATTTTATTCTTTAATTTAAATTTATCTCTTTCTCATAAGAGTCTGTTACAAAATTACAAAAATTGTACCAATATATTATTTAGTTTTTTCTCGTTTTTTGATCTATTCTGTTAAAAAAAACGCTACCTATTGGTAACGTTTTTTTTGTTTCAAATCTGGTGAAAATTTTATTTAGCAATACCTTTCATACTTACTTGTATGTAATTTTTTGAATCAAACATCTTTTTTACTAACTTTTTAATCGATTCCGGTGTTTGCTTCTTGATAATTTCTGTTGTGGGGTGCATTTCATCCACACCATAAAGGTTATATGTATTTAATTTTCCTAACCAATACGTATTTTCACGCATATCCTCTGTATTCTTTTTCAACATATATTCCTTTACTTTATTCAAATTTTCAATGGAGGGACCTTCCTTCACAACCTTCATAAGTTCATCTACTGCTCGCTGTTGGAGTTTTTCCTGCATTTCCGGATTGGTATCAAAACCAAACAAAAACATCCAATCATTTCTTTCTCTTGATATACTGGATTGTGTTGCAACTCCATATGTCCCGCCTTCTTCTTCCCTGATAGTACTGGTATATACAATATCCATAATCTGGTCAAATATATAGAGCTTGATAAAGTCCTCATATTTATATTTATGGTCTCCGGAATAGAGACAATAAACTGTAGATTTTGGAGTCTCCATTTCTCTCTCAAAATCATTTATATAGGTACCTTTACGAAGTTTTAGTCTGGGTTTTCCGGCAGATTCTTTACTATATGTTGAAGGTAAAGAAGCAATATATTGCTCCACTAAAGGACGGATAGAATCTATATTGATGTTACCGACAAAAGTAAATGTAAAGTCTGATGCATCGCTAAAACGTTCTTTCCAGATAGCCAATACTCTATCATAATTAATTTTGTCTATATCATCTTCTTTCAAATTCTTAATGCGAGGATTATTATTCCAAATGGCGATACTCAAAGAATCATTGAATGCAACCTTAGGATTAGCATTCATATTCTTCAATGCAGCTTTGGTACGTTGTTGCCAAGATAAAAATGCATCATTATCTTTATTCAGATTCGTAAAGTCCAGATAAAGGAGCTGCATCATTGTTTCCAAATCTTTCGGAGTAGAAGATCCTGCAATACTCTCGCTATATTCACCTAATCCGATACTTGTAGATACCTGTTTACCAGCTAAAATTTTTTGCAAATCTATATTGGTAAATTGCCCCGTTTTACTCAAGCCTACAACGGCATCAAATACCGAAAGGTCGATTATTTCATCATTATCGTACAAGCTTTTACCTCCTTTGCTCACAGCACTCATGACAATTTGGTCATTTTTGAAATCAGTTGGTTTCAGTACTACCTTGGCGCCATTTGATAAAAACCATACGGTTGTACCGAATTTTTTATCAAAAGACTCTTTTGAAATTTTTCCAGGAACAGGCAGTTGAGATAGCAAGGGTTCATTCGAAACTTTATCCTCATAAGGGGTAAGATTTTCTTTATTTATATTTTTTTGCAAAGTAATAATCTCCTCACTGGTAGGATAGGAAACGCCTTCTTTATCTGGACCGGTAATAGTAATAACGATATTTTCTTCTCCAATAAGGCTTTTTATATAATCATTTACCTGATCCAAAGTCATCGATTCTGCAATCTGTTTATAAAGAGAATATTCTATTTCTATTCCCGGTATTGCTCCACCGTCGGTGAAATGGCTTACATACTCTTTTACATAACTGCCGTTTTTTTCTTTGTCTTTTTCCTTGTAGAGACGCTCGATATAACTCAATAAGTCTGCTTTTGCTCTTTCATATTCAGATAGAGTAAATCCGAACTTATTTACCCTTTCTATTTCTCTTAAAAGAGCTTCAAGGGCTTCTCTTGAGCCTCCTTCTTTACTAGATGCAACAGCTGTAAAGGCTTCTTTGGTTTTAGATACGAAAAAGTTATCATCATAGGCATAAGCACCGAGAAATGGAGCGTTGGGTTTTTCTGCCATTTCACTCAATCGTGAACTAAGCATCATCGATGATATACCCTTAAGATAGCTTTCTGCGATTCCTGCCACAGTAGACTTTAATTCCTTAGGCATAGGATCGTGTTTATAGAATACCATAATAGACGTTGATGTCGCCTCCTTGTCTTTCCCGACAGTAATAATCGGCTCTTTGTTGTCAGGAACAGTATAATAGATACGTTCTGCCGCATTTTCTGGCATTTTTATCTTTCCGAACAGTTCTTTTATTTTTGCTTCTACTTTTTCTGCATCAATATCTCCGACTACAATGATACCTTGTTGGTCGGGACGATACCATTTGTGATAATAATCCCTTAATGTCTGATAAGGAAAATTCATCACGACATCCATTGTACCGATTGGCATGCGATTAGCATATTGACTGCCAGCAAACATTGTAGGAACAAGAATGTCCCACATTCTCATATTTGCATCGGTACGCGTACGCCATTCCTCTCGAATTACACCACGTTCCTCATCTATTTCCTTGTCTTCAAGAGCAATTGCACACGACCAATCATGTAAAATTAATAAACAGGAATCAACAATACTTTCTCTTGTTACAGGTACATTCGAGAGGTTGTACACTGTTTCATCAAATCCAGTATAAGCGTTTACATTGGTCCCGAATTTTACACCGATTGTTTCAAGATAATTTAACATGCTTTTACCCGGAAAGTTTTTCGTCCCGTTAAATGCCATATGTTCAAGGAAATGAGCCAATCCTCGTTGATTTTCCTCTTCCAATATAGAGCCTACTTTTTGGGCTATATAAAATTCTGCACGATTTTTAGGATGCTCATTATGTCTTACATAATAAGTAAGTCCATTCTCCAATTTACCATACCGGACATTCGGATCGATAGGCAGGGGTGCCAATTGTTGAGCTATCGCCGATGTGAATCCCAATATGACAACAGCAAGTACTAATGTAGTTTTTCTTATTTGCATAATGTTATATTTTAGATTAAATTATTCATTCATATCTATCTTTACATATCCATTCATCATAGCATAGAAACTAAGTCCTGAAACTGTTTTTATTCCCAATTTAGCTGTTATATTCTTTCTATGCGTAAGTACAGTGTTGAAACTGATATTCAATCTATCTGCAATCTCTTTATTAATAAATCCTTGAGCAATAAGTTGTAATACTTCAATCTCCCGCGGTGTCAAATTTATATGATAATCATTCGATGATCGCAGACATGCAGACTCGAAAAAAGACTGCAATTGCTCAATTATTTCATTTGTGTCAGCAAAGATATTAATTTTAAATTCAATGTTTGATATGGATTGTCCCTTAAAAATATCCTTGGCAAGCAATATTACTTTACTTTTTCTGGGTAAAAAGAAATCATAATAGCATAGAAAAAAGTCTGAGGTAACAAAATAGAAATCATATATCTCTGGAAATGAGTTAAAAAAATAATCAATGTCATTATATACATCAACCTTTTGTGCCGAAAAATACTCATTCAACACATGTCTCAATCCCGTATTATAAAGAGGACATGCAGATATGATAACTATTTGTTTATTTCTAAGCATGCAATTAGACTGGTATTAATTAGAAAACTGGGCTGATTGTAATAAATGGTACAATGGTTTCAAAATCCGGTTTCTTATCCGATTATTTTGTTTTATATCTTTTTCTAAACTAAAAATAGCAAATATAACCCCATAGCAAAGATTCAGATCATATTTGCCAGTCAAATGTAAAACAAAAAGACTCTTTAAATCGTTCAGCTTTTCTTCTATCGGATCTGGATCATCTTTTAAAAAACTGGTTAGAGAAAAATCTGGAATTTGAGAATGTACATTTGCCGATAAACGTTTTATCTTAGGGAACCAAGAGTGCTGGTCATCTTCAATGCGCCTTAATAATTCATGCTTTAATTCGAAAAAAAACTCTCGTATCAATTCCAAATTGTTATTTTTATATGGACTTTTTTCTATTAGTAGACCAAAATGTTTTTCTATATTGGGTATTTGATATCGTTTGTAATATTGATTTGTCTGCGAAAGATAATCCACTATCTGTGTTACACAAAAAGACTTCAATCGTTTTTCTGGGAAAAAAGAATCATTGATAAATGTATTAAGTATAGTCAGAAAAAAATCTGTATCAAGATTATTCTCTTGACATAAAGTCTGTACACTTTTATCTTTTGTTCCTAAAATAATTCCAAAACGATTAATAACCGGAATCAATAACGGTTCATTTAAGATAATTTCAGATAACGGCATTTCTGCATATACTAAAGACATATAGGCTCAAAATTAGTCATGACACATAATAATATTCATCGGAGAAATAACCATATCCATTGGAAAATCATGTTCTTCAACAGGAATATTTCCTAATAACTGAAAGCTATAACATACTCCGATTTTATAACATCTCATTTTTCTTAATAGTTTATCATAATAGCCTTTTCCTCTTCCTAAGCGATTACCTTTTATATCAAAAGCCATGCCTGGAACTATCACTAAATCAATATTTGACAAATCGTAAATTTCCGGTCCCGTAGGCTCTTCAATTCCGAATTTTCCGGTTTTTAATTCTCCGGCAATATACTTTCGGACCTGCAAATAATCGTTGTCCACATATGGAAGAAAAATGTTTTTTTTCAAATGCCATTTTTGAATGAATTCATGAGTAATCACCTCGTCGGGTAACGAATGATATAACAAAACATTCGTTGCCCGGCAAAATTGAGGAATAGATTCGATGATAGAAAATACTTTATTGGATTCTGTTTTTTTTTGCTCTAAAGAAACAGAATGTTTCAATACTCTTATTCTCTTCCGTAACTCCGATTTATTCATATTTTATCTATCTACCGGAAGTACAGGAAAGCCTTTATTATCATTCAATATTTCTACTGCTTTTAGCAACGTATTATCGTGAGTCATCAAGATAGGATAGAACGCTTCATCTCCTAATATGTTTCGTGCAATATATGCGTACAACTGATTTGTAATAAGATGTCGGGATATATTAATATACACAGGACGAGGTTTTACTCCATGCGTTGCTGCATATGCTACAAACTCGTTTAGAAGAGGTTGTTTTTGCATATAACGCAATATATCTTGATAATTTTTATATTTTTCGAGTGTCTCTCTGTGCTCATCCGAATATTTGAATGCAAATTGATATATAAGCCCCGTATTTACAACATTGTTAAAATACGAAGTGATACCGATTGTATCGCGGGGAACAAAAATATCAGGCATAATGCCTCCTCCTCCATAGACATCTCGTCCATTCAGAGTCTTATATCGCAATTCTGTATTTAATTTTATACTATCCTTAGAATCAAATTCACCATGTAAGAAACGATTCATTATATCTTGACTGTAATCATCATTTTTCCCCAATTCATAATTCTTTTGGATAGAACGTCCCGATGGCGTATAATATCGGGCAATAGTTAGGCGAATGGCCGAGCCGTCAGAAAACGGTATCTGCTGCTGCACCAAACCTTTACCAAATGAACGCCTGCCGACAATCAGTCCTCGGTCATTATCTTGAATAGCTCCTGCAAATATTTCACTGGCTGAAGCTGACCATTCGTCCATTAAAATAATAACCTGATTTTTTTGAAAAGCGCCGGTCCCATTAGAGTATGCTTCTTCTCTTTTAAAAGCTTTTCCTTCTGTATATACAATCAACTGACCCTTCGGTAAGAATTCATTTACCATATTTATTGCAGCTTCCATATAGCCGCCCGTATTTCCTCTTAAATCAATGATATACTTTTCTGCTCCCTCTTTTTTCAGTTTAGCGAGGGCATTCATAAATTCATCGTAAGTAGTACGTCCAAACTTACTGATTTTCAAGTATCCAGTTTTTTCATTGATTTTAAAAGAAACATCAACACTATTCACTGGTATATCTCCACGTACGACATCAAATTCCAGTGGAGTTTTAGATGACGCCCGTTTGATACTAAGATTTACTTGGGAACCTTTGGGCCCTCGTAATTTTCCCATTACTTTTTCATTTGTAATTTCTTTTCCTACAAATGACGTATCGTTCACTGCAATAATACGGTCTCCTGGTAAAATTCCAACTTTTTCTGATGGCCCCCCAGAAATAACACTGACCACCGTTATTGTATCATTCAATATGCTGAATTGAACACCAATTCCACCAAAACTACCTTCTAATTCTTCATTGACACTTTCCAAATCTTTGGCTGGAATATAAGCCGAATGTGGGTCAAGTTCTCCTATAATTTTAGGCATAACATCTTCGACAAGTTGTTTTGAGTCAACCGTATCTACATACTGACTATTGATAATGTCAAGTAGGCTCTCAATTTTACTATGTGTAGAAAAGAAGCCAGGTCCTATCATACTGGCTTGATGATAATACCTCCCGATATAAAGACCGGCAACCATCGCTACCGCTATAATGATGGGTAGCCATATAAATGTTTTTTTATTCATTCCACGAAGAAACTATAATCTATACTCAGTTTATCGACAAAATTTATGCCAAAAGTAAATTTTACTCTGCTTCAACAAAATCGACTTGTATACCTGCTTGTTCAAGTAAATCGATGCCATCGTGCAATCGATAATGTTCCGAAAACACGACACGTCGTATTCCAGCTTGAATAATCAACTTTGCACATTCGATGCAAGGTGAAGATGTTACATATAATGTAGCGCCTTCACTACTGTTGTTCGAACGCGCAACCTTTGTTATAGCATTGGCTTCAGCATGCAAAACATATGGAAAAGTATGATTATCCTCATCTTCACAAATATTTTCAAAACCTGCTGGTGTTCCGTTATATCCATCCGATATAATCATTTTTTCCTTAACGATGAGAGCTCCTACTTTACGACGTTTACAATAAGAATTTTCAGCCCAGATAAGAGCCATCTTTATATAGCGTCTATCTAACATTAATTGTTTGTCGTTATCCATATTATCTGACAGTTAATTCATTCTGCTATTTCAGTATACATAAAAACTTGGTATTCGTTTTCTGAAATTTTGCCCAAAGGTACGTTTTTTCGGTAAATAAAGTGTTTTTTTTATTGAAATAAAGATGTTTTTTAGTTAAGAAAAAAAAGTCATTTTATAAAAATTATACCAATCTATGACTTTGATTAAGTAACAGCTTCTCTATTATATATTATAAATAGATATTTGTTCTTTTTTATATAAATCACGATAGGTATCTTTTTTATTTATTGGCTATTTCTCTTTGATTGCTATAGTATCTTTGCATAGCAATGAAAAAATTATATATATGAAAAAAATCACTGTTTTATTTTTCCTATTTTATATGTTATCATCAATTTATTCCTATGCTGTTACTCTTCATTCACCAGATAATAATCTGGAACTTATATTTCAGATTAAATCTGGTAAGCCAATTTATGAATTAAGCTATAAGGGTCATTCTGTAATTAAAGAAAGTAGTTTAGGGCTGGAATTGAAAGATGCACCTTCATTAATGACCGGCTTTGAGTTAGTGGACTCAACAATTTCCAGTTTCGACGAAACTTGGCAACCGGTATGGGGCGAAGAAAAAAACATTCGCAATCATTATAATGAACTGGCAGTTACATTGGATCAAATAGATACAGACCGTAAAATCATTCTTCGTTTCAGGCTTTTCGATGATGGTTTAGGGTTTAGATACGAATTTCCTCAACAAAAAAATCTAAACTATTTTACCATTAAGGAAGAACATAGCCAGTTTGCCATGACTGGTGACCATACGGCATTTTGGATTCCTGGAGATTATGATACCCAAGAATATGATTATACAGAATCTAAATTGAGTGAAATCAGAGGTTTAATGAAAAATGCTATTACTCCAAATTCGTCTCAAACACCATTTTCTCCTACAGGAGTCCAGACTGCCTTGATGATGAAAACCGACGAAGGTCTGTATATTAACCTGCATGAAGCTGCATTAATAGATTATTCCTGCATGCATTTGAACTTGGATGATAAAAATTTCATATTTGAAAGCTGGCTGACTCCCGATGCTTTGGGTAATAAAGGGTATATGCAGACCCCTTGTCAAACACCTTGGCGTACAATCATTGTGAGCGACGATGCTCGAGATATTCTGGCCTCACGAATTACATTGAATTTAAACGAACCGTGTAAATATGAAGATACCAGCTGGATAAAACCTGTAAAATATATAGGTGTGTGGTGGGATATGATTACAGGTAAAGGTTCCTGGGCATATACAAACGATTTATATTCTGTAAAATTGGGAGAAACCGACTATTCCAAAACTCAACCTAATGGTAAACACTCAGCAAATAATGAAAATGTAAAACGGTATATAGACTTTGCAGCCGAACATGGTTTTGACCAGGTTTTGGTAGAAGGTTGGAATGAAGGTTGGGAAGATTGGTTCGGAAAAACAAAAGATTACGTATTTGATTTTGTTACGCCATATCCTGACTTCAATGTTCAAGAGCTCCAAAAATATGCGCAAAACAAAGGAGTCAAATTGATGATGCATCACGAAACTTCAGCTTCGGTTCGAAATTACGAAAGACATATGAATAAGGCATACCAATTTATGGTAGACAATGGATATAACGCTGTGAAAAGTGGATATGTAGGCAATATTATTCCTCGTGGAGAACACCATTACGGACAATGGATGAACAATCATTATCTATATGCCATAACTGAAGCAGCCAAATACAAAATTATGGTTAATGCTCATGAAGCAGTCAGACCGACAGGACTAAGTCGCACATATCCCAACCTTATAGGAAACGAATCGGCAAGGGGAACTGAATATGAAGCTTTTGGTGGCAGCAAGCCTTTTCATACTACCGTTTTACCATTTACTCGGTTAATAGGTGGTCCTATGGACTACACACCGGGAATTTTCGAAACCCAGATAAAAAATGTAAATCCTGATAATGATTCTTGGGTGAGAAGTACATTGGCAAGACAATTAGCTTTATTCGTTACAATGTATAGTCCTCTTCAGATGGCAGCTGACTTACCGGAAAATTACGAAAAGCATTTAGATGCATTTCAATTTATAAAAGATGTAGCTGTCGATTGGGCGAAAAGTCTATACCTTGAAGCAGAACCTGGCGATTATATTACTATAGCTCGTCAAGCTAAGAATACAGATAATTGGTTCATTGGTAATACAAGCGATGAGAATGGACATGCCAGCCGTATATCTTTAGATTTTCTTACTCCTGGGAAAACATATATCGCAACAATATACAGTGATGCTGCAGATGCTCATTACGAAACGAATCCACAAGCATATACTATCACAAAGGGTATAGTAACTGATAAAACGCAGTTAAATTTAAAGTCGGCTCCTGGAGGAGGGTACGCAATCAGTATTATTGAAGCACCGGATAATTTGTCTCTAAAAGGATTGAAAAGACTATAATTTATTCCACGCAAGCCACATTTGAAACAAAAAGCTCCAAAGAATTTCTTTGGAGCTTTTTGTTTCAAATGTGTACTGAACTTTTCTGTTCAATAAATGTTTTATGAAAGAATGGAAA
>OIFE01000869.1_pt1 | contig 18581 bp, 16 predicted proteins | sample 1581921 | NCBI WGS metagenome assembly OIFE01 (sample SAMN04414075, study PRJEB24778) | human gut metagenome | material: faecal | host: Homo sapiens | reverse complement strand
GTGCTTGTGTAGATATGCCAATCGGTTATGTAGAACCCACAAAGATTAGTAATGACGACACAAAAAAACTTTAACGTATTTCTATTCATTCTACTGTTAGGAGTTTTTTCTCCTTTAATGGCTCAAAATATGAGCGATTCTCAAGTATTGGAATATGTCAAAGAGGGGATTAGACAAGGGAAAGAACAAAAACAATTAGCCTCTGAACTTGCCCGTAAGGGCGTGACCAAAGAACAGGCTATGCGTGTGAAGCAACTTTATGAGCAGCAGAACAATGTAAATGCTTCCAACGCTACTGGTACGGATGTCAATGAATCCCGTCTTCGTGAAGAAATGAAGGAGAACACCTCCGATATGCTGGAGGACCATCCGAGCACTCAAGATCTTGCACGTAGTAATCAGGTTTTCGGACGTAACATTTTTAATACCCGTAACCTGACTTTTGAACCCAGTGTCAACATCGCCACGCCTTTAAATTACCGTCTCGGTCCCGGTGATGAAGTGATTATCGACATTTGGGGAGCCAGCCAGAACACTATCCGCCAACAGATTTCTCCTGATGGCACTATCAACATTCAGAAAATAGGTCCCGTCAACCTGAACGGCCTGACTATTTCTGAAGCCAATGACTATCTCAAGAAAACATTAAACAAGATATATAATGGTCTTAATAATACGAGTGACCCCACTTCTGACATCCGTCTGACTTTGGGTAGCATCCGTACTATTCAAATTAATGTGATGGGTGAAGTAGTCCAGCCGGGCACTTACTCTCTCTCTTCTTTTGCCACAGTCTTCCATGCGCTTTATCGTGCCGGTGGAGTCAGTGACATAGGAAGCCTTCGTAATGTTCAGCTGGTACGTAACGGTAAGAATATCGCCACGATCGACGTCTACCAATTTATCATGAAAGGCCACATTCAGGATGACATTCGTCTGCAGGAAGGTGATGTCGTGATTGTTCCTGCTTATGACGTATTGGTTAAGATCGACGGAAAAGTGAAACGTCCTATGCGTTTCGAAATGAAGAAGGACGAAAATTTATCTACTCTTATCAGTTATGCCGGTGGGTTTGAGGCCGACGCCTACACCCGTTCCTTGCGTGTCGTACGCCAAAACGGACAGGAGTATGAAGTAAACACAGTCAAAGACCTTGATTATAGTGTCTATAAAATGCGGAATGGTGATGTTGTGACTGCCGAGGCTATCCTTAACCGCTTCACTAATAAGCTTGAAATCCGTGGTGCCGTTTATCGTCCCGGTATCTACCAGCTAAACGGTAAACTGAATACCGTCCGCGAACTGGTGAACGAAGCCCAAGGCTTGACGGGTGATGCTTTCTTGAACCGTGCTGTCCTTTATCGCCAACGTGAGGACCTTACTACTGAAGTTATCCCTGTTGACATTAAAGCCATCATGGATGGTACTTCCCAAAATATCATCCTGGCGAAAAACGACATTCTTTATATTCCGAGTATCCATGATTTGGAAGATAGGGGAGATGTTGTAATCCATGGCGAAGTAGCCAAACCTGATTCCTATCCTTATGCTGATAATATGACTCTTGAAGACTTGATCATTCAGGCCGGAGGCTTGCGTGAAGCCGCTTCTGTTGTTCGTGTGGATGTATCGCGTAGAATCAGAAATCCCCATAGTACAGTGGATAATGATACGATTGGTCGGACGTATACATTCTCTCTGAAAGAAGGTTTTGTCGTTGACGGCACACCGGGGTTTGTTCTTCAACCTTATGATGAGGTTTATGTTCGCCGCAGTCCGGGTTACCAGGCTCAACAGAATGTAGTTGTTGAAGGTGAAATCCTGTTCGAAGGCTCATACGCCATGACCAGTCGTGAGGAACGTCTTTCCGATTTGATTCGCAAAGCCGGCGGTTCTACCAAAAACGCCTACCTACGCGGTGCCAAACTTACTCGTGTTGCTACTGAGGGTGAGAAGAAACGTATGGGAGATGTGATCCGTTTAATGAGCCGTCAGTTAGGTGAGGCTATGATGGATTCTTTGGATATTCATGTGGAAGACCATTTTACGGTCGGCATTGACTTGGAGAAAGCTTTAGCTAATCCGGGAAGCACGGCGGACATTGTCTTGCGTGAGGGTGATGTAGTCTTTATTCCCAAAAGTACCAATACGGTTAAGATCAATGGTGCTGTCATGGTTCCTAATACCGTTTCTTATATAGCGGGTAAGAATATCGATTATTATTTGAATCAGGCCGGTGGTTATTCAGACAATGCGAAGAAGAGCAAGAAGTTCATTGTTTACATGAATGGTCAGGTAACTAAGGTTAAAGGTAGCGGTAAGAAACAAATCGAGCCTGGTTGTGAAATAATCGTTCCCAGTAGATCTAAGAAACGTACTAATGTGGGTGAAATCCTGGGATATGCCACTTCTTTCAGTTCTTTGGGTATGATGATTGCCTCTATTGCTAATTTAATCAAGAAATAACGAATACCTTTATAATACTTTATTATGTCTACTTCGATGGAACAAACATCTGACTCTGCAAAGGAAGTGAAACAGCGACAGGATATTCATACGGATGATGAGCTTGAAATCGATTTGATGGAGCTTCTTCGTAAGGTTGTTGGTATTCGTAAGAAAATCTATAAAGCAGCCGGTATCGGACTAATAATTGGTATTATTGTTGCGATAAGTATTCCTAAGCAGTACACGGTTAAAGTTATTCTTTCTCCGGAAATGGGTAATAACAAAGGTGGCGGTTTATCCGGTTTAGCTGCATCTTTTTTAGGAAGTGGGGTTACTATGGGGGATGGAACTGATGCCTTGAATGCTTCCTTATCTGCTGATATTGTTTCTTCTACTCCCTTTTTGTTGGAACTTTCTAATATGAAAGTCCCTGTATTAGGGGGTGAGGAAATCTCTTTAAGTTCTTATTTGAATGAAGAGTCATCCCCATGGTGGGGTTATGTAATCGGATTTCCTGGCATGGTAATGGGGGGAGCAAAGTCATTGTTTACAGAAAATGAGGATGAACCCATATCTTCCGATAAAGTAAGTCGGGGCGCAATTGAACTTTCAAAGAAGGAAACGGAGAAAATTGAGACTCTAAAGAAAATGATAGCTGCCGCTGTGGATAAGAAAACCTCAATGACTTCTATTTCTGTGACTTTTCAGAATCCTAAGGTTGCTGCTGTTGTTGCCGATTCTGTAGTGAAGAAATTGCAGGAATATATAATAGACTACCGTACCTTCAAGGCAAAAGAGGATTGTATTTATTTGGAGAAACTCTTCAAGGAACGTCAGCAAGAATATTATGCTGCTCAGAAGAAATATGCCGATTATCTGGATTCTCATGATAATATCATTTTGCAGAGTGTTCGTACCGAACAGGAACGTTTGCAGAATGATATGAGCCTTGCTTACCAGGTATATAGTCAGGTTGCCAGTCAGCTTCAGGTTGCCAGGGCTAAAGTTCAGGAAGAAAAACCTGTGTTTGCTGTTGTAGAACCTGCTGTTGTCCCCTTGGAACCTTCGGGGACTAGTAGAAAGGTATATGTTTTAGCTTTTATTTTCCTATCAGTTTGTATTGTAATCTCTTGGAATTTGTTCGGGAAAGACCTTCTGGGCAAGTTCAAAGAAGTATGTGCCTAAAATCAATTTTTAATGTGATATGGTATCAACCACCAGTCAAATCAATAAATTTATAGAATTTGTAGCAGTTCTGGGAGATCTGATCATTCTGAATCTGGTATTGTTCTTTCTCCTTTTCTTTTGGGAAGAAATATTTGTCTCTTTACCTTTTTCTTGTAGGGTTTCCTGGATGATGACTTCGTTAAGTCTTTGCTATCTGGCTTGTTCTGGATCCCGCGGGAGGGTTTGGGATAGTCGGGGAATTCGTCCTGACCAACTTGTGTTGCGTGTGTTGAAGAATATTATAGCTTTTTCCATTTTTTGGGCATGTATCATGACTTTTAGTGGAATCTATATTTATTCTCCTCTTTTCTTTGTCGCTTATTTCTCTTTCCTCTTTGTCATCTTAAGTATTTATCGTATTATCATCCGTCATTTCCTAATAGTTTATTGTGCTAAGGGTAAGCATAGACGTTATGCTGTTTTTATAGGTGGAGGCAATAATATGCAGGTGTTGTATGAGGAGATGGAGAGTTCTTTAGCCTCTTCCCTATATGAGGTTGTGGGGTATTTTGATATAAAACCGGATGAAGCCTTTTCCTCCCAATGTTCCTATCTGGGTAATCCCGACGGTTTTTCAGACTTTATGTCCGCACATCCGGGAATCAAACATGTTTTTTGTTCTCTGTCGATGGAGGAAGGGCGCTATAATTTTTCTATTATGAATCATTGTGAAAACCATTTGCTTTATTTTCACGGTGTTCCTAATGTCTGTAAAGGTTTTCCTCGTCGTATCTGGCACAGTATGGTTGGCAATATGCCTATCTTGAATCTGCGTTATGAGCCTTTGGGTAAAATGGAAAATCGTATATTGAAGCGGATATTTGATGTTGTTTTCTCCGTTTTTTTTCTGGTTACTGTTTTTCCTTTTGTTTATATCATAGTGGGAAGTATTATAAAGTTGACTTCTCCCGGTCCTGTATTCTTTAAGCAAATGCGTACAGGTTTGAACGGTGTGGATTTTGTGTGTTATAAATTCCGTTCTATGAAAGTGAATGATGAAGCTGATAGTAAACAGGCTACGGTTGATGATCCCCGTAAAACAAGATTTGGAGATTTCCTCCGTCGTTCTAATATTGACGAATTTCCTCAGTTTATCAATGTCTTTAAGGGTGATATGTCGATAGTTGGTCCCCGTCCTCACATGTTGGCTCATACGGAGACTTATGCCCGTTTGATTGATAAATATATGGTGCGGCACTTTATAAAACCGGGGGTAACCGGTTGGGCTCAAACACATGGTTTTCGTGGTGAAACGAGGGAACTTTCACAGATGGAGGAACGTGTTAAGGCTGATATTTGGTATATGGAGCATTGGACAATGCTGCTTGACTTATATATCATTTATAAGACTGTGGCAAATGTAGTTGTAGGAGAAAAGAACGCATATTAAGACTAGTAAAGGTCAAAGAAGAGAATTATAAAAATATGGGTAACATTTGTACATATCTAAGTTCACATATAGCATCATTTTTTTCTAGTGGTAGTGCACGTAGTATTGCTGTGAAGAAAAATATAGTGGGTTCTTTACTCCTTAAATGTATTAGTATTTTAATTTCTTTACAGATAGTTCCTTTAACGATTGATTATGTAAATCCTACACGTTATGGTATTTGGCTTACACTCAGTTCCATTATTGCTTGGCTCTCTTATTTTGATTTAGGATTTGCGCATGGTTTTCGTAATCGGTTTGCGGAAGCGAGAGCAAAAGGTGAAAATGGTTTAGCTAAAGAGTATGTTAGTACTACATATGCAGTTCTTTTTTTACTTTTCTTTATTGTTTTCCTTATTGCATTTGTAGTTAATAATTTTTTAGATTGGGGGGAACTTTTAAATATAGATCCTAGTTATAATAAAGAACTTCAAGTTGTATTTGGGATTCTGGCATGCTTTTTTTGTTTGAATATAGTAGCAAGTGTATTTACTACGATGTTAATGGCTGATCAAAAACCGGCATTAGCATCTTTAATTCAAACTGGAGGTCAATTACTAGCTTTCATTGCAATTTATATCCTTACTAAAACAACGATGGGTAGTCTTGTTGCTTTAGCTTTTGTTTTTTCAGGAATTCCCTGTTTCTTACTTATATCACTGTCGGTAGTTCTCTTTTGTACTAAAAAATATAAAGATATTGCTCCCTCTATTCAAAGCATTCGTTTTTCTTTAACTAGGAAGATATTAGGGTTAGGGGGGCAATTTTTTATTATAACGATTTCAATGTTATTCATCTATCAATTTGTTAATATTATAATTTCTCGTATAGAAGGTCCTGAAGCAGTTACACAATATAATATTGCATATAAATACTTTAATGTACTTAACATGGTAGCCTTTGTTATTTTAACACCTTTTTGGTCTGCATTTACTGATGCTTATGTACAGAAAGATTTTGAGTGGATGAAGCGAATTTTGAAAAAATTAGAAAAGTTATGGCTTTTGTCTATTCCTATTCTTATAATCATGTTGCTATGCGCTAACTGTATGTATAAATGGTGGATTGGTGAAAGTGTTCATATATCTTTTTCTTTGTCGATTTGTATGGCTTTTTATGTGTTGTTTCAAACTGGGGGAGGGGTCTATATGTATCTCATTAATGGAACCAGTAAAGTGCGTTTGCAATTAATTATTTATTTAATGTTTGCTATTGTTTCAATTCCTATAATAAACATTTGCTGTCAATATTATGGTATTGAAGGAGCATTAATTGTTCCAACTATTGTTTTTGGCTTGCAAGCAGTCATAGGAAAAATCCAGATTACTAAAATCATTAATAATAAAGCTTATGGCATTTGGCTTAGATAATGAGAATTTTGTTTATCAGATAGTCTTTCAAATATAGTTGTATTTTGGTAAAATAGGACATGTACTAATTAATAATTAGGTTAAGTAATATTTTAAATTTGTAGTCAATACGGTGTGAAAGTCGTATATTTTACTAGATATTGCATGATGCTTCTGTGTAAATACTTTAATTGTTTTTCATGCGAATCATATAATCTTGGAGTGAAGTTCTCATGTATGGGATTATATCGTACATGTTTTTATATTAAGTCTTGAAAAATGTATCAAATTTGCTTCTTTTTAGGGATATGGATAGAGTTAGTGTTTTAACTGTTAAAAATAAAATAATATTATTTTTTAGTAAAGTGAGAATAGCTAAGGGGGCTATTTTGTTGGGGAAAATACGGATATATAATTATGGAAAGATTTTTATAGGTAATTCTTTTTCTTTAGTGGGATTGTCTTTTTTTAATCCATTGTGTCGGCATACAGCTTCTATTCTTAGAACAGAGAAGAATGCAATATTGGAAATAGGAGATTCTGTAGGTATAAGTTCTTCAGTAATTTGGGCTTTTAGAAAGATTTATATAGGAAATCATGTAAATATTGGTGCTGATTGTGTAATTATGGATTCTGATGCACATGCTTTGAAAGTGGAAGATCGTTTGTTGGGAAAAGATGTTCAAGAAAGAATGGAAAGCCCTATTTATATTGGCAATAATGTTTTTATAGGTACTCGCTGTATTGTATTGAAAGGTGTGTCAATTGGAGATAATTCTGTGATTGGAGCTGGTTCTGTTGTTACTAAATCAATACCTGCTAATTGTATTGCTGCGGGTAATCCATGTAAAGTGATTAAATATTTAGGTGAATAATGAAGCTATATTTTATAACAACTGGAGGAGGGCTAGGAAATCAAATCATGTCATATGCTTTGTGGCTATATTTGAAAAGATCTGGATATCGAACTATGCTTTATCTTAGGGTAAATTATTTAGTGCGAATATTCAATATAAAGGATGGTCTGGTTAAAAAGAACTACTTTTTAGATTGTTTTGTAAATGTATTGAAACGTTATGGGAGTTGTGTTAGATTATTCAATCGTTGGTTTAGTAGAATAGGATATATTGAATATACTTCGTTTTTCGGGTTAAATGTAATTGATTATCCCGAATGGGGGAATTATAAATTTGTTAATGAAATATTACCTGAATTAAGAATGGACTTATTGTTCCCTGAGGATAGCAATCAACAGAATAAATCTGTTCTGGATATGATGCGAGAGTCAGATTCTGTTAGTATCCATGTTCGAAGAGGTGATTATCAGAACTCTGTTCATTGGAGAGTTATTTTAGGAGATATTTGTGATAAAAAATATTATGAGGATGCAATTGAAAAAGTTTATTCTCTGTTGTCTAAACCTGTTTTTTTTATTTTTTCAGATGATATAGAATGGGTTAAATCTAATCTTAATTTAGATCATCCAGTTTTTGTTGATTGGAATCAAGGAGAAAATTCGTTCCGCGATATTCAGTTAATGTCGTATTGCAAAGTGAATATAATAGCTAACAGTACTTTTAGTTTATGTGCATCTTGGCTTAATGTAAATACGAATCCAATACGCATTGTTCCTTCTAAATGGTTGAATAGCTATTTTGATAATTTATTAATTAAATATATACCTTCTGATTGGATTATTATTAATAACAAGAAACCAACCATTTCTATCATAACTAGTTCTATTCTTTCAGAGTGTTCTATAAAAGATATTTTAAAACAACGATATTCTGATTTTGAATTAATACTTAATGATAGTGGTGAGGTGAAGATTTTTGATGGTCGGATTAAAACCGGAGAGATAAATGGTAGGTATATTTATAATTACACGCGGAGTGATTCTTTAAAATTTAGAAATCGAAATTATCTATGGAATTGGTTATCGAAAATATATGCAGACGAATTATATGGATGATATCGTTTTATTATTAACAGCTTGTATTAATCCTAATGGGATGTCGTATACTGTAGTTCAGGATATTGAATTACGTAAAAAGCAGTATAGAGAGAGTTTGTCTTTTTATTTAACTCATACCAAATATAAAATTGTTTTTATCGAGAATTCAAATATAGATATATCTTGCCTATATCAAAAAGAAATTTCTGAAGGTAGATTAGAATGTATTACTTTTGATGGGAATAATTATGATCGTTATTTAGGGAAAGGCTTTGGAGAAGCTTTAATTTTGAATTATGCATACATTCACTCAAAATTAATTGCTCAATCCCATTATATCGTAAAAATAACTGGTAGAGTAATTGTTGAGAACGTGATAGAATTAATAGACTCATGTTCTTTGGATAAGAAAAGTGTGTATTGTGAATTGGGGTTAAGAGAGAAAACTACAGTTTCAGTATTTTTCATAGCTCATAAAGACTTTTATCCATTATTTCTTTCGAAAAGAAATTTGATTAATGACTTTTCTAAGTGCTATTTCGAAAAAGTGTTATTTCAGTCTATTTTAGAATGGAGAAAGGATATTCATCATAAATATTCTCCTTTCTATTTACCTGTTCATTTGAGAGGAATATGTGGAACTTCTGGTGCTGTATATCCTACTGGAAATAAAGTAAAGGCTTTTGTAAAATATATATTATATTTATTTTTTAAACGATTTCTTTTTATAGAATAACTAATGTGGCATGAAGGATACTATGGGAACTGGAGATGATTCTTCTCTATCATCTTGTGCTTCTTCTGTTATAGGCGAAGGTATTTCTGAGAAGCATTACTCTAGCTTAAAATGCTCTAAAAAAAAAACATAGTATTTTAGTTGATAATCTTTGTGTATTTGCTATGTTACTTGTTTTAATAGGGCATGCTGATGTCGTTGATCATTATCGTACATTATGGATTTATAAGTGGGTTTATCTTTTTCACATGCCTTTGTTTTTCTGTGTTTCGGGATATCTGTTTGCATTAACTGAAAGTTACAGTTTGAAAGTAAGTACATTTGTTAGGAAAAAGACATTTCGATTGTTGATACCTTTAGTCGTAATTACAACGATTGGATTCCTGCTAAAGTCACAAATAGGAATAGCAGCAGAACGTCCTGTTAGTACGGACTTTATATCTTATTTGCATTGTTTTCTATATCCTAATGATAATCCTGTTGCTTATCTTTGGTTTCTAACTGTCTTGTTTGAAATTCAAATTCTCATATTTGTTTACTATAATTTTTTGGCTATTAATGTAAAATGGTTGCTTCCTATTGCTATTGTGGCATTCTATATTATTCCAGAAATAAATTTTTTGTATGTTTCACAAGCAATTTATTACATTGTATTTTTTGTATGCGGAATATTGTTCTGTAGATATGAAAAAGAAGTTATTGATTACTTGCATTTAAGAAGCTGGGGTATGATGATATTATTGGGAGTGCTTTCTGTTAGTTCTCCATATATCATATTACCAATTTATTTTGCAATTATATATGCATTGATAGGAATATTTTTTAGTATTTCATTAGTGTTGAATCTGCAGAAAAAAAACATCAAAATATTCCCGAAATTACGTAAATATACTTATACTATTTTTTTGTTGTCGTGGTTTTCTCAATCATTTTGTCGTACGGTTCTTATGTCTCATTTTAATTTTTCTTATTGGCCTTATATTACTGTGATTTCCTTTATTTCAGGTTTATTTATCTCATATGGTATTGGAGCTATAGCAAATAGATATTTAAAAACAGGAGTGTTGGCCCGATTTCTTCGAATTTCTATGGGATTATAACTTGTTTTTGTTGTAAGTTGGTGATGCATGTGTAATTAATATTTTCAGTATAAATGTAAATCAAATTTTGAAATGAAGTTATTATCAATTATTATTGCTACATATAATGCAGGTAATACATTAGATGCTTGCTTGACAAGTATAACTAAACAGAAAAGTAGTGAGATAGAACTATTAATTATTGATGGGGGGTCCTCCGATAAAACTCTTGATATAATTCATTCTTATGGAGATAAAATAGATGTTTTAATATCTGAGCCAGATAAAGGTATTTATGATGCATGGAATAAAGGTATATCACATGCAACAGGGGCTTGGATTATGTTTATAGGGGCTGATGATATATTGGTTGAGAATTCATTGTCGCCCTATATACAGTATGTTAAGCAAATATCTACCCAAAACTATGATTTAATAACTGCGTGCGCATATTTTGTCGATTTGAAAGGTAAACTGATAAAGAAAGTGGGTGAACCTTTTAGTTGGGAGAGAGAAAAAAGGAATATGAATATTTCTCATGGTTCCACCTTACATAATAGAAATCTTTTTCAAAAAATAGGTAAATATTCATTGGAATATAAAATATGTGCTGACTATGAGTTGTTGATACGAGAAGGACAAAATCTTTGTTGTGCATTTTATAATCAGGCGGTACTTGTGTTTAAAGTAGGTGGAGCTAGCTTTTCTATGGAATGTCAGTATGAGACATTCAGAATCAGAAAAAAATATCATACCGTACCATTAGTTATTAATCTGTATCTGTGTTTGAGAAGAATGGTAGGGATTATGTTGAAATCTATTGTATACATTACCAAATAGAATAACAATAGTGTCATTGACTTCTAAGAAATATTACTTTTTACTTTTTCTTATTGTTCTATTGATTGGGTTTCAACAATTCCCAGTTCTTCGTATAGGGGGAAGTTTTAAAATATATGAGCTACTATCTTTGATTCTACTATTAAAATTTAGGAATCATGGATTTTGGACTAGTAAGCTTATTGCATTATGGGTATTATTTGTACTTTCTCCTATTGTCAGTTTTTGCTATTCATGGCTTTTTCTTGATATCCCTTCTGATTTTTATTTGCGTTACCCTGAAGCAACAGAGTCTTTCAAATTTGGAAATAGAATATTTTCAGTATTGCAAATAATATATATGCTTTTTTGTTTTTCAGTTCTCTCGGGTATCTATCGAGAACGACGACTATATAAATATTTTGATTATCTGCGGAGGTATATTGTGATTATAGGAACATGTATAGCTGTATATTCTTTATTTGCTCTTTTTGTTTATGATCCAATACCATATTTACCTTCGTTTCTTCAAAATAAGTCTGTTTATGATTTTAGAAGTAGCGGTCTATCTCAAGAACCAGGGAATTATGTAATCTATCAAGTGTGGGTTGTGTTATTTACTTATTATGCGAAAGAACTATTTTCAATAAAAGTTTGGTTATTTATGCTGACAATAAATGTTTTATCGTTATTTTTCACATTCTCAACTTCACTCATTGCTTTTGTTGTATTGATTATATTGTCTTATTTTCTTTGTTCTACAACTAAAAAACAAAAGATATCCATTGTATTTATATCCTTTATTTTCTTTTGTGTCGGATATTTTGTATTACTTGAAAGTGGGTACTATGATTTGTTTGAGACTTTATTTTTAAATAAAGCAACCAATTTTTTTTATGCGCCAGATCATACATTGGATAGTGGCAGTTTTAGGAGTTATACAGGTCGGATTGGATGGGAAATTTTTTATAATCAGCCTCTTTTGGGTGTGGGAGTAGGAAATAGTGTTTATTATATGCATTTATATGAATTTAAGATGGGAATTGTGAATTTTGGGGATACGTTGAGTTTAGGAATATTCCCTCAAAATCTTTATGCTTGCGTATTTGCAGAACAAGGACTTATTGGTGGTTGTGCTTTACTGTTTTTTTTATTAGCAGTAGTGAAGGAACTATGGAAATATCGGAATGAAAAACCTTATGGACGAATGTTTTTTGTAGGAGGTCTTTTTAATGTTGCAGTAACACTGTCTAATCCTCTCGTTTATGCATTGTTTATATGGGTATTTTTGGTATTGGCTTTGGGTTATAATAAGTATATTCATGAAAAAGATTCTAATTTTTGAGGGTAGAGAAACTATAGGTGGGGGACAAATCATAACGAAGCGTATTTGTGACATCCTCTCATCCAAATACGATGTCTCTGTATTTATTCCGGGTCAAGATAATGGTATATCTAACTTATTGTCTAATTATAAACAATACCACTACCAATTAGTGCCATATTCTAGTGGAAAAAAAAGAATAAAAGATTATTTTTTATTCTTTTATAATGCATTTTTTACATATCAAATGCTACGTAAGTTATTAAAGGAAAAGCATTTTGATTTGTTGTACATTCAACACCAAAATATTCTTCCTGTTTGTGTATTAGCAAATTGGGGGGTAAGAAATAAAATAGTATCCCATCTTCATGTTATTTATATCGATAAACAAGCAAGAAGAATGATATGTTGTTTTTTGAATCATAAGTACGTGAAAAGAATCTTTGGTGTATCAAGATATACACTTTCGCAGTTATCTCAGCAAAATTTGAAAAAGAGTTCTATATTATATAATCCGATTCCATTAAGAGAAAAAATAAAGATAAGTTGTTCATCTCATAAAATAGCAATAGTAGGGGATGTTGTTAGATTTAAAGGTCATCACATTGTGTTTGAAGCGATGCAATCTTTACCCGAAAATAGTGAGCTTCATGTAATTGGCAACCTTTTGGATAAAAAATATTTGGAACAACTGCAGTCTTTCTCGATTAAGTGTGTCTATACCGGATTAATATCAGATGTTGCAAATTACCTTGTTGAAAATCAAATAAGTTTAGTGATAATTCCTTCCATTTCTCCTGAAACATTTTCTTTGTCAATGACCGAAAGCTGGGCACTAGGTATTCCTACAATTGCTACTGATGATTATGGAATGAAAGAAATTGTTGAAAAATATATACCACTTTATTGCGATGTTATATTGTTTAACAAGGGGGATGTTGTTGATTTAGTAGCAAAAATTTTAAATCTTTATAATGATGAATGTTTATATCGGAAAGTTTCTGATGCTGTTTATTGTGTTATCAGAGAGCATTTAAATGAAGGAAAATTTAAAAAAAGACTTTTGAATGAAATATCATCAATTATATAAATAAGGTTGATCAAATATGAAAGTAGCTATCATCCAAGAATGGTTAGTAACCGTTGGCGGTTCAGATAAAGTAGTCAAAGCTATTGCGGATGTATTTCCTGACGCAGATATTTACACCTTAGTTGCTAAAAAACAAGTTTGTGACGAATTAGGGATTGACTGGAATAAAGTCCATACATCATTCATTCAGAAGTTGCCTTTAGGGGTAAAGAAGCATAGGATGTATTTGCCTATATTTCCGTTTGCAATAGAACAGTTTGATTTACGGGGATATGATGTGATTATATCATCTTCTCATGCTGTAGCCAAAGGAGTTCTAACCAAAGCGGATCAATTGCATATTTGTTATTGTCATTCTCCTATTCGTTATGTATGGGATATGTATCATGAATACTTGGAAGAATCGGGGTTGACAAAAGGCTTGAAAGGATATCTAGCTAAATATATGCTTCACCGTATTCGTAAATGGGATTTGATATCCAGCTTCCGGGTTGACTATTTTATAAGTAATTCCGATTATGTGGGACGTCGAATTCAGGAGACTTATAGGCGGGATGCTGTAACAATTCACCCTAATATTGATATTTCTAACTTTGATTTGTGCGTAGAGAAAGAAAATTTCTATTTAACTAGTAGTCGTTTGGTGGGATATAAGAAAATAGATCTTATTGTCGAAGCTTTCAGTCGTATGCCTAATAAAAAGCTGGTTGTGATTGGTGGAGGTCCTAATTTGGAAAAGATACGCAAGATTGCTGGGCATAATGTAACTGTCATGGGATATCAGTCATTTGCGGTACTAAAAGAAAAGATGCAGAAAGCTAAAGCCTTTGTTTTTGCAGCAGATGAGGATTTTGGTATGATTCCGATCGAAGCGCAATCATGTGGGACTCCTGTTATTGCTTATGGCAGGGGAGGTTCTTTGGAAACAGTAAAAGAAGGAGTAACAGGTCTTTTCTTTTATGAACAAACTGTAGAATCGGTTATTGATGCAGTAGAAAGATTTGAAAAACTAGAAACACCGTTTGATCCTAAAATAATACGTAACCATGCGGAGACTTTTTCGGAAGAACGTTTTAAGAAGGAAATAAAGGAGTTTGTAGAGTTAAAATATAATGAATTTAATCATCTAGTGAAATGAGTTATTTTATATTTGGCGGTTCCGGTTTTATCGGTACACACCTTATTGCTCTAATTGATAATATATATCCGGGTACAAAAATATACAATCTGGATATTGTAAAGAATAACCATGAAGGTAAATCTACATATATCAATTGTGATGTTCGTTCTGAAATAAACATTGATATTTCCGTTACTTCCGAAGACGTCATTTTTAACTTTGCAGCCGTTCATCGTACCCCGGGACATCCGGATCAGGCTTATTTTGAGACGAATATTCGTGGTGCAGAGAACGTATGTGCTTTTGCCGAGAAGTTCGGGATAAAGAAAATCGTTTTTACCAGTTCCATAGCTCCTTATGGTGCAGCTGAAGATTTGAAAACAGAAGAGACGCTTCCCACACCGAACACGCCTTATGGAATTTCTAAGTTAGTGGCTGAAAAAATACATACGATTTGGCAGGCAAAAAAGTCGAACGAACGACAACTTACTATTGTTCGTCCGGGTGTGGTATTCGGTAAAGGGGAAAATGGTAACTTTACTCGTTTGTATTGGGGTATCCGTGGCGGTAAGTTCTTCTATCCGGGCCGTAAAGATACGATTAAAGCTTGCATTTATGTGAAAGAATTGGTTCGCTTTATGCTTTATCGTTTAGAGAATCATAATGAAGGAGTAGAGTTATATAACTGTACATATGAACCAGCTTTTACTATCGAGCAAATAGTAGAAACGATGAAAAAGGCTACGGGAGTACAACGTACTGTTGTCGAGGTGCCGGGAAGTCTTCTAATGACAGTTGCAAGGATTGTCGGTTCGTTAGGGGGAAAAGCTTTAGGTATTTGTCCTGCTCGTGTGAAGAAGTTAATGATTTCTACTAATATATGCGGAAAGAAATTGGCTGATTCGGGGTATAAGTTTCATTATACATTTGAAGAAGCTATTAAGGATTGGTATAGAGATAACGATAATAAGTATTTGAGATGATTTTTCTGAAACAATTTGGGTATATAAAATAAATGTTGAGATGTAATAAACACGTGAGTGTTTCGTATGTGAGATGAAAAAAATGTAGGTCCCTAGCTTCATGCTGTTTACAGCATGATTCTCCTACATTGTGGATTAGAAATAGCGCGACGGCGCATTTCTAATCTACGCCCTGACATCGGAGGTTAAAGCCGATGTGAATTTCCCACTATATCAACTGTCTGTGAAGATCGTTGATATTTCCTAATTTTACGTATAGTGATGTATTTAGACACACAAATATAAAGAAAAAACATTGGGAGATTTGTATCGAAATATCCCAATGTTTGATTTCAATCATTGAGATGTTTTTTTCAAATCTTCCGATGTTTTTCCGACTCTCCAAAAGGACAAAAGGACAAAAAGGATATATATGATTGTTTTTATTCATCTTACTATAAGAACTATGAGGTATATTGCTGATCTTTATTATATTAAGTGCTTTTATAGACGTGTAACCTTACGAATATTGAAATCGTGTTTTGCGCCAACCTGAATCGTTTTGTTTGTCATGAAATGATTGGGCAACTCTTGAACAAAATTACCTATATTGTCAGGATTATTTAGTGAAAGGGCCGTGCTTGGAAAGAAGAGCGATATCTTGTTCGCGTTTGCTTCCGCCTTCAATGATACAATCATTCGACAATATGGTGATATTATTGTACAAATTCGGGGAAAATAAAGGAGCTCCTTTCTGGAATTCCTCTCCCAACTAATAGGCTTCGTCGTTGGCATTGGAATTTTTATAGTACCATAGGGGATTTTTGTCCTTATGTCCTTTTGTCCTTTTGAAAGGAGGGCACGTTGGTGGGGGAAAGAAGAGGTGTGTGAGATTTATAACTTGCTTGTATCCAGTAGATAAACTCTCGTTGCTTTTTTAGGGACGAAAATTTGTGTGCTCGAAAAAATGCAGGAAGCTCACGTAATATGCTTTTTTGTGAATAGTGTCAGTGACAGTTGATTTTAGCAGTGGATCGCTAATTGTTTCCCTATGTGGACAATATTTGATAAAGTAATAAAAACTGAAATATTATAAATTATTAATCATAGAATGACATGGCAAAAGAAAAACAGGAACCATACGAGTTTTTGAGCAATTTGGTATTGGCTTTAATGGATATGGATCGTATTTTCAGTAACAGTTTTTTTACGAGCGAACTTGATATCTCTCCCAAAACACTGAGTGAGATAAGACGGGGAGAGGATATGTGCATTTATCAGTATGTACGGGTGATACGGTGTATGATGAAGTATCTTCATTTAATTGTTCGAATGGATATGTTGCTAAAGGAATTAAGAACCGTATTAGCTTCCAATTGTGATTTGGTGGTTGCTACGATTCCGCACCGTTTTCACGGAACTTACCAACCGAAAGAGTGGGTGGTAGTAATGCATTGGGATGGTATAAGATAAATGTTGAAATGAAGAAATATGTAGGTCCCTAGATTCATGATAAACTCATGAAATCCCTACATTTTGCAGGTTAGAAATCGTACAGCGGTATATTTTTAACTTGACCCTCGTATCGGTGTAAAAACTGATATGTATCTATATGTGAAATATACCAACTGTCTGTGAGGATCGTTGGTATATTGCGTTTTAAGGGAACGTTGTACCATAGGGGAGTGGAAAATAGAATAGATGGTTAAAGAATACAAAAAAAGAGCAAACTCATAATATTCCTAAATCTTTCCGGAATCTGTATCGTTATTTGTAGCATAGAATAAAGTATAGTATTAACGCTAAAAGAATAACGATTATGAAGAAATTTCTATCTCTACTTGTACTGGCTCTGGTAGCCGTGCAGTTTTCATTCGCAAAAGATGTGATAACTAAAGACATGAATCAGTTGCCGCTTCCGGCACGTAATTTTATCAATAGTAATTTTACAAAACCACAGGTTGCCCATATCAAAATTGATAAGGATATGATGGAGTCTACCAAGTATGAAGTGTTATTGATGGATGGTACGGAAATTGATTTTGACAGTAAGGGAAACTGGGAAGAGGTAAGTGCTAAGAAAGGGCAGACTGTTCCTGTTAGTATTGTTCCGGGATTCGCTGTCAACTACCTGAAAGCACATAATTTTGTGAATGAAGGAGTGACGAAAGTGGAACGTGACCGCAAAGGGTATGAGATTGAATTGTCTACCGGGCTTTCTTTCAAATTTGATAAGAAAGGAAAATTTATCAAGGCTGATGATTAACTAGTTGCAGTAAATAGACCTAAACAAGAAGATAACTATGTGGAGATTTAAGTTTAGAGCATGGGCAGTAGTGTTGCTTATGACTGCCCTTTCTTTCGGCGCATGTGATAATGACGATGATGATACTTTTGTTCCGCCCAGTAATATTACGGAGGCCTTGAAACAGGTATATCCGGCTGCCCAGAATATAGAATGGGAGATGAAAGGTGCTTATTATGTAGCTGACTGTTGGGTGAGCAATGATGAATTGGAAGTCTGGTTTGATGCTAATGCCAACTGGGTGATGACAGAAAATGAACTGAACAGTATTGATCAGTTGGTGCCGGCTGTTTATACGGCTTTTATGGATTCTAAATATAACGCGTGGGTAGTGACAGATGTATATGTGTTGACATTTCCACAGAATCCGATGGAATCTGTGATTCAGGTGAAACAAGGTAGCCAGCGCTACTCGCTTTATTTCACGCAGGATGGCGGATTGATACATGAGAAAGATATCAGTAACGGAGATGATACGAATTGGCCGCCAACTGAATAACTTTTAATCATAAAAATGACAACGGACTATTTCTATAAAAGGAATGGTCCGTTGCTTTTTATAATTACATTTGTTTGTAATCCTTGGCCAATCCTCCTTCACTTGTTTCTTTATAGAGTGACGGTAGGTCATGTCCGGTCTGTTTCATCACTTGCACTACTTTGTCGAAAGAGACACGGTGCATGCCATCGGTGAAAGCTGAATAAAGATTAGCATCCAGCGCACGTGCGGCGGCGTATG
>OIFE01000867.1_pt1 | contig 18591 bp, 33 predicted proteins | sample 1581921 | NCBI WGS metagenome assembly OIFE01 (sample SAMN04414075, study PRJEB24778) | human gut metagenome | material: faecal | host: Homo sapiens | reverse complement strand
TCCTGCAATAAAAAATGCTATTATTCCAGAAACTAATCCCCCTATAATGGATAATATAATTTCTTTATGCTTTTTTATGAAATTTGAAATATTTTTAAAAATATTTCTTACTTTATCAGCAAATACTTCAACTTTACTTAGTAATCCATCAGTAGCTTTCTCTTGTTGAGAAAAATCCCAATCATCCATTCCAATATTACCAATTCCAGAACTATCACCAGATCCACTATCACTATCTGAACCAGTTGAGCTAATAGTATTTATTTCATCAATTCCCATTAACCCCTTTATTTCTTTAGCTGCTTTTTTGGCTGCACTTCCAACTCCACTAGTTGAATTGCTTAAATTATCCATTGCATTAGTTGCACTTGATACATCAGAAGCTACAGCTCCTATACCTGAACTTGAATCACTCTTTACACCAAATAATCGTTTCATAAATGCACTAAATACATTAGCCAGTTGAACTAATTTCCCCATAATTGTATTTATCACTTTTATTACTGGAGTTAATGCTGCAATAAATCCTTGTCCTAAACTTGCCCTCAAACTATCAAATTGTAATTTTAATATTCTTACTTGATTGGCCCATGAATCACTTGTTCTAGCAAAATCTCCCTGTGCTAAAGATAATTGTTGTTGAACAAAAGCGTATCTTAATGCAACCTTTTCTTGTTCTGTCATTTTAGCTGTAGTTTTTCCATAACCATTTGCTAATGCAAATTGATCTAATGCAGTTTGTGTCATTACTACTCCTAAATCTTTTAATGATTCAGTTTCGCCTGTAAATACTGATTTTAATTTAGTATAAGCTTCTCCTTGTGTAATATTATAAAACGAAGCTACATCTCCAGCTAATCCAGTAAGTGTTGTTGACATTGCATAAGCTTCACTTTCTACAAACCCGAAGGCTTTTGCCATTGCTCCAAATGTTCCAGTGTATTGTTTAGCCATTGTTTCACTTAAACCAAATTGAAAAACTGCATTTTGAGCAAAATTATTTACTTGCTCATTCATTTTACTAAAAGTAACATCTACTACATTTTGTACTTCTGCTAAATCACTTCCTAAATCAAGGCATGCTGATGTAAATTCAGTTATTTTTTTTATTGCAAATGCTCCAGCTAATATCTTCCCAGCTTTACTTGCTATATTAGTTATTCCTCTCATTTGCCTATCAAATTGATTTTGATTAACAACTAAATCTAAACCAATTTGTCCTACACTTTCTGTTGACATATCTCACCCCTTTAATGAAAAACTAAAACACCTAGAATAAACTAGGTGCTTACTTACTATTGGCCATTGAGATGAACATATTTTTAAATGCATTCATTGCATCTTCATAACTTTCTTTGTCAACATTCTTAGATTGTCTTCTTTTCCAATCACTTTGTATTCTTTTTTGATCTTTAGTAAATCTTTTTATTATTTCTTTATCCTTTTCGGCTCTAATTGAAATAATTTGCCCTAATGGTGTATCTGGCATAAGTCCACTAAGTAAAGTTGCAAATTCACTCCATGTCATATCCTGTTCATTTCTCAACCTTATTCCATATTGCTTTGCAAAACTTGCTTCTATTAAATCATAATCCTCTAATAAATCATACCAAGATTCTTGCTTATCTTTAGCTGGGTGTATTAAAATTCTTTTCTACTTCTTCATAGCTTTGGTCAGAAACTCCAGCCATAATACCTATAAATAAAACTTTATAATCTGCAAATGACAATTCCATACTTTCAATTTCTTGAAAAGCATTTTGTCCTAATGCTAATTTAACAACCTTATCCATCGCTGCTAATTCATTTTTATTATTTTGCATTTCTTGATTAATTAATAACATAGTATTTTTGCTATTATTAATTTTATATTCTTTTCCTTCTGCAACTTTTATTACTGGTTTATCATTACTTAATTTCTTTGAAATATCTATCATACTCATTTTTTATTCCTCCGTACTAATTGTTGGCTTACCATTTGAAAGCACTTCAAACTCTAATGCTCCTACATTTGTTGCGTCCCCAGAACCTACATTTGTAACATTAACTATACAATCAAATGATACTTTTGTTCCATCTGGAAATATCCATTCAAATTTACTCTCTAAATCTTGTGCATTTTTAAATAATAATCCTGCTACATAATCATTCCCATCATCTCCAACACACCTTTTACCACTTAATGAAATAGAAAATCCTTTTCCAGTTGACATTCTTCTAGTCCAACCTTCTTGGTCTAAAGCCGACCATTCTTCGATATTGTTATCCATAGATAATGAAAATGTTTCTAAATCTTTAATAGTTTTCATATCTGTTGGTTGAGTACTAGCAGCACCCTTTATACCTATTTTAAATTTATTTTGGTGTACTGGATAAACTCCACTTTCTACTTTAGACATTATCACTCATTCCTTTCATAATAAAATTCTATATCTATAACTCTTTCATATATTCCTTTTTCATCTGTTCCTACATCTATAGGCTCATTTGTATTTAACTTAATCATTTTTATTCTATGATTATTAATAACTACACTATTTTGCTTTAATATCTCTTCAAATAATCTATATGAGAACTCTTCTGTTTCCCTTGCATTTAAATTCCAATGTATAAGTACAGTAATTGCTTTTACTTCATAAGAAGAGTTTTCTCGCCCTCCTAGTGCTATTCTAGGAGATATAGTATTTTTACCTTGATATACTCCAATTGATTTATTATTCTTATTATCAAGCTTTCCTATATAATAGTTATCTGCTTTATTTTCAAGAGTTTTTAACCAATTTCTTATATCTGCTAAACCTAACATCAAACCCCTCCTAATCTTTTATAAAACTCTTTAAAAGTCTTTTGGCAGAAGTCCTTTTCTTCTCCATCAATCCAATCTGCATACCACTTACCTTTTGCATTTGTATTCTCATGGGTTTTGAAATTATATTCTGGATGATAATATAGCCTTCTTGCATATGGAGTTGATGAAACTAAAGTAACAGTTCCTTTTAAACTATTAGAGTAATCAACAAATGTACTCTCATTTTGAAGTGTTCCCTTATCAAACGGAATTACCTGTGCTTGTACTACTTCTGTATGTAAAGCTTCTGCAGTCATTTCTAAAGCTTGTATTTGTGCTCGTGTTAACTGTTTAATTCTTTGTTGATTAATTATTACAGTACTTGTCGCTCTTGCCATAACTTAAACCAACTCCAACTTAGTATAATTAACTGTTCCATCTGGATTACGTGCTTTTTCACCTTTGTATATATTTCTTTTACCCTCAAAGACTTTTACTTCTCCATCAGATATAACAGAAATACCAGGAGCAATATCTCCTGGTATCAAGACAGTTCCTTCTATTTTAATAAGTTTCTGTTCTGCTGTTAAAACCGTTTTAGCCTTATCTTGATAATTACATTTAGTATCAATTTCAATAGCTTTTAAAGGCTCACCATCTTCATTTATTCCTTCTTGAAAAATAATAACTTTAATTGGAGTTTTACAAAACTTTTTAGGTACTAAACATGGATATTTCATAATTAAAACCTCCTAAAACTTAATGAACATAATCCTGTTTGTTTTAATGTTTCATGTAACTCTGTTGGTATTGCAACACCTTTTATTAATTGAACATTCCAACTACCACCAAAGTTCATTGATACTCCATTAATGCTATAACTAGATAATACATTTTCAATAAGTTCTGCATTTTCATACTCAAACTCTGCTAATTCACAAGTTACTTCTTTAATAATATCCTTTTGAAAATCTGTTAATTTTTCAAACCCTAACCCCTTAATCCTATTAAAAGTTAATGTGTCAATATGCCTACTTGCTTTTCTTAATGATTTATCTATGTCACTATCATCTATTTCATTACCTTTAAAGATATCTGTATAATATGCTTTATCTACATATGACATATACTCACATCCTTAAATTAAAAGAAGGATACTATTGAGCACCCTTCTTTAATTCCTTATTTTCTTCTTTTAATTTTTTATTTTCCTTTTCTAACTTTAAAGCCTTTTCCTCTAAAGTTTTATACTCTTCATATGAAACTGATTTGCCAGCTCCATACTCTATTATGTTTCCTGCATCATCTATTATGTCATAACCTTGTGCTTGATACATATATTTTTGAGTTTCATCTATTGTATAAACCTTATTTCCTTTTGTTGCATTCATATATTATTCCTCCTATTTATTCAGCTTCTGCATTAATAGCAATACCACAAGCTTTATTTTTTATTAAGAATGTATCACCATACTCTCTAGTTTGATATACATACTTATCTGCTGTTCTTGAATCTGTACCTGGAGTAAATAACTTCATATATGCATATTTACTTCTAGTTACTTGGCATGATGGATGAATAAGTATCATATATATTTGTTTTGCATCACCTGCAGCAACACATCCATTAGTAAAATTATACTTAGTTTTCATTCTTCCAGATGGAACTTTAGTTATTTCTACATCATCTAAAGAGTAAACTCTTCTATCAATTTTCCCATTATTTGAATTAACATCAATATTTCTTGTTAATCCCTCTGCTTGCTTAATCATCTTATGAATTGACGGAATAACATAAAGTATTCTTCCTTCACTTGGAACTCCTGCATCATCCATTTTCTCCATTTGATCATCAAACCAATCTAAAATATTAGCTGTAGTTAATGTTGTTGTAGTGTCTACTACTGCTCCATTCGCTTCATAAGTCTTAGCTTCTGAATATAACTTAGAGTATCTATAAGAATCTCTTTCCGGAATAGCTTGCTCTGTTTCAAATGTATTTTGAACATTTGCTACTTCTATAACCAAGTTAGTTTCATCTATATCCATTGGATCTAAAGGGAATTCTATATCTCTATCATGCGCTAATTTCTTTGGTTCCCATTCATTAGATATACTCCCTGTATTAAATCCCATATTACTTCTGTTGTGGTCTTTATATCCACTAACTGTGATATTAGGTAATTTAATAGTTTGAGCATTAATAAATTTAACTTGTGGATTAGATTGTTCTAATGCATAAGATGTTAACTCCTTTTCATATTTTTGTTGTAATGCTTGTTCAAATTGTTCAGCGTAACTGTATACTGCCATAATTTCATCTCCATTTCTTATTTTTAATTAATTATTTAATTCCAAATGCTCTTGCTATTTCATCATTTGGATTTACTTTTTGTTTTGTATTATTAGCACCAATTATAAAACCATTTTTGTTTTGCTCTTGCTTTTGTTGTTCCCCTTTAAAAGAAGGGTATTTTTCTAATACCTTATCAATAGCTTGTTCCATAGTTAAATCATCATTAAGCATAGCCTTAGCTAATATAACAACATCATCTACAGAAGTTGATGCAACCCCTTTAGATAAACAAGTTACTTTTGTTTCAGCTAATAAAGCTCTTTCTTCAGCCGCAACTCTTGCCTTTTCAGCATTAGTTAAAGCTTCATTTTTCTTTTCCTCCTCTGTTTTTTGACTTTCTTGCCATTGCTTAAAAGCTTCTAACTCTTCCTTAGTAGGTTGATCTTTTTTTACTCTAGCAACTCTTTCCTTTACTATTTTGTCTAACTCCTCTTGGGTAAAAGTTTTAGCTTCTTCTCCTTTTCCTTCTCCAGCTTCTGGATCACCTTCATTGCCTGCTGAATTTCCTTCTCCACCAGTACCAGTTCCTCCATCTACTTGAAGTAACCTTCTCATTCCTATTCTTTTTCTTAAATTACAACTTGTTATAAACATAACTTCCCTCCATTTATAGTCTGTAGACTGTTATTTCCTTACGCAGTTTTAAGCCTTAAGCAAGTTTTGGGCATAATAAAAAGCCTTAGTTTCCTAAGACTTAATTATTTTTTTCAATTTTATAATTTTCCCACTTCTTATAAGCATCTACATACATTTCTTTTTTATCTCCATTGTATGTGCACTCATAATACATTCCATCAAATAAAGTAGTACTAAGTAGTGCTTTATTATTTTGCAGTGTTTTACAACTCCATACCATAAATACATTGTCTGTTGTAATTTGCTTTTTATCTGTTTTATCTAAATGTCTATTGGTATAATCACATACCTCTTGTTTGCACCATTCTAAAAATTCTTTTTCATTCATTACTTATTTACCTCCAATTCTATATTTTCTATTTCAGCTCTTTCTTTTAAATATTGAGCATACATTTCCATTGCTTTTAATTGACCATTCAATAAATAATAACTACAAAATGGTTTAAATGTTAAAGTACCCGCCTTATATTTCTTAAGCATATTTCTTAATCCATTTATTCTTATTTTTAATTGTAAATACTCTGCTCTAAACCTTTCTTTATAATCTGCACTCCCCATCATCTCAATGGTATCTTTTAATTCCATATTTTCAATCCTTCCTTAATTTTAAGCATAATAAAAGCACCTACTTATGTAAGTGCTAATTATCTTTTCTTTTTCCAAATTTCTTTTTTATTCTTATACTTCATCTTGTTTTCATTATCAAAACTTCTATTTTCAAGATTAGTGTATTTTTTAACTTGTCTTTCTATATAATTTTTCCATTGTTGCTCATTGTATAGTCTTATATTTTCTTCTTGTTGCTCTTTAGTAGTTATTTTAGGTTTAGAAGTTATTTCCTCAAAATATGTTGTATGACTATCTCTACAATTAGGGTGATATAATCCTTTTTCTATAGCCGAACTAAGTAATGGATATGGTCCATCTTTAGAACTTCCACCACTCCATACATCATCAATATATATTTTACCTTGATGTGGTGTACATTTAGGGCAACCTCCACCTCTACTTATCACTATAACTGTACTTATTCCCCACTCTTTTCTCTTATCTCCTTCCCCTTGAAGGTAAGCTCTTTTATTTGCTGTTCTAATAGCCATATCAACATAACTTACAACATTAACTCTAGCACCATTTTTATATTCTATACAATTAATACCGTTGGCCATAAAATCTCTACTTGCCATATCAATAGCTTTTTCTATGGTTCCAGCACCAGTATTAGCATATACTTGAGCATTAAATATTATTTTTCTATATTGATCATTGGCCATTCTTAACATTGCTAATTGTGCATTCTTAAAATCTTTCTTAGTAGCTTTAATTAATGCATTAAGTTTTCTATCATTTATTCTGAAAAACTTAGCATTTAAAGTAATATTCTTTTTCTTTCTTTTTTTGAATATATACCCTTCTCTTAATGCTGATAATATTTCAATTTCTTGTTGCATATTACCCTGTTTATAGGCTTTTTCTAATACTTCCTCTATCTGTTCATTAATAGTTGAAAAATATCCTTTGAATTTCTTTATATTATTACTTCTATACTTTTCTAATGCCTTAAGTTGCTCTGCTTGCCACATACTCCATTCAAAACCTTCTGTTTTTTCCCAATCAGTATGTCTTTTAATATTTCCAAGCATAGAGTTTATTAATTCTTCTTCTATCTTTTGAAACGCTACAACTATATCATAATCTTTATCCATTGCTATATACCTTATAGCCTTGCTCTTTATATTTCCTTATTTCTTCTTTTAATTTAGTTTTTGAAGGTAATATATCTCTTTTCATTTCAATGATATTATGTTTCTCTACTGCATATATACCTAACTTTACATGTTCCTTTGCAATATCAAATAATCCTTTAAGCTTCTTCTTGTCCATCTGGTATACTCTGTTGTTTATTATTACTTTCTTCATCTAAATCTCCTCCTACAAAAGGTTCCTCCATAGTAATAATTCCATTTTGCTCTTTTATTCTTTTAACTTCTTCTTGTTTCCATTTATCATCTTTACTATCACCCCACATTTCCTCAACCTTTGCTTCTATAGACATTGGTGTATTTGGATTAGATAGTGTTTCAACAACTGCTTCAAATGAAGGTGATGCATATTCTCCAAAACTTATTTCTACTTCTAAATCATTAATACTTTGGTTTAAAGAAGAATCATAAGCCTTAAATATTACATCAACTAATCTAGGTAACATTTCAGTTAATGCATCTATAATAGCTTGTCTTGAATAAAGGGTTGTCTTTTCTTTTTCTCTTTGAGCTTCTGCATTATCTAACTTTTTATTATCAATTCCTAATGTTGATGGAGAAATTAATCCTTGTAAACATAGATCTAAAGCTGTAACGTAAGTTTGAAGATAAGATTCTGTTGGTATACCTGGTTGTTCAGTAATGATTTTACTATCTGCATTTTCCTTCATACTCTTATCTGTTTGAATAAACCTATTATCAAAGTAGTTAGGCTTCATTATTTCTCCAGTCTTAATATCTCTAGGCAATAAATCATCTGGTATATATGTTTTTGCTCTTCCTGCTCTTAATGCATCTATCCATTGACTCCAAGTTTCATCTAAACTATCAAAGTTATCTGTTTTACCATCAAATATACTTTGTCCTCTACCTTCCCACTTTTCTGATTCATATATCATAAATGGAACTGCCATATTAAAACTCTTATCAAAAGTTACATCTGCTAAATCACTTGTTTGTGGAATAGTATTCAATGATACTTCGTTATTATTTATGAATAGTTTATATGTTATATATCCATAACCGTAAGTTTCTTTTAAGTTATACACTCTTGTTTTATGTTTATAAGCAGTATTAAATATAACTTCTTTCATACGCCCTCTTTCATATACCATTTCAATATCATCACCATCATAAAACTCTATAATAGGATATTTAGATATATTGGAATCAAATGATATCTTAAAAACACCATCACCAGCTACTAAAACTTTCTTTGTTGATTTATCTAATAATTTATAAAATTTATTTTCCTTAACTATAGCTTCCCATGTTTCATTTAAACTTCTATCTTCAAAATATATATCATTTAAATCTGTTAATGTAATATCAGCTAATTTATTAACTATTATTTTAGGTAGTCCAGTATGTATTTTTCTTATTTCCATACCTACTGTTGGAACACTCCCCCAAAATGAGAAATTATTATTTTGCAACTGCTTATATAATTGCTCTAATTCATAACTATCGCCCCTGTACCAAATCTTATTTTTAAATACATTTGTTTCATAGTTCATACTTTCTTGTATATTAAAATTAGTTGTTTGAGCTTCTTGTATTCTTAAAAAGCTTCTCATAAAATTCCTCACTTTCTCTGTTATCTTCATTTTTCACCTCTATTCACTCCATATAACGTTTTTTATTATTCAATAACATTTTATACCTTTTAATCAAAACTAGCCTTAATTTTGATTGTAAAGCCATATATCATATGTAATTTTATTTCTACTCATAAATTTATTTTTAAGCTTTTTCTTTAATTTTAAAAACTGCGTAGAATAACGAAAAAACGCAGTTTTATTTTAATGTCGCTATTTTACTTGCTTTTATAAAAGTATAAATATTACTTTTCACATTTTACGCAGTTTTATTATGATAAAACACGCATTTTTATGGAAAATAAGCTATTTTTCTTTTTTAAATATCATAAATTATTTGAAATTCCTATTCGATTTTTATAAGGCAACCAACTATATTGAGTACTGTTAACCATATGGTCATTTGCATCTTCTGGAGTATTATCTTTACCCTCCATCCAGCTATATGTTTCTAATTCAGATATATAATTTACACAATGGTTTAAAATCTTATATTGATTATGAGCAAACCAACCTAATTGAAGGATAATTCTATCTATAATCATTGTTTTTTTCCATGCATTATTAAAGTTATATACTGTACCATTTAATCTTTTATATTTAGCAAACTCTGTTATAGTAGCCTGGTCTGCTGAATCTATAAATACATCTTTAGCAAATCCCCATTCTTTTCTATTTCTCTCTAAGAAATCTATAAAGTTCTTTACTGTATCACTTGGAGCTATAGGTATATCTAAATTAGCATTATTATATACCCTTTCATCTAGTACAAAGCAATTACCTTTATTAGTAATACCAATAAAACTCATTGATATTGTATCAGGACTATTACTTGAATAAGCTGTATCTAATCCAGCACTAAATATTTCAAACCATTCTGTTTGTTGTCTATTACTTCTATCTCTAATAAACTTTTTAGCATACTCTTTACTAACAACATGCTTCTTTCTTTCAAAGTTGCTAAATATAATTCCTGTTGCTCTTCCTCTTAAGCCTAATATTTTATTCTTATAAAGCTTAGTACCTTTTGGAGCACTTAACTTTTTCTTTTCAATATCTTTTTCACTTAAAGATGCATTATCATAAAAAGAAAAGAACCAGTATGTCCAGTTTGGTTTCTCCTCACTGTTCAACTGCTCCATTATTTCTCTTGGTACATCATCTTTATATTTTTCTAATGGTCTAGCACAATTTATAAACTCTTTATAGATTGGTAAGTTTGGATCATCTGGATTAAGTGTCATCATTAAGTAATCATTTCTAGTACTTATTTCCCTAACAAACTCAACATTAGCTGTGTTAACCTCGTCTATAAGAACACATCCGAACTGTGATCCAAGTGCCATCTTCCATTTTTCTTTATTATCATAACCTAGAATATAAATTACTTTTTCACCATTTGGAGTGCTATATCTGATATGTGGTATCTTATCATCTTTATCACCATTACCGTTATACTTAACAAACTCCCCAAATACATCAGTAATTCCATATTCTTTCTGTATTATATTCTTTTCAGCTACTCCAGTAGTCTTAGCTGCTATAACATGCTGTTTCTTTTTAGACTTAGCAACTTGCAACATAAACTTTAGTATTCCTACTGTAGTTTTTCCTGCGGCAGTTGTTCCTTCTAAACACTCTACTGCTGCATTATGCTTTATAAAATCTTTATATTTTTTTGATAACTTATATTCATTTGACATATTTTCTCCAACTTTTTTCTTTAATAAATTCTATTTTTTATCAAATGTTTAGTTAAAGTAAACTTCCACCATATTTTTATCCCTTACAAATGGCTTAAATTCATTAAATAAATTTATCAGCTCAAAATTTATTTCGCTAAATGTTGTTTTTGCGAAATTTTATATTATTCACTTAATTGTTCTAATATAGAATCAAGCTTAGTATTTTTGTTCTTATCTGTGTTTTCTTCACCAGTTATTTTAGATATATCTAACTTAAGTTTTTCTATTCTTAATTTTTGTTCTTCTGTTGCTAAATCCCAATTCTTATGTAATAATTCCTCATAATCCTTAACCATAGAATTAAGAGTTTTCATTGCACTTGATTGAGATTTAATAAATCTTTCTTGCTTATCCCAAGCAAACTGTAATTCATACTCAAATTCCTTTTCATCTTCTGTAGTTGCTGTCTTTTCAGTTTCTCTAGTTTTAGTTTTAATTTTACTTCTCTTTAGTTCTTTAGTTAAGTCATTTTGATTCTTAACATACATTATCTTTTGAGATCTTATTATTGAAGAATAAAGTAATACTATATTATCCCATAGCATATCTAGGTGTGTTACTCCATTCTCTAAAACACCTTTAATTATATTTTTCGTAGCAGCTGGAATATATTTAGCCAAAAAACCTTTATCTAAGAATTTTGAAGGATCACAATATTCTCCATGCTTAAGCCTATTCAAATTACCCTTTGGTGCTCCATGTCCTACCGCTTTTTTATTTCCTGGTTCAAACTGTCCCTTTATCTTATTTCTCCACTTTTCCTTAGCTCTCCATGAATTTATTGTATTTACACTTATATCAAGCTTTTCTGCTATTTCTTTTGAAGTTATTTTTCCTCCACTATCTTTAAATAACTTAAATGCTTCTTCTTTTCCTGTCACCTTAACACCCCCTTACAATTTATACGTTGTAAACCCTCTTATTTACTTGTTTAATCGTATATATCCGTTTGTATCTTTATTTTATTTTGTATTAAAATTTTTTAAGATTTTAATTATTCTTTCTAAAAACCTATTTAAAGCCTTTAAAATCAATACTTTGAACCACATTACTATTATAACTTCCTTATGCGAAATAACACCTATAATTACACATACTATTTTTTTAGTGCATATATTAGTAGTAATTTTTATTTTTTCTTTCTTATATGCATATGTTACTTTTTTTCGTATTAAGTACAAAAAATTATAATTTTGAATCTGCTATTCTTGATGCATCTTCTTTAATTTCATTATCCAATCCTAAGTAATGTTTTGTAGTTTCTATTGACTTATGTCCTAAACTTTTTCTAACAAACTCTAAATCTCTTTTTTCTTGCCATAACCTTTGAGCATATGTTTTTCTTAAACTATGTCCAGTAATATGTTTTAATCCTAATTCTTCTCCAACTTTTTTTAATATTGCACTATACGTTTTAGGAGTTATAGGCTCCCCAGGGTACTTTTCACTTTCAAAAGCATATTCACTATTCTTTTTACCTTTAACATATTCTTTAATTTTCTTTCTAAGATTTGTTTGAATTATTGACTCTCTAGGAACTGGTGGCTTTCTTTTTGAATTAGGATTATTAGCAATATGTGTCTTCCATGCATTATACTGTTTACTTTCTTGAATAATAAACTTATCTTCATCCAAAAACTCTTTTAATTCTCCATTTGTTAATCCTAAGTAGTCAACTAATCTATATCCAGTAGCAACGCCAATATAAAAAATCATTAAATTTCTTTCTGGACAATCTTTACTTATTTCTTCTAACTTATATTTAAATCTATTATAATCACGCTCTTGAATAGGAAGTGCTGGTACTTTCTTTTTTCTTTCAGTATCTTCAAGTATTATTTTCCTCTTTCTTCTAGCCATTACCTCACCTGCTTAATTGCTCCACCTCGACCACGCTTATAATATCTACTAGACATTAATTCTTTTATATTTAACTTCTCTTCTCTTTTTCTTCTTTTAACTTTTTTTATTTCTTTTTGCTGTAACTTACTATACTCACATGGTTGTAACTCCTTTAAAATTTCTCCTATCTTCATTTCCACTTCTCCTCTTTAATATTTTTTATAAAATAAAAAGAGCTGTTATTTCTAACAACCCTTAAACTCATTTGTTAATCTTCTTGGAACATCCCAAGGAAGCACACATCCTATATTCTTTTTTAAAACTATATCCCCATCTTCTTTAGTTTCATAAATTGATCTATTCTTTAATATAAAAGTTTTATCACTCATATACTGCTTACTTTCATATTTTGTTATTTTTCTAACTTCATTTTCATAAAACTTAAGCTGTTTTCTATTTTTTAAGTGAATAGGTTTTAAATCTTTAAAGTTTCTTTGGATGCATTTGTTTACTGCTGATTTATTAACATTTAACTCTTCTGAAATCTCTCTTGCATTTAATCCATTGCAATATAATTGCCTTACTAATTCCTTATTCATACCTATTCCTCCTAAAATTGATATAGTTTACCCCAACCCATTCAAAGTGGACATTTTTTAATTTTAATAAGTAATATACCTAAGAACTTAGTGTTATTTCCGATTTACTATGATGATATTTTACTACATAAAAAAATAGAATATCAATTTTCGATATACTTCGTTATTAATCCGTATTAATCGATAATTTTGATATTCTATGTATTTCCGTTCATTTTTTCACTTTTAATTTTTATTCATTAAATCTTATTTTTAAAGTTTCTGGCTTATTAGATGATATAACAACATGACCAGTTTTCATGATTATCGTTGAACATGTCTTATTTCCCTCTGTAATATCTATTAATAAATTATTATCTTTTGCTTCTTTTATTCTCCTTTTTGCAGGATTACTATTTGGATTTATTATAGCTAAAATTTCCGATGTATTTATGCAATTGCCATATCCTGCATTAATCAACTTACTCATTTCCTCACCTCATTTTTCATCCTATACATCCAATAAAGCAACTAATGCTTCAAATTCTAAATAGCAATCAATTAATGCTCTATGACGTTTTTCTGGTATTTCTATTTCTAATTCTTTTAAAATACTATCTAAGTCTTGTTTTTCTAAACTTATCTTGCTTTCAATGTTTTTTATAATTGCTAGTTGCATTATATCTAATGTTCTATAACTAACCACTTGTCTATACGCTTTTATCTTAAAAGTTCTTAAAAACATCGCTTCTAAAAATTTAATATCAAATTGTACATTTTGTCCAATAACAATATATCCTTCATCAGTTTCACTTTTATACTTGTTTAAAAACTTTAAAATTTTTTCAGTTGCTTCATTTTCGAAAAACGCATCTTTTTCATGTTCTAATATATTAATTTTATTCGCCTGCATAGCTTTAGATGTTATTGTATACTCATTATGTTTTATTTTAACTTCAAATTCACCTACAACCTTTAAATCTTTAATAACTAAAATACCAACCTCTAGAATTTGGTGCTTCTTCTCATCAATCCCTGTTGTTTCTGTATCTACTAATATAAAATTTCTATCTCTTAATTCCATTACTCTTAACTCCTTCTACTGATATTGATTTTTATATGATAATGAACACTTAAAACTATGCTGCAATAAATGCTCATTTACTCATAATGTTTTTGAATTGCGAGTTACTTACATAACTCGTCATACATCTTATTTAGTTTTTTTATTATCTCTTCTCTAACATCTTTTTGTTTATTAGCTTCTTCTAATTGATTATTATTTCTAAATTCTTTAAATACTGCCCTCTGGTCTAATACTACTAACATAGCTAAATAATTTAATTCCTCCTTGTTTAACATTGCATACACTCCTTCGCCTTATTTCATTAAACTTCTTCAAAGATTACTTCATCTAAATCTAATTCTTCGTCACAACTATTGCATTTAAATCCCTTTTCAATTCTTTCTCCTAATGTTCCTTTGCCATAAACCATATCAATTAAACTTAAATCTTCACTTTCACAATACTCACATCTCGTTTTAACTAACATATTTCAATCTTTCCCTTCGCAATAATTTTATTACTCTCTAAACTTCTTTTACAAATACTTTTCCATTAGGATCAGTATAAAATATATCTCTTTTAAAGGTCATTAGATATGAAACCCCTGGAATAACTAATACATTCATATCTGTAACAATAGTATTTAATTCAAAAGTTGCGATAACTTCTCTTGTATCTTTTTTAAAAACAACTAAAATTTGCATTCTTCCTCCTTCAACTAACTAACAATATAATCAAATTATTCATTAACCTATCCCTAAATATTTTCTACACTCTTCAAAGCTTCCATTAAATCTAAAGTAGGTATAGGTTTTACTTTCTTTGACTGGTACTGCTCCAATAAACTTTAACTGATTTATTAAAAATTCATTATTTTTATTTGATACCTTTAATTGAGTGACATTATCTTCTATTCTTCTTAATTCCATTACTCTTCCTCCATGTTATCTAAATACTCATTTAATGTAATTGGAGTAATTAAATTTTCATCTATTTTAAATTGAGATGCTGTTATTCTTCTTCCTGCCTCAACTAATTCTTTATACTGATTTTTAGGAATATTATAAGTTTTGTAATCAAATTTAACACAACTATAAACTTCTGTTGGATTTCCATGTTCATCTTCTCCCCATCCAGCTTCTTTTTCTACTCTATAACATAATCTAATTTTCATTACTCTTCCTCCCTATGTTCGCAGTAAATATTTAGATAACCTTCACGATCTACAAAAACCTTATTACTACCCCCATACTCTAAGCAATATTCTGCTATCCAGTAAGGGCAATTTATAGCATCTCCGATATAAACTGCTTCATCACTACTTAACTCCACTAAAAATATTTTTACATCTTGTTCTTGGACTAATAAATCTAAAAAATTTCTTAATAACATAAAACTCTCCTTAAAGCCGAACTTTGCTTGTACTTTTCGTCCATGGTACCGACATTAATGTCGCTCGCAATATATTAATTTAACTTCCAACTTAAACATTGACATTTACCCCTTGTTTTTCAGTCATGGCAAGCATTAAATTAATATTTAATCTTTCTTTTTTTCTTTTTATAGCATTTACTGTTCTATTCAATTCAATTGCTAATTCCTCATTAGTCTTATTTTTATTATTAAACAAGTACATTTCTTCTTGTAATGTCCATAGTCTTTTAAAATCCTTATCAGGAATTACTTTTAAAATTCTTATTTTTTCTATAATTGAAAACTCACTTTTATTTAATATTTTAGCTATTTGGTCACTTGAATATCCTTGTGAAAATAACTCTTTTAGTTTATTGTTCTCTTCATTTGTCCAAGCTATTTTATTATCTCTTTGAATTGGCCTATATGGACAATTAAGTTTATATAATCTCTTTTTTATAGCTGGTTCAGTTCTATTAAACTCTTTTGCCAAATCAGACCATGTGTATCTATAACTTTTAACTTTAGATATTAATAAATTATCTTCTTCCTTTGTCCAGATCCTGTTGTTATTTATAATTTTTAAGTTTTTCTTATCTAAAATACGCTTTTCTTTAACCCATTTAGGTTCTTTCCCTAAAGCATTTTCTTCTAACTTATTAAATCTTACTACTTCTTTATTTTTCTCTGCCCAATCCCAAAATTCATCTATTTTTATAACTTTATATGCATGATTTTATTTTTTCTTAGTTTTAATAGGGCACCCATGTTTACTATATCTTTCTAAAATATGAGTATATGAGTTATAACCTAGCGCTTTAAGCAACTGATTAAAAGTTATGTATATTCCAGAATTATTATATTCCCCTAACTCAAGCTTTATTGCTTTAGCTTTTACTGCAGCTACTGTTCTATTAATATTTTTAGCTATATTGGGTATACTTTTTATTCCCCAATTTTCTTCTAAATATTCAACTTCTTCTGCACTCCAAAATTTCGCCATATTAACACCTCAATTTAGTAGCTACATTACTGTAGCTACTGTTTATTTAATTTTTAAAATGGTCCATCGTAATCATCTACTGGAACGCCTTCAAAGCCATCTTCTTGACTTTGAGCTTCCCAATTAGAGTTTTTATTATTCCCTATGAATTCAAAGCTATCTAGTACTACATCAGTTGTATAAACTTTATTACCTGCATTATTATCATAGCTTCCTGTTCTTATACTTCCACTAATAGCAACTTGTCTACCTTTTAAAACATATTGAGCTATAGTTTCTCCAATCTTTCCAAATGCTACACAATTAATAAAATCTGTTTCATCTTTCTTGTAAGGTCTATTTACTGCTAATGTAAATCTACATACTGCAGTTCCTGTTCCTGGTGCATATCTTAATTCTGGACTCTTAGTTGTTCTCCCAATAAGTACTACTTTATTCATTTAGTTCTCCTCCATTTTCATTTATTGCCTTTCTTATAGCTTCTTTAGCACTATAACCAGCAAAATAATATTTAACTGCTTTCTCTATTACTTTCATATCTAAATCAATCATAATACTCCACTAACCTTTTTATATTTTTTTCTCTTATCCTCCAACTTTTTGTTCTTTTAGCTATCATCTGAAATTTTTTTCTTTCTCTATCTCTAGGATCCACTCTCTTTACTTCTTTAATACCTACTTTATCTTTTTGTGATATTACCTCTAATTCTATTTCAGATTTCTTTTCTCTATTCCAGCTACTATTAAAGAATTTAAATAAATTTTTCTTTATTTTTTCAAACATCATATCATCCTTTTAGCCTATAGTTATTTTCTTGTCCTTTAATTTCAAACATAAAGTCTTTTGACATTTCATAAATTCTACTTCCAATTGCTTCATCAAAGCTTAACATTTCCTCAACTAAATATTCTGTGCTGCATATGATTGGCAATTTATTAATATATCTATGGTTGATTATTTCAAACATTATGTTAATATCAGTTTCATTTACCTTCCCTTTAAATAAATCATCTATTAAAAGTATTTCTGCCATTTGGTACTTTCCTACTAAATTCTTATAATACTCTTTATCTAAAATATTTTGCTTTAACTTAGTAATAACATCTCTATAAGGCATGTACACAACCTTTTTATTATCCTTTTTAATAAAATTATTAGCTAAAGCTATGCTTAAGTGTGTTTTCCCTGAACCTGGTTGTCCACAAAATAATATTGAATTATGCTTAGTCTTTTCTATTTCCTTAAATCTTAAATAATAATTGGTTGTTACACCTTTCATTTTCTTAGTTAACTCATTCCAAGGTTCATAACTTTTAAATGTCTTGTCCAAATCATCTGTTTTAAGACCTGAAGCTTCCCATTGCTCTCTAACTTTTATAATTTCATAACACTTGCATCTTTCTACTACTTTCCCATTACTATCAAGTATCCATGTAGTGTCCTTACACTTATCACAGTTATATAAGTTCTTCTGCTCTTCTTCTGTCTTCGTCACTAAGCTCCCCATACTCGCTTTCTGTTTTGACATTGAAGCTTTTCTCACTCTTTCCAGTACCCCATCTATTATTTGATTTCCCGTTACTATATTGTGCATTTTTTATCTCCTTTTGATTTAGATACCCTTCGAATTTAGGGCTAAATAACGTTTCAGGTCTTAAGTATTTATTCATATCTGTATTGGCCCATTCATTAACCTTGTTATCAATTACTTTATAAAAATCATCTTCAGTAAATCCTTCATTAAGCCTTGCTTTAATTAAAGTCTTTGTTTTCTTATTATTAACTCTATATCTAGTATTAGC
>OIFE01000857.1_pt1 | contig 18677 bp, 14 predicted proteins | sample 1581921 | NCBI WGS metagenome assembly OIFE01 (sample SAMN04414075, study PRJEB24778) | human gut metagenome | material: faecal | host: Homo sapiens | reverse complement strand
TTTCGGGAGCTGACAAAACAGGAAAAGGAGATCGTATTCCACGGTCCTGCTGTGAAAAAGCACATTCTTTACCATCCGAAAAAATCTGACTCCAACGACTTTGCAGAACTGGATTTCACCTATTTTAATGCCATCTACACCGTAGAAAATGCCCTTGCCAAGGTCAAGGATGAAAAAGGCATGAAACGGGTAGAAAAGTTTCTCAAAGAAGATATTTGTCCGGATTGTCATGGCACACGCCTGTCTGCTGCTGCCCGTGCGCCGAAGCTGCAGGGTATTTCGCTGGACGAATCCTGCGCTATGACACTCTCTGAGCTGGTCGTCTGGGTAGAAGGCGTCCCCCAAAGTCTGCCGGAAGAAATGCGCCCCATGGCCCAGAGTATCTGTGAAGCCTTTCAAAGCACCGCAAAGCGGCTGATGGACTTGGGACTCGGCTACCTGACCCTTGATCGATCCGCATCCACACTCTCCACCGGCGAGCGGCAGCGGATGCAGCTTGCTCGCGCCGTGCGTAACCGTACCACCGGCGTCCTCTATGTACTGGATGAGCCCTCAATCGGTCTGCACCCTTCTAATATTGTGGGGCTTACCGGTGTACTGCAGGATCTTATTGCAGACGGAAACTCCGTCATTTTAGTCGATCACGATACGCAGATTCTGAAGGAATCCGACTGGCTCATAGAAATGGGTCCGGAGGCCGGCGCAAAAGGCGGTCACATCATTGCGCAGGGCAATATTTCCACCATCGCAGCAGATCCTGCTTCCCAGATCGGACCGTTTCTTTCCGGCACAGCGAACGCCAGACTGCGCCCCTGCATCGAAAAGGAAATGCTCTTTACAAACGGCAGGATTCACCTGTCCACGGATCGGATCCATACCGTAAAGCCCCTGGAGGTCGATATTCCAAAAGGACGGCTCACAGTTGTCACCGGGGTATCGGGCTCCGGCAAGACCACTATGGTACTGGAGAGCCTGATTCCTGCACTGCAGGCAAAGATCAGCGGCAGTGCACTGCCTGCCCACATCCGCGCAGTCGATGCCGACGGCATTGCACACGTCAAGCTCATGGACGCCACGCCCATCGGCATCAACGTCCGCTCCACTGTGGCAACCTATGCAGGCATCCACGACGAGCTGCGCAAGCTTTATGCGAAGTCTCCGGATGCCAAAGCCCTCGGCTACAAGGCCGGTGATTTTTCCTACAACACCGGGACGCTCCGTTGCCCCGGCTGCGACGGAACCGGCGTTGTCAGTCTTGATGTACAGTTCCTGCCGGATGTGGATGTGCCCTGCCCGGAGTGCGGCGGCTCCCGCTATACCAGAGAAGCCTGGGAGATTTGTTATGAGAACAAACAGGGGATGCGTTATTCCCTGCCCCAGATGATGGAGATGGATGTCACGACGGCGCTGCAGGCAACACAAGAATGGAAAGTGGTCCATCAGCGGCTGGAAGTCCTGAAAAATCTGGGACTGGGATATTTAACATTAGGAGAAGAGACACCAAGCCTCTCCGGTGGAGAGGCCCAGCGGTTGAAGCTTGCCAGCGAAATGGGCAGAGGACAGTCGGATTCTGTATTCGTATTTGATGAGCCGACGATCGGACTGCATCCGTTAGATGTACAGACTTTATTGCAGGTATTTCAGGCGCTGATAGACAATGGGGCAACGGTACTTGTCATTGAACATGATCTGGATGTGATACGCAATGCCGATTATATCATTGATATGGGACCCGGCGGCGGAGAAGACGGCGGCAGAGTTGTCGCTGTGGGAACTCCGGAGCAGATCAGGGCAAATGCCGACAGCATTACGGGAAAATATCTGTAAAAAATCAAAAACCCGGATACGGCAGAGGCATCCGCTCACCGTACCCGGGTTTAAAAAACTGATTTTTACAGAATCACCTGCTCCAGCTTCTCACGGAAGTCTGCTTCGGACATGGCGCCGACGAAGTTGGCCACGGGTTGTCCGTCTCTGAAGATCACAAAATTCGGAATGCTTGCCACGCGGTACTTCTGGGCGATGGTCATGTTCTCATCCACATTGATCTTGCCGACCTTTACTTTTCCCTCGTAAGCTTCTGCCAGCTTTGCCACGGTAGGAGCCATCATCTTGCAGGGATTGCACCAGTCTGCGTAGAAATCTACCAGAACGGGCAGAGGGGAGTTCAGAACTTCTTCCTCAAAATTAGCAACGGTAAACGTATATTCCATAAGTATCCTTCCTTTCTGTTATCTGTTGTTGATAGTATCTCAAAAATAAGATTCTATATTCGGGGCCTTATCTGTAAATAATATATTTGCAGATGGGATTGCCAACGGAGGAAAACTTTTCCTCGTATTCGGTCATGACGTTCCCCTCCATCAGCGCGGCATCGTTATGCAGATCGTAGGTGATCACCTGCGCTTTCCATCCGGCGGGCTCCAGTTCCTCTATTGCAAAATCAAACAACGGGCGGTTGTCTGTCTTGAATTCCAGCGTACCCTCTTTTTTCAGGATCACATCATAGCGGGCCAGAAACTGTCTCGAAGGAAGTCTTCTCTTCGCATGACGGTCCTTGGGCCAGGGATCGGAGAAATTCAGATAAATGCGGTCCACTTCACCTTTTCCGAATACCTTATCGATGTCTTCTGCATCCATACGGATGAATTTCAGGTTGGAAAGCTCGTCCTCTTCCATTTTCTGGATCGCGCGGAGCAATACGCTGGAATATTTTTCAATTCCCACATAATTAATCTGCGGATTCTGCTTTGCAAGGGTATTTAGGAAACGTCCTTTTCCCATACCGATCTCAATATGGATCGGATGATCGTTTCCGAAAATCTCATGCCAGGTTCCGGGGCATGCTTCCAGGGTATCTTCCGGTACGACATAGGGACTTTCCGCAATAACTTCCCGGGAACCGGTAATATTTCGTAACCTCATGGTAATCTCAGCCTTTCTTAATAGTAATCTATATTGTCAATGTACTTTATCTGAGAAAGGTTGTCAAGTCACAGGCCGGGGGATTATACTGGCAGTAGGAGGAGAAAATTTATGAAATGGATGATTGCATCGGATATTCACGGATCGGCATATTACTGTCGAAAACTGTTGGAAGCATATACGGAGGAAGGGGCCGACAGGCTGCTTTTACTGGGGGATATTTTATACCACGGCCCCAGAAATGATCTGCCCAGAGATTATGCGCCCAAGGAAGTGATCGCTTTATTGAACGAGCGGAAAAATGATATCTACTGTGTACGCGGTAATTGCGATACGGAGGTGGATCAGATGGTGCTGGAATTTCCGGTGCTGAGTGATTATTGTGTACTTGCGGAAGGGACGCAGGCAATCTATGCCACCCATGGACATATCTATAATGAGCAGAAACTGCCGCCATTGCATTCCGGAGATATTTTACTGCACGGTCATACTCATGTGCCGAAATGCGTTGTTCATGAGACAGAGCAGTATATCTGCATGAATCCGGGGTCCGTGTCGATTTCCAAGGAAGAAAGCTGGCACGGATACATGATCTGGGAAGGCAAAAATTTTGTGTGGAAAGACTTCGACGGACAGGAACATTTACGGTATTCCGTATAGAGAATGACAGCGTTCGCAGAAGGTCTTAAAAAGAATTAAAAAATAGAGATAAGACTTTGGTTTTTAGGTAAAATGGTGTATGATAAAGAATGCGCATTATCATACACCATTTTATTTTGAAGATATCAGGAAGGATTTATACATGCAGTTTTTCAGGCATTTTTCATATAGAAGTTTTTTAACCAGGGCAGTGATGGGAATCAGCGCTCTCTGCCTTTTTGCATCTCAGGGGCTTAGTGTCTCTGCTGCAACGATCAAAGAAGAGAACATCGCCCGCAATCAGGCACTGGCCATTCAGTCCAATGAAGTGGCAAACTGGCCTACGGGACCGGTAGTCAGCGCAGAATCCGCCATTTTGATGGATGCGGATACCGGAGCGATCCTTTATGCCAAAAATATCCATCAGCAGGAATACCCTGCCAGTACCACCAAAATTCTGACAACATTGATCGCATCCGAGCGCTGCAGCATGGATGAGATCGTGGATTTCTCCTATGATGCGGTACACGATATTGATCCCGGAAGCAACCATATCGCTATTGACCCCGGCGAGCAGCTGACCATGGAGGAATGTCTGAATGCCATTCTGATCCGCTCCGCCAATGAAGTTTCTTTCGCGGTAGCAGAGCATATTTCCGGAACGACCTGGCAGGACTTTGCACCGATCATGAATGAAAGAGCCAAGGAACTGGGGTGTGTTGATTCCAATTTCGTCAATCCCAACGGACTTCCCAATGAGGATCATTACACCAGTGCCTATGACCTGGCGATGATCGGAAGAGCTTTTTTTGCCAACGAAGCGCTGTGTAAAATGACAATGACACATATGCTGCACATTTTGCCGTCGGAACGCCAGCCAGATGATATTATGGAAGTCAACAAGATGGAACTGATCCCCGGCGGTAAATATGCATATCCGTATCTGGTAGGCTGTAAGACCGGTTACACCGATGTTGCCCGCAGTACACTGGTGTCCTGTGCGGAAAAAGACGGCATGAAGCTGATCTGTGTGGTCATGAAAGACGAAAATCCGAATTACTATGAAGATACAATCGCTCTGTTTGATTATGGTTTCAGCAATTTTCAGAGAGTGAACATTTCTCAGACAGAGACCAAGTATAATATCGAGAATGCAGGATCTTTTTACAGTGGGAATGATATTTTCGGCAACTCCAAACCGATTCTGGAACTGAACCAGACGGACAGCATCACTTTGCCGAACACCATCACCTTTCAGGATGCAGTGTCCAGTATTTCCTATGATAATACAGAACCAGGACAGGTGGCTGTGATCACTTATACTTACAATGATGTGGTACTGGGAACGGCATCCCTGGACTTTACGGCAGCGGAAAAGGGCAGTAGTGTCTTCCGGGAAAATACGGCAGAGACCGCGGAGTCTGCAGAGGAAAGCGGTGCAACCGATGAAACGCAGTCAGGCACAACGACCACAGAGGCGGACAATACAGAGACAACCGAAACAGCAGGAGATAACACCGGAAACAATGGTGGAATTCCAACGGCTGCACAGGAGACATCCCCGGAGGAGGAAAACAGCACTTCCGGTGGTCCTGCGGTTATTTTCATTAATGTGGTAAAAGTATTTTTCTGTATCGTGGGAATTGCGGTATTGATCTTCCTTGCACTGCTATTACGTACGTTTTTCAAGAATTATCATTTTGCCCACCGCAGTACCCGCCTGACCTGGAGATTTAACCGCAGAAGAAATCGTTCCAGATCCCGGTATCGTTCGGTGGATCAGGACCTTCGTAACCGACGCAAAGAAGCAATCCGACAGGCGAAAAAACGTCAAAAGCCCAAGAAGTCATCCCACTTTCGTGGGTAGTATTCCGAAGGGGAGATTTCCATACATTTTGCCCAGTTTGATTTTGACATATCAATGGGTACTATGGTACACTGAATAAGAAAAAAGTGGGGTAGTATACCCGGGGGAATGAGAAGCTTAGGATAAGAAAAGGTTAAGGGAGCGAAATACCTTGGATAAGAGTGAATATAAATTAAGAGCGGAAGAAATCAAAGACCTGATCAGCCGTGGGGAGTATGCGCAGGCTGCGGAGATTGCGGATACCATTGACTGGCGCAGAGTCAAAAGTGTTATGATGCTGTGCACCATTAGTGACCTTTACAAGATCAATCGAAGATACGAGGATGCCAGAGATATGCTGCTTCTGGCATATGAACGCCGTCCGGGAGGAAGGACGATCTGCTATTCTCTGTGCGAACTTTCCATTAAAATGGAAGAGTATGTACAGGCTATCGAGTATTACAAAGAGTTTGTGCAGGTAGCGCCCAAGGATCCCGGCAGATATATTTTGCAGTACAAATTATATGAGGCGCAGGATGTCAGTCTGGAAGAGCGCATTGCTGTTCTGGAAGAACTGAAAAAGAGAGATTACAGAGAAAAATGGGCATATGAGTTGGCTTATCTATATCATAGAGTAGGACTTGCTGCCAGATGTGTAGAGGAATGTGATGAGCTGATCCTTTGGTTTGGCGAGGGCAAATACGTTATCAAGGCAATGGAGCTGAAAATGCTCCATCAGCCGCTAACACCGGAACAGCAGGAAAAATACGATCATCGTTTTGACGCACCCGGTACGCAGCAGTATTCTCAGAATTATGCGCAGGATCCCGGTTATGGACAGAACGAAACTTATGATCCGAATCAGGGCTATGTGCAAGACGGAAGTTACGACCCGAATCAGGGCTATGCACAGGGCGGAAGTTATGACCCGAACCAGGGCTATGCACAGGATGGAAGTTATGACCCGAATCAGGGCTATGTACAGGACGGAGGCTATGAGCCGAATCAGGGTTATGTACAGGAGGAAACCTACGAGCAGGTGACCGGTGACACCAGAGTCTATGAAACGGTGCAGCCGGTACAGCCCCAGCAGGCACCCGCGCAGCCGGCGGAAGATGATTTCGACATTCATGTGAAGACCATGGATGTGGGACAATATAATACGATCAATCTACAGGCAGAACTGGCAGCAGGCCTGCGGGAGGTACTGAGTGAGGACCATGCGAAGGAGACTTCGGATTCCATTACCCGTTCTATCGTGGCACCCATGATCGATCCCGGGGATTCCGATACGGAGTCTCTGGACTATCCGGAGATCGCAGATGTCAGTGAAGACGATCTGGAGCCGGAGACGGAGCAGATGGAGAGCTCGGAAGTATTCTTTGGGGAGACTGGAGAAATCGGCGATCTGTCACAGGTGCCCCAGGTAGAGACGGAAGAGATTCTGCCGGAAGAGCCTGTTGTTGCAAGAAGAACCGATGTAGTACCGGAGCTATCCGAAGTACAGAAGACACCGGAAGTACAGGAAATCGTGAAGGAACCGGAAGCACAGAAAGTACAGGAAGCTTCCCGAACGCAGGAGATTCATGAAGTTACGGCATCGGCGCCGGCAGCTCCTGTAGCACCGGTAACCCCGGCAGCTCCTGTAGAGCCGCCCAAGGAACTGGCCGATGTGCTGGCACAGGAATCCGACGGTCAGATCAGCCTGGTAATGCCGGAGGCAGAGAGCATTGAGAAACAGATCACCGGCCAGATGAATATCGAGGATATTCTGGCAGAGTGGGAACGCAAGAAGAAGGAGAACCTGGAGAAGAGAGAAGAAGAGGTTCGCCAACATGTATTACAGCAGACCGGAGCCATGTTCACGGAGTTTGAGCAGGCGGTAAGAGACGGATTGCTGGAAAAACTGGAAAAAGAAAAAGCTGCGGACACGGCAGATACCGTGGCAGAAGATACAACAGATACCGATGAGGTAGAAGAGCTGGAAGAGATCACGGAAGAGCCTGCCACAGAGGAACCCGTGGAAGAATTGACGGAGGCTGCTCCTGCAGAGGAAGCGGAACAAGAGCCTGTAGAAGAGCTTCCGGAAGAGGATACTGTAGAAGAACTCGCGGAAGAACCTGCATATGAGCCGGAAGCAGAAGAATTTGAGGAACCGGAAGCAGAAATCTATGAGCAGGAAGAAATCGTAGACGAGGAACAGGCAGAACCGGAAGAAGCAATGGATGACGAGCCTGTAGAGGAGCCCACGGCGGAAGCAGTAGAATCGGTAGATGAGGAAACAGCCAGCGAAGAGATAGAACTGACGGCTGAGGAAACGCCGGAGGCCGGGGAAGCACCGGAACAGCCGGAGCGCCCCGCAGTAGAGCGAGACAAAGCAAAGGTTCGTGCGCTTACCAGAGAAGAGAGAGAATTGTACGCACCCTTTATCCAGAGCAGATCTGCCAGAGAGCAGTTAGTCAAGGCCATTGATAATATCAGTCTGGCAGCCTACACCGGCAACGTGATCATCACTGGAGAAGAGGGTATGGATACCTTATCTCTGGCGAAGAACATGGTTCGCGAAATTCAGGCAACCGACAGCAATTTCTCCGGAAAAGTGGCAAAGATCTCTGGACATGCATTGAATAAAAAGGATACTGCAGATACCTTATCCAAGCTGAAAAACGGCGCGCTGATCATTTGCAAGGCATCCGAAATGAACGATGCTACGGCAAATGTACTTCACAAGGCATTGCAGCAGGAGAGTCAGGGAATCGTAATTATTCTGGAAGATACGAAGAGGGATATTGATAAATTCCTCGAGAAACATGAAAAATTGAGAGAGTGCTTTACCGCACGAATGGATGTGGAAGCCCTCAGCAATAACACGCTGGTGGCATTCGGCAAACAGTATGCACGGGAGATGGAATACTCTATTGACGAACTCGGAGAGCTGGCGTTACATACCAGAATCGAAGATATGCAGACGATAGATCATGTGGTTACGGTAGTGGATGTAAAGCAGATCGTGGATGAAGCGATCGCTCATGCAAATAAAAAGACATTGAAGCATTTCTTCGATGTACTGTTCGCCAAGAGATATGACGATGAGGATATGATCATCCTCACCGAGAAAGATTTTGTATAACTTATTCTGAACAGTTAAATTTTATAGCGGGAGGCGCGGCCATGACGAAGGAGAAGGTATTTATTTCCGAAGCAGATCAGTATCTTTTTGCCCAGGGGACCCATTATGATATTTACAAAAAACTGGGTGCACATCTGTCGGTGGAAGACGGCGTGCAGGGAGTCTATTTCGGAGTATGGGCACCAAATGCAGCACAGGTGAATGTCATTGGCACATTCAATGAATGGAATGAGGAATCCCATCCCATGCAGAAGCTGGGAGAAGGCGGTATCTGGGGGCTGTTCATTCCCGGCGTGGAAGAGGGAACGATGTATAAGTTCCTGATCTATGCAAGGGATGGCAGAAAGCTCTACAAAGCCGATCCTTTTGCCAATTATGCGGAATACCGGCCGGGCACTGCATCTATCGTTACCGATATTACAGGCTTTGACTGGAGAGATTCCAAGTGGATGGAAGCCCGGGACAAAAAGGATATGAATAAAGAGCCTATGGCGATCTACGAATGCCATATCGGTTCTTTTATGAAGCATCCTAACAACGGTACCGCCGAAGGATTCTACAATTACCGGGAGTTTGCGGACCGGATCATAGAATATCTGAAGGAGATGAAGTATACCCATGTAGAACTGATGGGTATTGCAGAGCATCCGTTTGACGGTTCCTGGGGATATCAGGTGACCGGCTACTATGCACCGACTTCCCGTTACGGAACGCCGAAAGATTTCATGTACCTGATCAACGAACTGCACAAGGCCGGAGTCGGCGTGATTCTGGACTGGGTACCTGCGCATTTTGCAACTGATGCCCATGGCTTGGCTGAATTTGACGGTCAGTGCATTTTTGAACATCCCGATCCCCGTCTGGGAGAGCATCCCGAATGGGGAACCAAAATCTTCAATTACGGCAAAAATGAAGTAAAGAACTTCCTGGTAGCCAATGCCTTGTTCTGGCTCAGAGAGTTCCATGTGGACGGCATCCGTGTAGATGCGGTGGCATCCATGCTATATCTGGATTATGGTAAAAAAGAAGGTGAGTGGCTGCCGAATAAATTCGGTGGCAACAAGAATCTGGAGGCCATTGAGTTCTTCCACCATCTGAATTCTGTCATCCGTGGAACGTATCCCGGATTTGTGACAATTGCCGAGGAATCCACGGCGTGGCCGAATGTGACCAGCGATATCGGAGGCGAGGGATTAGGCTTCTCCTTTAAATGGAATATGGGCTGGATGCATGATTTCTGTGAATACATGAAGCTGGATCCTTTGTATCGTAAGGGCAATCATTACGCTATGACCTTTGCCATGAGCTACAATGACAGTGAGAACTACATTCTGCCCCTGTCTCATGACGAAGTGGTACATCTGAAGTGTTCCATGGTAAATAAGATGCCAGGTTATACTGCGGATAAATACGCAAATCTGCGTGTGGGCTATACCTACATGTTCGGACATTCCGGCAAAAAGCTGCTGTTCATGGGACAGGATTTCGGACAGGAGCGTGAGTGGAGTGAAGAGCGCGAACTGGACTGGTATCTGTTAGGTGAGAAGCTGAATCAGGGCGTACATACCTATGTAAAGGAACTGTTGGAACTGTACCGCAAGTATCCTGCAATGTATGAGATCGACAATACCTGGGACGGTTTCGAGTGGATGAATGCGGATGATGCAGAACACAGCACCTATTGCTTTGTGAGAAAATGTTCCAGCGGCAAGAACAATCTGCTGTTTGTATTGAATATGACTCCGATGAAATGGGAGAATTATACCGTACCCGTGCCGAAAAAGAAGAAATATAAGCTGCTGCTCAACAGTGATGAGGAACGTTTTGGCGGCTGGGGCAATGAGATTCCCGCAGAGATCATGGCAGAGAAAAAGCCTTACCATTACAAGGATTATTCTATCAGCTTTGATCTGCCCCCTTATGGAGCTGCTGTATTTCTGTTCTAAGTCCGGTTAAGAAATTATAAGAAACGACCGAAATAAAAGATGAGTGTGACCCAAAGGTGCACTCATCTTTTTTCTTAACTATTCAGAGACATGTAAATATCACTAAGGCCTCTTTGAATGCTTGCATTCGTAAGAGGATTTAGTGATATTTATAGGGCGATATAGCCTCAATGGGCAAAAGGAAAGCTCTGAAAGAGCGATTTTGCGAATGAGTCTCTGAATAGTTATTTCAAGAGTTATTACCAGGAAGGACGACAAGCGTGAAGATAACATTTCAGAATCAGACGGTAACTGATACAGAAAATAGAACAGAAAGTATCCAGACGGAGAAAAATACCTGGGGCAGAGATAAAATACAGCGCAATAAAAAAAGTGTGAATGCAAATACTTTTGGAGCCGTATACGAGAGTGGGCAGATCCCAATGCCTGTGGGAAATGAAGAGAATAATAAGGGAAAATCCCTGATTGAACTGCAGCAGGATGCCGGGAACACCAATGTGGCATTACAGCAGGATTACATGACACTACTGTCACATACTATGTCCCAGGAGGATTATGCGAAGGCTTGTGAGGACGGATTTGACCCCAGAGAACTGGATCAGGATACCGCAGTTACCATCGTGGACAGGATCAAAGCAGAACTGGTGCGTTCCGGACAGAACATTGCCGGATACACGGACGACATAGATCTGGACACCCTGGCGGCAGCTGTGGGCAGCGATACACTGGCACAAAGTATTGAAGAACAGTTCCGGGCAACGGATATACCTCTGACTCCTGAAAATGTAGATGAATTAAAAACCGCCTGGGAGCTGGCATCTTCTCTGCAGCAGCCCCAGGAAGGCGAGGTCGGGTATCTTGTAGATAATGGATTGGAGCCGGAGATCTGGAACTTGTATGTGGCAGAGAACAGCGGTGCGAAAGTACAGCAGAATACCGTACCGCAGGAATTGCAGGACCAGATGGATAAGGTGATCACGGATGCCGGCCTGCCGGTCAATGATGAGAATCGCCAGAAAGCGCAGTGGCTGGTGGGAGCAGGTTTGCCACTGACAACGGATACCCTGCAGCAGCTGGCAGAACTGGATACGATTGACTATCCCGTCAGTGAGGATGCTTTTGCACAGGCAGCGGCATCGGCACTCGCGGAGGGGAAATCCCCTGTTCATGCGAATCTGGCACGGCAGGAAAATATATACGAGAAAGCCACAGAAATGGTACAGGACTGGTTCTCGGATGCAAAATGGGATGTCACGGCGGAGAATCTGGCGGCCAGAAAACAACTGGAAGAGATCCGGCTGCGCATGACAGCGGAAGTGAATGTGAAACTCTTACAGAGTGATTTTTCCATTGATACGGCCCCTATGGAGCAGCTGATCGAAGCACTGCGTAGAGCGGAGGCAGAAGTTGCGGATAAGTATTTCCCCAACGATGCGGATGCCGTGGCAAAATATGAGACCTATACACAGACCGTACAGGTGACAAACGAACTGCCGGGACTGCCGGTCAGCGTGTTGGGACCCTATAGCCTGGAACAGAAAGTTTCTCAGGAGACCGTGGCAGAATTTCACAGCGAAGGTAAGGCGTTGCAGACGGCCTATACAGAAGCAAATGAACGTTATGAGACACTGATGACAGCCCCCAGAAGAGATCTGGGGGACAGCATCCGCAAGGCATTTTCCAATGTAGATGACATTCTGACAGATATGTCATTGGATAAAACACTGGAGAACCAGCGGGCGGTCCGCATCCTCGCGTATAACCGGATGGAGATTACTGCAGAAAATATCGAGAGAGTCAAAGAAGCAGACAAACAGGTCACTGCAGTGATTGAGAAACTGACACCGAAGAATGTATTACAGATGATCCGGGACGGCGTAAATCCGTTGGAGAAGACTTTTGGGGAACTGGAGTCCTATTTTGCCGAAAATCCTCAGAGTTATGAGGAAGAGGCGGAGGACTACAGCCGTTTCCTGTATCAGCTGGAACAAAAGAAAGATATCACGGAGAATGAGCGGAAAGCTTATATTGGTATCTATCGTATGGTACACCAGATTGAGAGAGAAGATGGTGCCGCAGTAGGCGCAGTGGTAAATACCGGCGCAGAATTGCAATTTTCCACACTTCTGGCAGCTGCCAGGAGCAGAAGAACCTCCCATATGGACTGGAAAGTGTCGGATGATACCGGACTGACACAGGAAGTACGTTTATCGGAGAACAATATTTCAGAGCAGATTTCTGTAGGGATGGCAAAAGAAATATTGACAGATGTGTCAGAAGACACTGAGAGCAGAGACGCATATTATCAGGAATGTCTGCAGCAGATGCGGGAAGCGGTAGAGACCGAACCGGGAGCAGCACAAATGTTGGAAAGGGGAGAGGTAAATACCAGTACTTCTAACCTGCTGGCAGCTCAGGCTCTGCTGGAGGATCCGGCGGAACTGTTCAGCGACCTGCAACGCTATCGTAAGAAATACAACAAAGAGAAAGAAATACCTGTGGCGGCAACCGGAGAGGAGCCTGCCGGAACAGAAGCCTCCGGATTGTGGGAACAGCTGGATCAGCAGAATTTTGCAGATGATTACCGGACCATGCTTCAGGATGCTTTACAGGAGACAGAGACGATCAGTCTGGAACAGGCAGAGAGCCATCTGGATGTGAAACAGTTACAGCTGGTACACAAACAGCTGCGCCTTGCAGGAAATCTTCAGAACAGGCAGGAGTATTTCCTACCGATGTATCTGGGAGACCAGCTGGCAGGAGTGCATCTTACCCTACAGCAGGGAACCGGAGAGACCTCGGCTGTGGATATCCGGGTAGATGCGGGAGACGAACAGCTGGAAGCGCATTTACAGGTCAACGGAGAACACATCGAAGGTTATCTCGTAGGAAATACCCCGGAAGAGGTTACGAAACTGGAAAAGACCTCCGATATATTCCTTGAATGGATTCAGACAGATACCTCTGCAGACTGGAAAGCGGAAAAGCTTTCTGTTGTCAGCTCCCGGGATATGACAAGGATGGCTGCCGGTGAGACGCAAAATGCAGAAACAATAGAGAGCCGGGCAGATGCGGCGCAACTGTACCGCCTGGCAAAAGGATTCCTGCAGGCTGTCGCAGACAGCAGCGGAAAGTAAGGAGTAACAACACATGAGAATTAATTACAATGTATCGGCAATGTTATCCAACAATGCCTTATCTACCAATGATGACCTGCTGTCCAAATCATTAGAGAGACTTTCTTCCGGATTAAAGATCAATCATGCAAAGGATAATCCGGCAGGACTGGCAATGTCCAAACGTATGAATGCCCAGATCGAGGGCCTGTCCGTGGCAAACCAGAATGCCGGCGACGGCGTATCCATTATCGAGATTGCAGATGGCGCCATGACCGAGATCAGTGAGATGCTGCAGCGAATCAATGAGCTCTCCGTCAAGGCTGCCAACGGTATAATGACGGATGATGACCGAGCTACCGTACAGGATGAAGTAAAGCAAGAGGAAATCACCAGAATTTCTGACGTAACAGAGTTCAACGGACAGAAACTGCTGAATGGGGAGTACGATCTGAAGGGATATACCAACAAGCAGGAAGTTAAGGTGAACTACTATTCTACCGACGTGCCGGTAAAAGAATATACCATAAAGTCTATACCGCTGACAAAGGATGCGGACGGCAATATTGTGCTGAACGGAGATGTGACGTTTGGAGATGGTTTCCCGGATGCGAAGACACTAAAGACTGAGTTGAAGGATGATCTTTTGACTATCACCGGAGAAAACGGATTTGAGATGCGACTTGATGTGAGCGGCGCACTGACCGGAGCACAAACAGTAACAACGATTCAGAATCTGACGATCGATGCCACAGGTATCGGCGCTATGCGTTTACAGATCGGAGCCAATGAGCATCAGGTGCTGGAAGTAAATATTCCGGCTGTTTCCCTGCAAAATATGGGAATTGAGAATGTTGATGTCAGCACTGCAGAAGGTGCGGACGATGCCATTGATCGCGTAGACGGCGCCATCAAATATGTATCTTCCGTTCGAGGCAGACTGGGTGCATTCCAGAACCGTCTGGAATCTACGATCAACAGTCTGGATATTACCAGCGAAAATATGACTTCCGCATATTCCCGTATCATGGATGTAGATATGGCGGAAGAAATGACTTCTTATACGACTTATCAGATCCTGGCACAGGCAGGAACCTCCATGCTGGCACAGGCCAACGAGAGACCGTCTCAGGTACTGCAGTTGTTACAGTAGGAAAGTTCTGAATAAGAGGACATGGCAGAATGACAAAAGAATGCAAACAACAATTTACACTTCGGATTACACAGGCGAATTCCACGCAGTTGATCGTGATCCTGTATGAAATGACCTTACAATATCTGGCAGACGGAGAGCAGGCAGTAGATGATGCCGGACTGGTGGAAGCTGTTCACAGAGCCAGGGGATGTATCAAAGAGCTCCTGAACTCTCTGCACAGAGAATACAGCCCGGCAGGAGAGCTTTCCAGACTGTACCTGTTCTGCCTTCGCAGACTTGCTGTATGTGAAGTCCGCAGAGACCGCACAATATTGGAAGAGATTCGCAAAGTGATCGCACCTCTCTGCGATGCGTACAGGCAGATCCCGGATCAGGATACTTCCGGCCCGGTGATGAACAATTCTCAGACAGTATATGCCGGACTGACTTACGGCAGGAACCAGTTAACCGAAAACATGGCTGACCAGGGCACGAATCGGGGAATGTTGGTATAGATTTTTTTCCCGATCCGCCGGCTGCAGAGCGGCCAGCTCTGTGAGATGCTGATACCTTTTTTGCAGCGCATTGATCTCATAGATGTAACTGTCAATGAGATCACTTTCCAAAGCATTATCGAAACCCGCATAGGCGATTTCCAACGCCTGGCGGGTTTTTCTTATGGATTCTTTCAGATCTATGGGAGAGAAATCCTCTTCAATGATTTCCGGGGAGGCATCTGCCTGACTAAAAAAGATTTTCATAACATTAACCGTCCTTTCTGCTAACAGTATAGGAACAAAAAAGGAAAAATATACCTGACATGGAGGAAAACGGAAGACATTTTTACACGGAAAGAGGAATAGATTAGGATAAAGAATTGTCGGGAATGCGAGAACAACAGTGGAACATCCGGAAAATTTATTATGGCTGTTAGCAGTGGCGGCATTATTGCTGCTCATAAGCTTTTTGGGGAAAAAGGCAGAGTGGCTCCTCAATTTTGCATTGCGGGGCATTATGGGAACCATTGCCATTTATTTTATTAATATGGGTGTGACTTTCCTTGGATTTACTACAGTGGTTGGAATCAATGCAGTAAGTATTTTGACAACGGGAATCCTTGGAATTCCGGGCATTGTGATGCTGTACGGGCTAAGTATTTATGAAATATTATAAAAAGGTGTTTTGACATACGGAAAGCGTGTAAAATAGCGTATTTCAGGATGACTGAAAATATGAAAAACAATTCTGTTTGTTAAAATGTACTAAAGTTTATCTTTTTACGAAAAAGGTATTGCCAGACGGAAAGTGAGCATTTATAATTCATCTTACAACCAATCGCGATGGTTGTTCAGAGCATCTTATAAGATCTTTTAGAATTTCTATTTTGGGATAGATTCATCCCGCATTACCAGAAGACTGATCTTGAATAGTTGGGAGGAAGGTGACGACAGGACTATACGCAGGAAAAGAATGTGAAATCAGGAGAAGGAGATGAGATATTTGGGGTATTATGTATACTTTTGGCAATAGCTTGCTGTTTTGATTACAAAACGCACAGGATACCCAATTGGCTGATCGTATGCTGCATGTTTGCAGGCCTGGGGTATCGGTTGATCAGCGGCGGGCACAAAGGCGTTTTGGAATATCTGGCAAGTGCATTACTGACAACGATATTACTTTATTTTGTTTTTTGGATCGGAGCCATAGGAGCCGGTGATGTTAAGATGTTGGGAGTCTGTGCCGGTTTTTTTCCCTGGAATAAAGTACTTTATTTTCTGTTTTTCGCGCTCATGATTGCAGCAGTAATTGCACTTTTCAAAATGTATCTGGAACGCAATATGAAAGACCGTTTGTACTATTTGGGAGAGTACTTATGGGACGTATTCCGGTGTGGAAGATGGAAACTTTATTTTGCCGGAGAACGGGAAGGTGCCGGAGCAGGGATTTGCATGGCGGGACCGGTGTTCTGCAGTGCATTGATGTATATGGGAGGAATGTATTGATGGAACAAAAGGAACCGGTTCTGGTTCTGTATGACCGGGAGGAAGAATACGCGCGGCTTTTTTCAGAATACCTGAAGAGGCAAAAGGAATTGCCCTGGCAGATCCATACTTATACCAGGGCGGAAGAACTGTTGGCGGGAGAGAAAAGCGGGGAGGTAACAATGCTGGTGGTGGCGGAATCCTCCTGTGAGGAGGCATTGAACACATTACAGCCGACATGTCAGGCAATTTTAAATGAGAGCGGAACTCTCCGCTTTCATCAGTTTCCCAATATTAACAAATATCAGGAAGCGGGACAGGTGTGGAAGGAACTGTTGGCGTTGTATGTAGAGACGACGGGGATACGGATGCCGCTGTTATGTGCGGAATATAAGACCCGTTTTATCGGAATGTACTCTCCGGTTCACAGATGCCTTCAAAGTACGTTCGCATTGTCTTTCGCACAGCTGATGGCAGAAAAACATCCCACGCTGTATCTGAATTTCGAACATTATGTGGGGATCATAGAATTGCTTCCGGAGAGACAGGACCGGGATCTGGCAGATCTGCTCTATTTTTTAGCAGGAGATGAAGGAAAATTTCCTCTTCGCATGCAGACGGTCATTCAGAGAAAAGGCAATCTGGATTATATTCCACCCATGCGGAACGGACAGAACCTGTTGGGGATCACCTGGGAAGAATGGAGAAGTCTGTTCCAGAGGATCGAGGAGCTGGGGAAATACGAATATGTCATTCTGGATCTGAGTGAAAGCATACAGGGGCTGTTGGATGTTCTGCAGATGTGTATCAAAGTATTTACGCTGACCAGAGAGGACAAGATGTCACAGTGTAAACTGGATCAATATGAACAGCTATTGTCACTATGCGAGAAAGAGGAAGTAAAGGGGAAGACCAGAAAGCTGAATTTGCCATACTTTCAGCGACTTCCCGTGGAAATGGAACAGTATACCAGAGGGGAACTGGCAGATTATGTGAGAAAAGAAATAGAGACATTGGAAGAGTAGAATAGGAGAAGGACAAATGGATTATTTAGAGCAGAGAAGAAAACTTCGTCAGATGGTACAGGAAAGACTGGATTATGGAAGAGATTATACGGATGAAGAAGTGGAGGATACGATCGATGAAGTACTGATGGAGCAGGAAAGTCTGGAGTTATGCCCGGTAGAATTGCGGAGACGTCTGCGTAAGGAATTGTTTGATTCCCTGAGAAGACTGGATATTCTGCAGATTTTTGTGGAGGACAGCTCTGTTACAGAGATCATGATCAACGGCATGGATCACATTTTTGTAGAACAGGATGGACAACTGCGGGAATTGGATCGAGCCTTTGATTCCGTGGAAAAATTACAGGATGTCATTCAGCAGATTGTGGCGGGGTGTAATCGCGTGGTCAATGAAGCGTCACCCATCGTAGATGCCCGGTTGAATAATGGTTCCAGAGTAAATATTGTCATGAATCCCATTGCTCTGAATGGTCCGATCGTCACGATCCGGAGATTCCCGGACAAGCCTGTCACCATGCAGAAGCTGATCGGTCTGGAAACCATTTCGCTGGAGGCAGCCCAGTTCCTGGAGACACTGGTGAAGGCGGGCTACAACATTTTTGTCAGTGGAGGAACGGGAAGCGGCAAGACAACATTCCTAAATGTTCTGTCCGGCTATATTTCGGCGGAAGAGCGGGTGATCACCATAGAAGACAGTGCGGAACTACAGCTGCAGGGTCTTCCGAATCTGGTTCGTTTAGAGACTCGTAACGGCAATACCGAAGGATGCAGAGAAATCGGAATCCGGGAACTGATCCGTTCGTCTCTGCGGATGCGGCCGGACCGGATTATTGTAGGAGAGGTCCGGGGACCGGAGGCTATCGATATGCTGCAATGCATTATATGTACTATATAATAATTATATATATAACGTATATAAGGATGGAAAATATA
>OIFE01000854.1_pt1 | contig 18727 bp, 7 predicted proteins | sample 1581921 | NCBI WGS metagenome assembly OIFE01 (sample SAMN04414075, study PRJEB24778) | human gut metagenome | material: faecal | host: Homo sapiens | reverse complement strand
AAAAAGGACTCCATTCTCTTACAATGAAGTCCTTAATGTTTAAAGCATTATTATATTGTAATTACACGTCAACTAACATATAACTATATTCTTAGTCTGGCGTAATATAGCTCGCCAGCTGTGATACATCTAGAAAAATTTTCATACACCTAATTTTCCAGCATCAAAAAACGCTGCAAAGCCTGCTCCACAATTTTATTCAAGGAAATATTGTTCTGTAAAGCGCAAATCGCCGCCTGTTTATGCATCTCTGCAGAAATGTTAAGGACAATTATACTAGGTTTCATTCTTTCTGTTAACATAAAAAAATATTAACTGTTTTTCTTTCAAAAAATCGAGTAGGAGGTAGGTAATTAATTTACCTACCGACCTCTCACACCACCGTGCGTACCGTTCGGTACACGGCGGTTCAAATACCATAATGCTTAAGTCTTTTAAGCTCGTAATTGCCCGCTAGTTCATAATAGCCTGCTTTTACGAGCTTTTCTTTTGTTATTGACCTATTAAGTATTACACTTCCTGCTACTCACCAATAACCTAGTCGTGCATTTCCCCACATATATGCATACTCCTCTGGTATCCCTAACTTCTTTAGGTTGGTAACCCTTGCTTTAGGTTTCTTCCATTGTTTCCATATATATTGACGGTATCTTCTTCGCAACCATTCATCCCATTCCTGCATTTTGCGTCTTATACTTGCTATGCAGTAATAGTTCAGCCAACCGCTTACATATACTTTTACCTTGTTCATCACTACACGTATATTTCTTCCTTGATTTCTAGCTGTCAGCTCTTTTAATTTTGCTTTGGCTTTCATCAAGGATTGTTTGTGTACTCTTATCATTACTTCTGTTTTGTTCTTGCCTAGCGTAAATCCTAAGAACTTGAACTTTGGTGAGTATACGCTTACTACTTTGCTCTTTTCCATGTTCAACTTTAGCTTGAGCTTATCTTCAAGATATTTTCTGCTGGATTCCAGCAGTCTTTTCGCTGCTCTTTTGCTCTTTGCTTCGACTATAATGTCATCTGCATACCTTACAATATTTGCTCCTCGTCTTGACATTTCTTGGTCGAACTCGTTCAGGTAAATATTGGCCAATAGTGGCGACAACGGCCCGCCTTGCGGCGAACCTTCTTCTGTCTTTACTATTACTCCGTTGTCCATGACTCCGCTTTTGAGGAATTTCTTGATTAGCTCTATCAGCCTCTTATCTTTTATCTTTCTGCGAAGTATGTTGAGCAGTAAGTCATGGTTCAGCGTGTCGAAATACTTGGATAAATCTACTTCTACTACGTATTGGTAGCCCTTTTCCGCATATTCTTTCACGCTTTCCATTGCCTGTTGTGCACTTCTTCCTACTCGGTAGCCGTAGCTTCCTTTGCAGAAAGTTCCTTCATACATCGGTTGCAGTACCTGTGCTATCGCCTGCTGTACCATTCTGTCTATAACAGTTGGTATGCCAAGCTTTCGCACTCCTCCGTCTGCTTTTGGGATTTCCTTGCGTCTTACTGGGTTTGGTTTATATCTTCCAAACCATATGTCAGACACAAGTTCTCGACCATGTTCAGTGCACCAAGGTTCCAGTTCATCGACAGTCATTCCATCAATTCCCGCAGCTCCCTTGTTGCCTTTGACTCTTTTCATTGCTTCGAGTAAATTTCTACCCCGAAGAATTTCTCGCAGTAAATCCTGCGTTGCATTGTCTCTTTCTCTGTTGTCCCGAGTTCCAACACTCGGCACTCCTGCATACCCTTCGCGTTCCACGCTATCCCTTTGCAGGCAGTCCTTTCGGTATTCTGCTTTCATTGTGTTGGACTCCTTTCCCCAGTTATTCAAGACTGGCATTTGTTCAGTCCTTCCCGTCAAAAAAAAAACGGTACTATGACCTCTGCTGACTTCTCACAGCAAGCTTTACTCCGTATTTCGGATTTCCTACTTTACGTCTGTGAGACCTCCCCAGGTAAGAACGATAACTTTCATTCCATGTAGCCGCCTTATTTACTGTATAGAGTTCGGGTAGCATTGGACTTCATCTTGTGCCGCAGACTTATCCACTCTAATTCAGCCTTATATAAGGTTTCTGTTCGTCGGCTCAGAACTTTGCCCGCTGTCGATTTTCCGCAACAGCATCCGGCTTCCTTCAGATTCCACCTCACGATGGACACCCTTGCCTTCGGCTAACGCTTCCTGCTACCGAGCGCGTAGTGGACTTTCACCACCTAGTTATCGCCCATGCTGGGCGCACTGCAACAAAGACGCCGGTAATTAAACCAGCGTCTTCGTTTTCTTCTACCTTTAGAAGAATAAAGATATCAGCTATTATTTAATTTTCAGTTAGAAGCTAAAGTTGATACCAGCATTCAATTTCCATTGATGTTGATAATCACCAGTCAGACTTCTAGTAACATCAGCATAAAAATTACTGCACTTGCTAAGGTTGTAGCTGCCGCCAACAGTGAGCTCACTCCAAGTTCCACCTAAGTCATAACTGGTATGCTTAGCCTCCGCACCCTTTTCCGTACTAATGTAGGTTGCCCCGGCATCACCGCTAAACTCATGTGCCAAGCTCAATTTCGCATAGAAGCCTCCACGTTCATTTTCTATACCGGTTTGTACACCAATTCTGCCTACAAGACTATCAAAAGCCTCTTGGTTAACAAAAAGCTTACCCGCCTTGCTGTCAGCAGCAAAACTGTCACTGCCTAAATGCGCATAAGTTAGTTGTAATTGCGGCTCTAAATAACCTTTTTTAGTATTGCCAAAGCGTTGTCCATACTGTACGCTTACACTGTACCCAGTAGCAGAATATTCGCCATCAGCTTTAACTTCTACAGGAGTGTTGCGGAAATCATTATATACAGTAAATTCATTTTTCACCTTACCTGCTTTCGCCATAAGATCTACATACGCATTATTACCTACATTTTTAGATGCATAAACGCCTAAACTATAAAGTTTAGTATCACCCTTATCACCATTAAGGTAGCTTGCACTGCCATCACGATAATCAATAGCCGCACCCAAATTCCAGCCATTTGCAATAGCCTTATCGAAGCCAGCCTGTCCTGCCCAATATTGGTGAGTGAAGTCTAAAGCGTCATTATCATATTTCATCTTGCCGCCATAGGTTTGTACCCAGGCTCCAGCTTCAGCACCCTCGCGTAAAGCAAGGCTGCGACCATTCAAATTAGCCGCGTTATCGCGCCAATCCAAAGCGGAAGTCATCATTGCGCTACGAACGCCTTTCAAAATAGCATTCTCATAATCGCCCTTAATAATCGGCTTTTGGAAATCGTTTCCATCGACATTGCTTACGCTGCCAGCAACATAGCTGCCCTTGCCGTCAGTACTAGCAAAGGACATATCACCAAGCTTTCTCATTGCGCTTGAAGTAGTCAGACCATCAGCAATGCCAACTTTACCGGTAAGATTCTTCTCGCCAGCAGCATAACCGCTATAAGTAAGCTTCCTAGCCAAGGCGCTCAGGGCTTCCTCAACCTCAGATTTACTTGTTAAATCAATACCATTGTTACCGGTAATAAGATTTACACCGCTGCCAGAAGAAGCGCTTTGAATAACCGTATCGCCTGCTTTATAATCTTCTGCACTAGCACCTGCATTATCATGAGCATAATAAAGATTAGTAAAACCGCTATACTTTCTAATGGTAAGTTTATTGGCGTCAGACTGGAAGATATTGCCTGCCTTGTCCGCACTATCACCACCGACAAGATTGCTTACAATACTGCCCTCAAAGGATTTGCCACCGGAAGATGAACCAATTTGTCCTTGAACCTGATTGTTCCAAGTTGCACCATTCTGCAACCACATATTTACTTCACCAGTAAAGGTTAAATCTCCACTGGTCGTTCCCTCTTCTGGGAAAGCATTGTAAACTGCGCCGGTCAAAGAAGATTCTTTAGTAGCAAGCCCCAAGTTAATCTGGGTAAGCGTACCATTTTTATCCACTCTATTTACAGCACCTGTTGTCGCGGCAATATTGCCTTTAATATTTACGTTCTCTTTGCCTGATGCAATAGCCTTACCGTTATCATCCGAAACGACATTCATATTAACAGTGCCGTCCTCCGCACGAATCGCCGCATATGGGTTAGTGCTGCTGTCCACATCGATTTTACCACCGCCAGTCACAGTAATTACACTGCCTCCGGCATTAGCGAAAATGCCATTACCGACGCCAGAAAGATCAACATTGCCGTCAACAGTCAGCTCACTGCCCATAGAATTGGCCCCCATGTTACTGGTCGCGTAAAGAATTTCGCTGCCATAATAGCTATAACCGCCATTATGCCCATCGATATGAGCCTTAAGGTCGCCGTTTACAGTCAATTTGCTATTACCCATTACATAAGCGCCAATGGTATTATCCGTGCCCTCGGTATTAAGTTCAACATCACCATCAATCACTAACTCAGGTCTACCATTACTGTTGGAGCTTGCTAAATGAATGCCTTCAGCACGACCAGATTCATTAACAACGGAAATTTTAAGTTTTTTAGCAACCACGCTACTTCTGCCATCCTCTGTCTTATTAAGTCCGATATTGGTGCCGCCGGTAGAAGTATTGTCAATAACCAAAGTCTTTGCAACAGCGTCAATAGTAGAAACACTATTAAGGTCTGCGGCAGTTCCACCACTAACCGTAATACTGCTGTCTTTATCAAATTTATAAACATTATCTTCTTTGATAACGCCTGCGTCATCGTACTCCCAATCGGTCTCACGATTGCCGGTAACCGGCGTAGTGAATTCAGTTGTCGGTTCGGTAGCAGGTGCTTCATAGCTGCCCTTACCAGTTTCTGTATTGAAGGTAATATCACCCGTGTTCAAAGTCATGCTAGAAGTCAGCAGACCATCAGCAATAATAACTTTGCCGTTCAAGTTTCTTTCGCCATCAACATAAGCACTATAGGTCAGTTTGCCAGCCAAAGCATTCAACACCTGATTAACTTCATTCAAACGCACTGTATTGATATTGGTGTTGTCTGTAATGAGGCTCACATTGCTTCCAACAGCTGCATTTCCAATAATAGTATCGCCAGCTATATAATCATCTGCCGACGTACCCTTATTTTCATGCGCATAGAAAATATTAGTATTACCGCTATAATTGGTTATATTAATCTTATTAGTATCATTTTGGAAGATATTTCCTGCGGAGGTTGCGGAACTGCCACCTACAATCTTTCTTACCGTGCTGCCGGCAAAATTGCTATTGGTATTGTAAAGTTTATTAGTCCAAACAGCTCCATTTTGCAGCGTAAAATTCAGTTCACTTTTCTCATTGGTGGCTTCATCATAAATAACGCCATTTAAGTACGAATCAGCAGTATTCATATTGATATTAATAATGCTAGCACCTAAATCAGATTTCAATAAGCCAATATTACCATCAATCTGAATGTCTTTTGCCTGTTCACCATTATTGACGTTAACTGTACCGCCGCCCGCAGAAACAGCGTATTTGTTGCTTCTTCCCGGATTAGTTTTAATTTTTACAGCTCCGTTAAGATTTACTTCCGAGCCATAGTTTTCCGCTCCTACACCATTGCCATCGACAACAATATCAGTATCACCATTAACAGTGATATAGGCAGGACCGTAAGTAGTTCCAGTTGCATATAACGCGCGTGGCGAACTATATGATTGAGTCGGAACCAGGCCATAGCCTCCCTCTTCATTCTTCATAGTGACATCGCCATTAATCTCTAACGCAGAATTACCACGGGAATAAATAGCATAAACGGCGAAAGCACCCTGAGCATTCTTAATGTTGACATCACTATTAACTGTCAGCTTAGACTGCTTGTCGGCATATTTAATATTTTGGGCCTCTAAACAGTGCACATCGCCGTCTTTCGTAGTAATATCAATATTAATTTCTTTAGCATTAATAGTAGTATTTACCATCTGGCTTAATACGCCATAAAGCGTGCCATAGGTTGCTACCTGATTACCAACAATATTAATAACCTTGTCCTTAGCATCAACCACCAAATCATCATCCGCTTTAATGGCTTTATTAGCTTTGTTAGCACCAATATCAATTGTGACATCCTTATCAAATTTATAGCTGCCATCCTCTTGACGTAAATTGAGATCAATATATTCCTGGTCGTTGCTCTCTGTACCGGTCAAGGTCGTAACAAATTCATAAGCAGCTTTTTCTGGCACTACATAAGAACCCTGTCCTTTTTCATTCGTAAAGGTAATATCCCCACTCTTCAATGTAGCACTAGAAGTTGTAAGACCATCAGCAATGGTTACAGTACCGGAAAGATTCCTTTCTCCGTCTGCGTAAGCGTTATAATATAATTTGCCAGCTAAAGCATCCAAAACTGCGTTGGTTTCCTTGTCTTTATTCATAGTGATATTGCTGTTATCGGTGATCAAATTAATGGAGCTTCCTTTAGCAGCACCCTTAATAATAGTGTCTCCTGCTTCGTAATCCTTCGCCTCAGTACCACTATTATTATGAGTATAATAAATATTAGTATTACCACTGTAATTAGCAAAAGTTATGTTATTGCTGTCCTTTTGGAAAATATTGCCAGCGGATTCAGCTGTACTACCGCCTACAAAATTGTTAACATAACTTCCGGAGAACTTACTGTCAACAACACCATTCTTCTCGTTAGTCCAAACCGCACCATTTTGTAGCCACAAATTATTTTCACCAGTAAATGTTACTCCGCCAGTAGTTTTTCCATCCACAGGAAAGCCGTTAATAACAACACCATTTAAGGTAGAATACTTTGTATCCAATGCTAAATTGATACGAGATAAGGTGCCTTTTATATCAATAGGATTGACAGCACCAGTAGAAACAGCAATATTACCATTAATAGTAACATCATTACCAGCGCCCTCTATAGCTTTACCATTATCATCCAATTTAACATTCATATTAACAGTGGAATTTTCAGCACGAATAGCTGCGTAATTGTTAACACTACTATCAACATCAATCGTACCGCCGCCGTTAATTGTAACCAATGCATTGCCGATATTGGCAAAAATGCCATTTCCCTTACCGCTAATATCTACATCACCATTAACTATTGCCTGCCCACCTATCGAGTTTGCCGTGTTCAACTGACCGGCAACATATAATCCGCTTGCGCCATAATATCCCCAGCCGCTGTTATCGCCGTCAACATTTATGCTCAAATCACCATTCACGGTCAAGGTGCTGTCACCATAAATATAGCTGCCTAAAGCATAACCGATACCCTTAGACGTAATATCAAGGTCACCATTGACCGTAGCACTGCTATTATACAAGTGTACACCTTCAGTACGAGAAGAACCGGTTACATCAATACTTACCTTCTTAGCTGTCAGCTCCAGTTTTTTCCCGGATGCTGCTTCCACCGCATTAATCTGATTGGTTGCATCTTTCGTAGTAATTTGCAAAGTTCTGCCGCTCGCATCAATTACGGTGTCCTTGCTAACATTTATAGCCTGAACATTTGCCGCAGGAGTAATAGTTGTTTCTTCGGCAAATTTATATGTTCCGTCCTTTTGAACGATATCGTTCTCACTATATTCTGTATCTGCGTCCGTGCCGGTAATAGTAGTGGTAAAATCAGTTTTCGGATTCACGACATCGCTCACATCACCGCCATAGCTGCCCTTGCCATCCGTTTCAGAAAAAGCAATGCTGCCAGTCTTTAATTCCGCGCTGGACGTAAGCAAACCATCCGCTATTTTGACAATACCGCGCAGATTATGTTCCCCGTCAACATAGGCACTATAGGTCAACTTGCTAGCCAAGGTATTTAAGACATCTTTCACCTGAGCTTCATCGCTCATGGTAATATTGCTGCTATCGGTAATCATACTGATACCGCTGCCCTTGTTCGCGTTTTTAATTATTACGTCCCCTGCAGTATAGTCATCGGCAGCAGTACCGCTATTACTGTGTTCATAAAAAACATTAGTATATCCACTATAATTAGCGATATTAAGATCACCCGCCTGCGCCTTTTGGAAAATGCTACCAGCATCATCATAACTGCTGCCACCGGCAAAACGTGTAATAGCACTCGCACCTGTCGCGTTCCATTTAGCCTTATCGCTTAAAATAAGTTGAACAGAACCAGCTGTCGAGCCCTCTGTCGCCTGCACTACGGAGCCTGTCCAAGATGATTTATCGGTATTCAAAGCTATGGCTACAATGCCATTTGCTCCGTCCGATCGAATACGTCCATTAATCTCGACATCATTTTTTACGTCTTTAGCTATAATTTCCTTACTATCATCAAGCGCGCTATTGATTGTAATATAGCTATCATAAGAATAAACGGCATTACCTGAATCAGCAACGATAATTTTACCGCCGCCAATACTTGTTTCAGCATAATCACCACTTTCAGAATCGCCGAACGCGAGAATGCCAGTTGGTTTATACAGATTCTTGCGGAGATCAATATCAACAAGTCCCTTAATATCCAGTTTTGCCGTTCCAGAATTGCTGTTTACAAAAACGCCTTGACTGAAATATACATTTTCATCAGTACGAATTTTAACAGCATGATTAGGATCGTTATCATTTTCAATTTTCAGCACCGAATTGCCTTCTCCATCCTGATATGCACCCCGTGAAGCATCACCGCTTACCTGAATGGCAGTTGTATAAGCCTTTTTGCTATCATGTACATAGATATCTATACCATTAACATTTTTCATCGTAAGCGTATTGCTATTAACGAGAATAGGCCTAATATTAAGATTTACTGAGTCATACTTATCCCCGCTCATATCAATACTCAGTTTATGCCCCTGCATATCAATATTGGTATCGTTGTAACCACTAACGCCAATAGCAGATACATTCCATAGCCATTGCTGATAGCTTAAATCCTCTTGATTAGTCAAATTCACTGATAATGTAGCATCATCTTTGAAGGTATAATTATGTTTGCCATCGCTAATACCCTCATTTTGCCAATAAGTTCTAAGTACAGAGCCAGCATAATTACTTTCAATAATTTGCTTATTGTAAGTATCTGCTGCCAAGGCACTGCCTGCTTGTGCTGCCAGCAAAGCTAGAGTTATAGCACCAGCCAAGCGTTTGCTGAATTTCCTACCTTTGATTTTCTTCATTTTTCGTCCTCCTTAACTGTCATAACACCGCTGAAGATAAAAAAGATATATAAAAAAGCATGTCAATTCGCAAAATATGTGAATTGACATGCTCAAATAACTTACTTCGCGAATCACAAAAAATCCTATGATATACACCAATAGGACTGTAAAATCAAGAATGTTTCTTCGCATCCCTATTTACGCATTAAACAGTTGGTACCCTGGCTCGAGGTCATTGCTTAACCATCCCTTTGTAAGAGGTAACTCTTTTAAAACAAAGAGTTGCGAAACAGCATCGGAATTACGCCGATTTCCCCATAAAGCATTTGCACACAATACTAGCACAAACGCACCTATCTAATAAGACATACTATTTTATTTTTTTAAATGCTTAAAATTAAAATGATTGAAACTAATTATCAATTGTAATTATTGCACATTTCTAATCTTTTGTCAATAGTTTTCGCTTTGTTATTAACGTGTAATTATCGAAATCAGACTCAAAGACAAACTCTCTCCCAACAAAATAACCCTTGAAATAGGCGTCACCCCCAACACTGTTCGCAATATATTTTTGTTAAAGCAAATCGCCGCCTGCCTTACGGCCGACGGCGCTTGCTTCTTTCCCTTATTTTTAGTTCTTTCCCTTGTTTTCCAAAAATCTTTCCCTTATTTTGGAGGTTTCTCTAAGCCGGCTTATCTATTATCTGGCGCCGGCCTTTAGCAAAATAATATATACAGGAGCATTTTTCTAATATATTTTCTCTTTGCCCCGTACTGCCAACTATTTTCTAACCACTAAACACTGACCACTATTCACTAATATCCACTAATTACTTCTCGGCGCGGTTGATAGCGCAGATGATACCGCGCAGCGCTGCCACGTTGACGTTAGAGTGAATGCCTACACCGAAGATGTGACCATTGTTTTTCTGTTTCAGCTCGATGTAGCAAATACCCTTCGCATCAGAACCCTTGGAAATTGCATGCTCATGATAGTTGACAAATTCGTAGCCATTAATCCCGACACTGGTAAGCGCCTGGAAGAAGGCATCGATAGGACCATTACCTACACCAACTACACTCTTATTTTCGCCTGCAACCGAAATTTCACCTTCAAAACGGCTGTGGATGCTGCCGTCAGCTTCGTTAAGCTCGGTGAAGCGATGACGCAGAAGCTGGTACTTGCCAACAAAGTCGAGGTATTCCTTGCGGAAGAGCTTCACAATCTGCTCGCTGGAAAGCTCGTCGCCGTATTCGTCAGCCGCAGCCTTCACGATATTGCCAAATTCCGGATGCATTTCCTTAGGCAGATTGTAGCCAACGGTATGCTGCAGCACGAAGGCAGCACCGCCCTTGCCGGACTGGCTGTTAATGCGGATAACCGGCTCGTATTCACGATGAATATCCGCAGGATTAATCGGCAGATACGGTACCTCCCAATATTCTGTACCGCTGTTTTTCATGTACTCATAGCCCTTGCGGATAGCATCCTGATGCGAACCGCTGAAGGCGGTGAAGGCCAACTCGCCGGCGTACGGCTGACGCTCAGGCACATGCATTTTTGTGCATTCTTCATAAACCTTTTTGATGTCCAAGATATGCGAGAAATCCAGCTCGGGATCAACATTTTGCGTAAACATGTTGAGTGCTACAGTTACGATATCAAGGTTACCGGTACGCTCGCCGTTACCGAACAAGGTACCTTCGATACGGTCCGCACCGGCCAAAAGTGCCAGCTCGGCGCAGGCAACGCCCGTACCGCGGTCATTATGCGGATGCACGCTGACAATTGCTGCTTCACGGTTTTTAATATGACGGCAGAAGTATTCAATCTGGTCGGCATAAGTGTTCGGTGTACACATTTCAACAGTAGAAGGCAGATTGAGGATAATGGGGTTTTCTTTGGTAGAGCCCATTTCCTGCATTACAGCCTCGCAAATTGCCACAGAGAAATCTATTTCCGTACCAGAGAAGCTTTCCGGAGAATATTCATAGCGGATGTTCATACCGCTGCGGGCAACCTCTTCTTCCGTCAGCTGGCGGATAAGGCGCGCGCCCTGCACAGCGATATCGGTGATACCGTCCATATCCTTGCCAAAAACAATTTTGCGCTGCAGTGTTGATGTGGAGTTGTAAAAATGTATGATAACATTCTTCGCACCGCGTACCGCCTCAAAGGTTTTGCGGATAAGCTCTTCACGCGCCTGCACCAGGACCTGCACAGTTACGTCATCAGGAATATGGCCGCCTTCAATCAAGGTACGCAGAATTTCGTACTCTGTTTCCGAGGCGGAAGGAAAGCCAACCTCGATTTCCTTAAAGCCGCAATCTACCAAGGTATGGAAAAAGCGAATTTTTTCCGGAATGCCCATCGGTGTTACCAATGCCTGATTGCCGTCGCGCAAATCAACACTGCACCATACAGGTGCTTTAGTAATCGTTTTATCAGGCCATTGACGGTCGGTAATTTTTATTTGTTCAAACGGAATATATTTTTTCTCCTGCTGCATGATTAATTTCCCCCTAGCTTTTCTTAACAATTATAAACAAAAATCCCCGTCCCTAACCTGTGTTATTGATAACACAATTAGGGGCGGGGAATAATTCCACGCTGTACCACCCTATTCCAACAGCACTTCAGCAGCGCTGTCCTCTCAGCCTCCAACAAGGCCTTTGCCTGTAACGTGACCACACGTCCTTCCCTACATATCGGAAAGGCAACTCCGGGATCAGTATGCATATAACCATTGACATCGCTTTACACCAGCCAGCGACTCTCTTAGCCCATCCGGTCATATCTTCTTCCCTTCACCGTTTTTTTAGGGACGATATTTGATTCGTTGAATGCTATTATACGCACTCTGCTTTTAATTGTCAACATTCTTTTTGAAATTAATTTTTCAGAAGCAATCTTGTAAACAATGTAACAGCAATTAGTGTGCTTCTATCCACGAATACTTATCCACAGCTTATGTGTTTTGCCCACAGATTATCAACAGACTTATCAACAACTGTGTATAACTTTACCTGCTGCTGATAAGCTTACGCAGTAAATCAACAACGATAATGGAAGCGCCAAACATGACGACAACGCCCCATTCATGCGCATTCAACGGTGTTGTACGCAATACACGCCCACCAACAAAGGTCAGCAGCACCTGAATTGCAACAATCAGCGCCATTACCTGTAAGAAGCCCTTGTTCAGGCTGATATTCTTTAACAGGTTCAAACCGTCAGTACGCACATTAAAGCCATTGGCAACTGCCATGAAAATGTAGGCGCAGAAGAAGCCTGTATAGGTATAAATATGATTATCTGCATCACGGAACAGATGGTCAACCCATGCGCTCTTGTAAAAGGCAATGCCCACAATAGTCATATAAAGACCACTTACAATAACGCTCGTAAGCATCTTTTTGCTGACAAGCGGCGCACTGCGGCGTTTCGGCGCCTCGCGCAGATACTGCGCCAATGCCGGCTCACCACCGAAGGCTAGCGCAGCAAGGGTATCCATTACCAGGTTAATCCATAGAATCTGCGTAATCGTCAGCGGTTCATCAATATTGATAAAGGGAGCAATAAAGTTAATTGCCACAGCCGAGAAGTTAATCGTCAGCTGGAAAACAATAAATTTGCAGATAGAATTATAAATTGTTCTTCCGTACAAAATTGCCTGCTTGATGCTCAGGAAATTATCGTCCATGATAACGATATCGCCTGCTTCCTTGGCAACCTCGGTACCGCTGCCCATAGCAAAGCCTACGTCAGCCTTTTTCAGCGCCGGCGAATCATTTACACCGTCGCCGGTCATACCGGTTACAAGATTCAGCTCCTGCGCCAGGCGTACCAGACGCGATTTATCCATCGGCAAAGCACGCGCCACTACACGCAGATGCGTCAGCTTAGCCTTGATTTCATCATCACTCATCTGTGCCAGCTCGTCGGAGGTCCAGACTACATCCTCCGCGCTTTGCAGCAGGCCTGCATCCTTGGCAATGGCAACTGCAGTTTCTTTACGGTCACCGGTAATCATTACTACCTGCACACCAGCCTGCTGTACAGCCTTAATAGCCTCCACTGCCTCCGGACGCACGTCGTCACGGATGGCAACAACACCGGCAAGCGTCAGTCCTTTATCCGGCAGGTTATCAGCAGGTACTCCCTCATAGGTGCACAAGGCCAGCATTCTTATAGCCTGTCCTGCAAGCTCCAGCATTCTGTTATCCAGAGCTGCTTTCATCTCATCAGTCAACGGCAAACGGCTGCCATCTTTTGACCAATACCAATCGGTAGCCTGCAGCAGCTTTTCCGGGGCGCCCTTAATCAGGCAATATGCTGCTCCGCCGTCAGCGGGAGCAACCTGCGCCCAGGAATATTTATTGGCGCTGTTAAACGGAATAAAGCGCTGGCGCTGCGGCAGCTGCGGTAAACGATAAGCACCGACATAATTATTTAACGTTACTTCCGTCATATTACCGCCGACAATCTTGCCATCGGTAACGGTAGATGATGTATTGATCAGAACCTGCTGGCAGGTCAGCTCCTTAAGACGTGCAGGCAATGAGGTAAAATCAGTAATTTCCTGTAAATCGCCGGTTAAGAAGCGTACTACCTCCAGCTGTCCTTTTGTAATAGTGCCTGTCTTATCGGTAAATAGCAAGTTCAGGCTGCCTGCCGTTTCAATGCCCACGAGCTTACGCACCAATACATTATCGTGCAGCATCTTGCGCATATTGAGCGAAGAAACTATCGCAATCATCAGCGGCAGGCCTTCCGGTACCGCCATAACAATAATAATAATCGCCAAGATTACAGCCTGCACCAAATCGGCAATTACTGTTGTCATATCAGCAAAATATGCTGCAAAGCTACCTGCCAGATATATCTTATGCAGTATTACCACAACTGCTATCAGCACACCGCCGGCATAACCGAATTTACTTATCTGCTCTGCCAATCCTTTCAGCTTCAGCTTCAGCGGACTGTCGCGTTCATCATCCTTCAGCTCCTGCGTCAGCTGGCCGTAAACGGAATTATCACCTATCTTTACCGCCTGCATCACAGCAGTGCCTTCTACTACAACGCTGCCTCGGAACAGCTTATGTTCATCAAGAAAGTCAATTTTACCGTCATTCCATTGGAAGTCAGCAGGTGCAACAGTTTTTTTAGCTTCCTCGCTTTCACCGTTCAACGCTGCCTGGTCCAGCTTCAGCGTTCCTTCCAGCAAAATACCGTCTGCCGGTATTTTATCGCCTGCCTCCAGAATAATTGCCTCACCGACTACAACATCATCAATAGCAATTTCCTGTGGCTCACCGTCACGCCATACCTTGCAGCGGATACGGCTCGCCTCCTCCTGCAGTTTTTGAAAGGCATTCTCATTGCTGTATTCGGACCAGGTAGAAACAAAGGTTGCCAAAATTATTGCCAGAAAAATACCCATTGTTTCAATCCAATCACCGTGACCAAGATACACGAAAAAAGCATTCACCAACAGTGCTACTATCAGGATGCGGATAATGGGGTCCTGAAAATTCCCCAGCAGCTTGCTCCAAAAGGTTTCCCGCGGCGGCTGCGTCAATGTGTTATCACCGTACTTGCGCCGTGACTCTTCAATCTGCTCCTTGCTTAAGCCATATTTACTCATTTTCTTCCTCCTTTGACCTTACGTCTGCTACTTGTCGAAAATTGTGGTAAATCATGCAAGTACACTCTTCACCTTATATTATATATTAAAAAAGGGCGAGACAATGCTGTAAAATAAAAATATTTTACAACAAAGTCTCGCCACTTAATTACAAAGCCGGATTCTTCCGAATCGTACTGACGGCAGTGTAAACACCAGCCCTAAGGCTTGTGCCGACTACTCCCCTTATCTAAGAAAGTACCATATTATTTTATTTAGCTTATTCAGCCCAAACAGCTTTCATCAGCTTAGGATATTCAGTGTTAAGGTGGTCAACAATAACGTCGATTACTGCATGAATCATTTGCGGTACGAATTGATCGTCAGTAGAAGGAATGCAGCTTTCAATGATGATATTGCCAGCTTCATCAGCGTAATATTTGAATACCTTGTAGTTTTCGTTCAGAGCGTTCAGGTGTTCCAGAACAGCAGCCTTATTGGCTTCTTTAACCAGACCAGCGCCTACGCGAACCTGCAGCATTACATAGATGCTGTCGTCAATTACCAGCATAGTCGGCAGGTTTTGACCTTGGATGCCGATAGCAGAACGGAAAACAACGGGATGCATGAAGCTTTCTTCAGGAACCTCGTCTGCCTTCGGAACTTCGAATACATCGCCCCAGTTAATTTTGTTTTCTTCAAGGAATTTCTTGTAAACTTCAGCTTTCTTATTCATCATAAGACCTCGCTTTCATTGTTATAATACTATTATACACTATTATCGTTATTTGTGTACTTTTTTTATTAGTAAATATATTTGTTTTACACAAAATTCACAGCTCATTCAGCCTTTAATTTAAGCGCAAAGTCATAACCATATTTTTCCGCAGCCTCAATTTCAGGCTGCTGCGGTGTCCACTTGCAGTTGAAGCCGGGTTCTACTGCATCAAAGCAGCTTTTTGCCAGCAGCTCCTCCATATCCTTCTGCGCACCACCGCCCCAGCCAAAGGTACCGAAGGCTGCAGCCTTTTTGCCCTTAGCGCCGAGTCCTTTAAGATAAATCAGCAGAGAACCCATATTGGGCAGCATGCTGCAATTAAGAGTTGAAGAGCCTGCCAAAAAACCGGAGGCAGTAAAAAGCTCTGCTGCTACCGTACTGTTGGGGGTAGCGCCCATTTTAAATACTTTAACAACAATGCCGGCATTAGCAGCACCGTGCGCAATCGCCCGCGCCAGCTTTTCCGTACCGCCCCACATGCTGTCATAAGCAATAACAAGGCTTCCGTCCTGTACGCCGCTGCCCCATTCGTTGTAGCAGCGCAGGATATCGGTAACATGCTCCGTCCAGATTACACCATGGGAAGGCGCAATCATTTTAATATCAAGACCGCCAAGCTTTTTCAGCGCATTGCCAATCAGCTTGGCATAAGGCCAGAGAATGTTGGCAAAATACTTTTTAGCTTCGTAGAACAGCTCGTCTTGATTTACTTCACAGTCAAAGCGCTTACTGGTAGCGTAATGCTGACCAAAGGCATCATTAGAGAAAAGTATTTTATCATACTCACTATAGGTTGCCATGCTGTCAGGCCAATGCAGCATTGCCATGGAAGCGAAGGTTAAGGTGCGCTTGCCAATATTTAAGGTTGCTCCGTCTTTAACAACCTCAAAAGCAAAAATATCTCCGTAATGCTGAATCGCCTCGTTTTTACCTTGCATCGTAATGTAAAACTTTGCTTTGGGGCAAGCCTTGGCCAACGCAGGCATAGCACCGGAATGGTCAGGCTCAACATGGTTGATGACAATATAATCAATGGAATCCAACGGTGTTACCTTACTGATATTAGCAAGCAGCTCTTCGGTAAAGGGCGCTTTAACAGTATCAATCAAGGTAATCTTTTCATCCATAATCAGATAAGAGTTATAGGTTGCACCTCTCTCTGTTTTGTAGCCGTGAAAATCACGCACAGCCCAATCCTGAACACCAACGTCATAAATATTTTCTGCAATTTGCAATGGCAGCATAAGAAAACCTCCTTATAATTTTTCAAGAGTAACTTGACGAGTTGATTTATTTAAGCGTAAAACAAGCTCGTGATATTTATTCAGCGTACTGCGATGACCGACACTTACAACAGTAGTCTGCTGTAAACGCTCCTGTAGCAGGCTATACATAGTCGCCTCAGTGTCTTCATCCAAAGCAGAGGTTGCTTCATCCAGGAAAAGCCACTGTGGCTGCTGGATATGGGCGCGTACAAAGGCCAAGCGCTGCTGCTCACCGACAGAAAGCACATGGCTCCAATCAGCTTCCAAATCAAGTTTATCCTTAAGATAACCAATCTGGCACAAATCCATCAGATAAATCAATTCAGTATCATCTATCGGTTTATTTCCCGGGTAATTAAGTGCAGCACGCAGGGTACCTAACGGCAGATAAGGCTTCTGCGGAATAAACATCAGCTTATCACGTGACGGAAGAAAGATTTTGCCGTCGACGAAGGGCCAGATACCGGAGATGGCACGCAGCAAGGTACTTTTACCGCTGCCGCTGACACCCTTAATCAGAACATTATGCCCCGGATGTAGTGTAAAGCTGATATTTTCCAGAAGCGGTTTTCCGTCCGGCAGATTTATCTTCATATCGTTAACCTCAACAACATCTGCAGCAGCAAAACGTTCCACATGAAAGCGTTCCGCCTGCTGAGAAACCTCGTGCATATGATGACCGAAATAAGTTAAACGCATTACAACAGCCTGCCATTGAGCAATACTGCTGTACATATCAACAAAATACGAAAGCGAATCCTGCACGCGGCCAAAAGCACTGGCAACCTGCATCAGTCCGCCTAGTGTTACTTCTTTCGTAAGATAACGGTTCATGGCTACAACAAAGGGAAAAATGATAGCGATTTGAGAATAACCGGAATTTAAAAAGACAAGCTGTTTTTGCTTATTAACAAGCTTCCAGAAGTTATCCAAAAGCATTTTAAAGCGTAGCTTAAATACACTGCCTTCCTGCGCTTCACCACGGTAGAAGGCAACGCTTTCCGCACTTTCACGCAGGCGAATCATACTGAAACGGAAATCCGCTTCATATTTCTGTTGGATGAAGTTGATTTTCACCAGCTTGCGGCCAACAATGTGGGTAATATAGGTACCAATGACAGAATAAAGCAGTGATGCCCACAGCATGTAGCCGTTAATTGTCCACATCTTACCCATAAAGGTAAATCTAAGACTACCGGAAAGATTGTATAAAATGACAACAAAGGATGCAAACGTGCAAAACGCCTTGAGGATCCCTATGCCAAAGCTCAAGGTCATTTCAACAAACTGACGCACGTCCTCACTGATACGTTGGTCAGGGTTATCCGTATCCTTACCGAACATCTGCAGATTGTAGTATGTTTTGTTTTGCAGCCAGATGTCGATAAAACGCGTTGTCAGCCAACGACGCCAATTCAAAATCAATGTCTGCTGCAGATAATATGAGTATACTGCCAATAAGATATAAATAGCAGCTAACCACGAAAAATGAATGAGTTCATCAAAAATCTTCTTAGCATCATAGTTTTGCAAGGCGCTGTAGAAGCTGTTGTTCCACTGGTTAAGCAAAACAAGCATATAAACCACGCCAAGTGTAAGTGCTATAATACAGCCCAATAAAAAGAAGGCCTTTTTCTTCTCTTCCGACTGCCAATAGCTTTTCGTAAGATACCAGACATCCCTAAAAAACTGTCTGGTCAAATTAAAACGTTGCATATACTCAAGACTCCTCTAGTAAAGAAATGCTATTCAATTCTTGAACAGTTCCTTTTTATTATACTATAAATATGAGGCTAAGAGTATCACCGGCAGTAAAATTTACATTTTAGATACAAAAAAGAGCTCACACAAATGTGTGAGCTCTTGAAGTTAGCTAATGATTATTTGCCAACAGGACCGATCATAGCCAGCATGGTACCTGCAGCAACTGCAGTACCGATAA
>OIFE01000850.1_pt1 | contig 18864 bp, 13 predicted proteins | sample 1581921 | NCBI WGS metagenome assembly OIFE01 (sample SAMN04414075, study PRJEB24778) | human gut metagenome | material: faecal | host: Homo sapiens | reverse complement strand
CGCCGCGCACCAGCTCGCGCCGGTGGGTGTGGCCGAACAAGGCGACATCCGCGCCACGCTCTCCGGCACACTCGGCCAGGCGTTCGCTGCCCATCTTGACGCCGTAATGGTGGCCATGGGTGTAGAAGAACAGCACCCCACCGAAAGGAACCATTCCCTCGCTGGGCTCGTTGTAGTTCATATCACAGTTGCCCGCCACGCGGTAGATGGGGTAGGGGACTGGCTCTTTGCGCAGCTCCAGCGCGGCGTTCAGATCGTACAGACCGTCGCCGAGGTAGAACATAGCGTCGGCGGTCTCGTTATTCAAAAGCCAACGAAGGTCGCGCAGGCGGCCATGGACGTCGGAGACGACTAAGATTTTACACATAGGAAACTCCTGTTGAAAAAGGCTTCTCCCTCGGGAGAAGCTGTCTGCGAAGCAGACTGATGAGGGGCAGGCTTGCCAGGCTGCGCTTTTACGGCGCAGCGTGGGCATACGTGCCCCTCATCCGGCCTCGCGGGCTCGGCCACCTTCCCCCATAGGGGGAAGGCTTTTTATTGGATAAGCTGCTTATAAATTTCACCTTTACTAAACGGTGTCCCGGCGGCGGCCTGCTTGGCGGCGGCAGCGGGGGGCAGGCCGTTTGCCTGCAAGGCACGGGCAGCGGCGACGGCTTCTTCCAAAGTCGGCGCAGCAGCCTGCTCAACGGCGGCGGGGTCGGCACCGGCCAGGACCAGCACATACTCGCCGCGGGGATCGTTTTCTTTATAGTAAGCCACAGCCTCACCAAGGGTCGTTTTTTTGATCTCTTCGTGCAGCTTGGTCAGCTCGCGGCAGAGCGAGTCCTGCGCCAAACGCCGCGGCCAAATCGTCCAGCGTGCCGCGCAGCTTGTGCGGGGCCTCGTAGAAGATCATGGTGCGGGTCTCGTTCTGCAAAAAGGCAAGGCGCTCGCGGCGGTCGCGCTTGGGCACAGGCAAAAATCCCTCGAACACAAAGCGGGCCGTGGGCTGGCCGCTGGCTGCCAGTGCAGTGACGCAGGCTGACGCGGCCGGGATGGGCACGACCTTGATGCCGCGCTCGTGGGCCTCGCGAACGATCTGCTCGCCGGGGTCGCTGATGCAGGGCATACCGGCATCACTGCAAAGGGCGCAGTTTTCGCCCGCTTCAATGCGCTGCAAAATGGCCTCGCCGTGGTGGAGCGCGTGTTCATAGTAGCTGACCATCGGCTTTTTCAGGCCCAGATAGTTCAGCAGCCGCATGGTCACGCGGGTGTCCTCGGCGGCCACGAAGTCCGCCGCGCCGAAGGTGGCGGCCACGCGGGGCGGCATGTCGTCCAGATTGCCGATGGGGGTTGCCACGATATAAAGAATACCGGCCATGATTGACCTCCCTGATGTTGTTATTTTACTTCTCCGTACATCGCCGCCCCGGCGGTGATGAGCACATCCGGTTCGATGCGCAGGCCGGTGCGGCGGTTTTTCTGGGCTTCCACAAGAAAAAGCCACGGTGCGGCGTCAGGCTTATTCTTCACAAAGGCCAGACGCTTCGGCTCGAGGCGGTGTGCCCGCAGCACAGCCAGCACCTCGGCCAGACGCTCGGGCCGATGGCAGAGGGAAAGCTTTCCGCCGTCTTTCAGCAGGCGGAAACCACAGGCGCAGACATCCTCGAGGGTGCAGTCCGTCTCGTGGCGGGCCGTGGCACGGCCCGCGTCGGTGCTCTGCGGCCCGGCGGTAAAGTAGGGCGGGTTGCAGGCGCAGACATCGAACTGGCCCTCCCCTTCCCGGAAGGTGCGCAGGTCGGTGAGATAAGGGGTGATGTGCTCGATGCCCTGCGCGGCCACAGCCTCCTGTAAGAGCGCACTGGCCTCGGGCTGCAATTCCACGGCGGCGCAGGGGCCGCGATGGCCCCGGTCGTGCCACTCAAGGCTCACGATGCCGCAACCGGAGCACATGTCTGCCGCCTTCTGGCTGCGCCGCGGCTCGCAGAAACGGGCCAGCAAAAGCGCGTCCGAGCCGAACCGGTGGATGGCGGAGCAGTATACTTCTGTTTTATTATACAAAATCTCGGTAGAATGTTCCATACGCCCAGCCGAAATCCTCCGACAAAATATTGTGTCCCGAAAGATGAAAAAATTATGCAAGAAAGAAAAGCAGCAGACCCGCCTGGCAGGTCTGCTGCTTTTGATGCGTTATTCGCGCGCTATCTGCTAAAAATTATTCAGCGGTGATAGCACCGGTGGGGCAAGCGCCCTCGCAAGCGCCGCAATCGATGCAAGCGTCTGCGTTCACAACTGCAACGCCGTTCTCAACAGCGACTGCACCAACGGGGCAAGCGCCCTCGCAAGCGCCGCAGCCAACACATGCGTCAGAAACCTTGTGTGCCATAATAGAACTCTCCTTTATCTCCCCGTGCTCAGTATTTATGAAGAAATCTGCCCCTGCACGGCTCTGGCAGACCCCTCGGAAATCGTATCCTTGACTGCATTTTAACAAAGCCGTTTCAAAAAGGCAAGACTAACCGTACCAGCCCAAAAGCAATTTTTCGTTTTTTGGTGGGTTGCACAAAAGCACAGGCTAACTTTTGGAGAAATTTGAAGAGGTTTTTTGGCGAAAATCACGAAGCAAAGTTAGTTTTAACAGACTAACCGTTCGGAGACCCCGCCATTTCCAGCCTCTTATTTTTTATCTTTTCTGCCGCAGCCGGGGCAGGACGAGGTGCCGTCGGCGTTGACCGAAGCCACCACCGGGGCGGGATTGCGCACGCCGGAATAATCGTCGTCCGGGTCGGGGCGGCGGGGGGCGCGCTTGCCGCCGGAGATATACTCGCAGACGCTCACCTTATAGTACCGGGGCGCGAAGGCCTCGGTGCCGCAGCGCACCCGCAGATAGCCGGAGATGGGGTTGACCTCGAGCACGGTGCCGAGGCCGTCCGGCGTGCGGACGGTGCTGCCCACCATGGGCATGATGCTGTTCAGGTACTCGTAGGCGCTCTCCTCGTAGGCCAGGCAGCACATCAGGCGGCCGCAGGCACCACTGATCTTGGTCGGGTTGAGGGAAAGACCCTGCTCTTTTGCCATCTTGATGGAGACGGGCTGAAAGTCTTTCAGGAAGCGGCTGCAGCAGAAGGGCTGGCCGCAGATGCCCAGACCGCCTATCATCTTGCTCTCGTCGCGCACACCGATCTGGCGCAGCTCGATGCGGGTGTGGAAGATGCCGGCCAGATCCTTGACCAGCTCACGGAAGTCCACACGGCCATCGGCGGTGAAATAGAACATGATCTTGGAGCGGTCGAGGGTGTATTCGGCCTCCACCAGCTTCATTTCCAGCCCGTGGCGGGCGATGCACTCCTGGCAGGTGTGGTAGGCGCGCTTCTCGTCCTCACGGTTCTGGCGCATCCGGCGCACGTCCACGCTGTCGGCCATCCGGGTGATGGGCTTGAGGGCCTTGGGGACAGCAGAGTCGGCGATCTCCTTCACGCCCTGCACCACTTCGCCGCACTCCACGCCCCGGGCCGTCTCGACGATAACATAGTCGCCGGTCTTGATGGGGGTGTCTGCGGGGTCAAAATAATAGGTCTTGCCGTTGTCCTTGAAACGGACGGATATAACTTTCTTCATAGCATTCCTCTTTGGGGTCGTATCGAACGTATATAAGCCCGGAACATGGGCCTTGAGCAGTCTGGATAGGCGCTGTGCCTGAAATTGCGATAAAATTCCATTCTGCATTCTAGTATAGCATAATCCGGCCCGTATTTCCACGAAATATGGCAAGAAAGTAGCCGGGATCTTCCCATTGACTTCCTAAACGAAGGTGGATTAAGGAAAGTTTTGTTAAATATTAACTTCAGGACTATTGCAAGGGAGATTCCCTCGTGTATAATAGGAACGATAAGAAGCGTTCAGAGGGTGCTGCCGTGGTTGCGGCGTACCTTTTGCCGCGCGGCGGCATAAAAAAGAAATGGATAGGAAATCATGGAAAAATTCAGTGTCAAAAAGCCGTTCACCATCCTTGTTGCGGTCATCATGGTCCTGCTGCTGGGCTTCGTGTCCATCACGAACCTGCAGACGAACCTTCTGCCCGACATCAGCACGCCATACCTCATGGTGGTCACCGTCTACCCCGGTGCCAGCCCGGAGCGTGTGGAGTCAGAAGTCTCCGATGTGATGGAGAACGCGCTGGGTACAGTGTCCGGCGTCGAGAGCATCACGGCGACCTCGGCAGAAAACTACAGCCTTCTGCTCATGAAATTCGCCGAAGGCACCGACATGAACAGCGCGATGGTCAAGACCTCCAACAAGGTGGACCAGACCGCGTCCAGCCTGCCCGGCACCTGTCTGACCCCCTCCATCATCGAGTACAGCCTGAACATGAACGCCTTTATGACGGCGGCTGTCAGCCGGGAGGGCAGCGATGTCTACGATCTGTCGGACTTCGTGGATAACACCCTCGTGCCTTATGTGGGCCGCACCGGCGGCGTTTCCAGCGTGTCGGCCAACGGCCTCATCGAAAAGATGGTGCAGGTGCAGCTGAATCAGGATAAGATAGACGAAGTGAACGCCCGCCTGCTGGAGCTCATCGACACCCAGCTGGCCGACGCCCGCGCCCAGCTCGATGACGCCGAGGCCCAGATCGCCGCAGGCCGTGCCGAGTACGAAAAACAGCTGAAAAACTTTGGCGACACGGTCTCCGATACGGTCATGGCCCAGATGGGTACGGAGGTGGCCGACGCCGTCACCGTCGTGCGCGACCAGGCGCAGGCTTTGCTGAGCAGCATCAACCAGCTCATCGGCGTGGTCAATGAGCCGGAGATCCAGCAGGCCCTCATCGACGTCCGCGACGGCCTGCAGCGGGTCGTGGACCAGTTCAACCAGACCGGTATGCGGGACATCGACTCCCTCATCGAGATCGTCGGCGAGCTGCGCGACATCACCGATAAGCTCACCGCCGCTCTGCAGGAGCTGCAGGGCCGTCTGGGAACCAGCGACGGCACCGTCTCCGACCTTGCCGACGAGCTGGAAGTCTCCAACAGCCTGAGCACCATTTATAAGACTCTGGACGAGGTCATCAAAGCCATGGACAATGTCCCCGGCCTGATGAACCAGTTCTCCGTCGCTCTGGGCAACTATTCCAGCCAGCAGCTCAGCGCCTATATGCAGTTCACCGAGGCCCGGGAGAAGCTGAAGGACTACGAAAACCAGCTGGAAGACGCCAAGCAGCTCTACGAGGAGACCAAGGAAAAGGCCCTTGCCAGCGCCGATGTGGCCAAGCAGCTGGACATAAAGACCCTCGCCCAGCTCATCTACGCCCAGAACTTCTCGATGCCTGCCGGCTACGTCGCCGATAAGAGCGGCGAGTCCTGGCTGCTGAAGGTCGGCGAAGAGTACGACAGCGTTTCGGACATCGAGGGCGCACTTCTGCTCCACGTCGATGGCTTCGGCGATGTCCGCCTCTCCGATGTGGCCGACGTGGCCGTCATCGACAACGCCGAGGCCAGCTATACCCGTCTGAATGGGGAGCGGGCCGTGGTGCTGAAAATTTTCCGCAACGCCAATTCCAGCGCCAGCAGCGTCTCGGACGGCTGCCTGAATGCCTTCAAGGAGCTGCAGGCCCAGTATTCTGACCTTCACGTCGTCGTCCTGTCCAATCAGGGCAACTACATCACCATCATCGTCAACAGCATCATCAGCAGTATGCTGGTGGGCGCTGCACTGGCCATCATCGTGCTGGCCATCTTCCTGAAGGACATCAAGCCCACCCTCGTGGTCGGCGTCAGCATCCCGCTGTCCGTCCTGTTCGCCGTCGTTCTGATGTACTTCACCGGCCTCGACATGAACATCATGACGCTGGCGGGCCTGTCGCTGGGCGTCGGTATGCTGGTGGATAACTCGGTCGTCGTCATCGAGAACATTTACCGTCTGCGGGGCCGGGGCGTACCGGCGGCCCGCGCCGCCGTGCAGGGCGCTCGTCAGGTGGGTATGTCGGTGGTGGCCTCTACCCTCACCTCGGTCTGCGTCTTCCTGCCGGTGGTGTTCGCCTCCGGCACGGTGCGCAGCCTGCTGCAGCCCATGTCCATGTGCATCGGCTACTGCCTGATGGCCTCTCTCATCGTAGCCATCACCGTCGTGCCTGCCGCTGCTTCCACTGTCCTGAAAAAGGCTGAGCCGAAGCGTCTGGTCTGGTTTGAAAAGATCCAGGATAAGTATGCCCACAGCCTCGAGTGGTGCCTGAAGCACCGCGCTCTGCCGCTGCTGGCCGCTGTCGTCCTGCTGGCCTTCTGCGGCTGGAAGGTCTTCTCCATGGGCGTCGTCCTTCTGCCCGAAATTTCCAGCAATGAGGCCACCATCGCCCTCTCCACCGACGACGGCCTGACCAAAGAGGAGTCCTACGGTGTGGCCGGACAGGTCGTCGAGGCCGTCATGGCCGTGGACGGCGTGGAAGAGGTGGGCGTCACCACCGATACCACTGTGGCCGGCATCGACATCGGCCAGCTGGGCCTGCCCAGCGCTATCACCGACCTGCTGAGCGCCGCCAACAGCTACGGCAGCTACCAGTTCAACGTCATGCTGGACGAGTCACTGTCCTCTACCCGGATCGCCGCCGTGGAGCAGGCCCTGAATGATGCCGTTTCCGGCGTCGGGAACTGCACCGGCACCGTCGAGATCAGCGGTATGCAGGACCTGACCAGCCAGCTGAGCAGCGGCCTCTCTGTCAAGATCTACGGCCCCGACGCCGATACCATTACCGCACTGGGCGATAAGGTCGTCCAGATGGTCAACGACACTGAGGGCTTCGCCAATGCCGCCACCGGCCTCGGTCAGGGCGATGCGACCATCAATCTGGACATCGACCGCGACAAGGTCCGCGCCTATGGCCTGACGGTTGCGCAGGTCTACCAGCAGATCGCCGCCAAGCTCACCACCACCACCACGGCGGAGACGCCCGTCACGGTAGACGGCTCCACCATGAAAGTCCAGATCAGCGATAATCTTGACCCTATGACCAAGGAAAACATGATGGACATGACCTTCACCACCAGCGTCATGGACGCCACCGGCACCACCACCACCGGCACCTGCACGCTGGGCGATATTGCTTCCTGGACGACGGGTACTGCCCCCGACTCCATCACCAGCGAGAACCAGACCCGCTATATCACGGTGACGGCAGACACGCTGGACGGCTACAACACCACGGTCCAGTCCCGCGTGCTGCAGAAGACGCTGGACGCCTTCGCCCTCACCGATGAGATGCCCGAGGGCTGCTCCTTCTCGCTGGGCGGCGAGTCCTCCACCGTCAACCTGATGGTCGACGAGATGGTGCAGTGGATGGCTCTGGCCCTGCCCTTCGTCTATCTGGTCATGGTGGCTCAGTTCCAGAGCCTGCTGTCCCCCTTCATCGTCCTGTTCACGGTGCCGCTGGCCTTCACTGGCGGCCTGCTGGGTATGCTGGTCACCGGCCAGCAGCTGACCATGATCTCCCTGATGGGCTTCATCGTCCTGATGGGTACCGTCGTCAACAACGGCATCGTCTTTGTGGACTACGCCAACCAGCTGCGTCTGGGCGGTCTGGAGCGCCGTGCGGCCCTTGTCGCCACCGGCAAGACCCGTATGCGTCCTATCCTCATGACCACCCTGACCACCGTTCTGGCCATGCTGCAGATGGTGTTCAGCAACGATATGGCGAGCCAGCTCATGAGCGGCATGGCCATCGTCATCATCTGCGGCCTGAGCTATGCCACCCTGATGACCCTGTACATCGTCCCCATCCTCTACGACATCCTCTTCAAGAAGCCGCCGCTGGTGGTCGATGTGGGTGACGACGGGATGGACGACATCCCCGACGATGCCGCCGAGTATATCGCGCAGTCGAACGCCGCCGAGGCTCAGCCGGAGACCTGAGTCTGCATAACAATAGTATCTGCTCCGAAACCGCTGCACGGTCACCGTGCGGCGGTTTCTTTTTTGGGCTGGGCCTGCCGGGGGGCGCCCGGAAGGCCCAGCCCGGCGCCGTTCTGGGTAGAATCATGTCAGTGGCGGGAACATTCAGCGATAACCTATTGACAAGGTAGGGGGGGGGGGGGGGGGGGTACAATAGGAAAAAGGTGTCGATGTTTCGTTTGAACACCGCTATATTATAGGGAGGAATCATACTATGAAACGACTCAACCGTATCCTGTCTCTGGCCCTTGCGGCCATGATGGCACTGACCCTGCTTACCGGCTGCGGCGGCAAGGTGACCGAGCGTGCCATGGAAAAGGCCTACGGAGATTATCTCCGGGGCCAGATGGGAAAACCTGACATGAAGGTGACCTACGATGTCTCCCCGGCTGTCTTTGAGAAGATCGATGGGGACTTACGGGCAAACAAGGCAAAATGGTTCAAAGATACCGGTTATCTGGCCAACACTTCGAACTCGAACGAGTATTTCTGCGACTACGGCAATACCATCGGTGATGGCGTCACCATGCTGAAAGGGGCACTGCAGGATTACAGCACCAGCGTCAACGTGCGGTTTTATGCGGCAAAAATGCCCGAGTCGGCGGGCAATGCCACCACCCAGGCTGCCTATGTGATCCATCAATCTATGAACGGCGTGAGTGTTTACTCCAACCCTCCGTATGATTGGACGAGCGTAAAGCTCGCCGTCCACCGTGTGCAGGACGGCGATGACACCTACTGCTACATAATCGTCATCTACGAAAAATAAGCCGCCTACCGTGGTCCGAGCTTTCTGAGCCCACATAGAATAAGTATTTGCTCCGAAACCGCTGCACAGCCTGATGTGCGGCGGTTTCTTTTGTTCCCTGACAGCAGCAGCGTCCTTGCCCTCTCAGGCGCTTCGCGCCAGCTCTCCCAAAGGGAGAGCCTTTTAAGATGAAAGGCGTTTTCGCAATATGTCCAAAAAATCTCTCGAAATTTTGGAAGATAAATCTAAAAGCATTCTCACACAAGTCTGGAAAACTGTGCTATAATCATAATTATGGACGAGGTCGGGGCTGCGCTGCCCTGACCGAAAATAATGAAGAAGGAGGCGAGCCTTATGGCACAGTTCCGCTCCAAGCCCTTTGGTGTGACCAAAAACGGCGATAAGGTGGATGAATACATCATCTCCAATCCCGGTGGACTTGAGGTCAGCGTGCTGAACTATGGCTGTGTGATCAAAAATCTCTTCGTCCCTACAAAAACAGGTCCGGTGGATGTGGTCGTCGGACACGACACCCTCGCCGACTATGAGGCGGATTTCAACTCATCCGGCAGCACCTGCTGCGGTGCGTTCGTGGGCCGGTACGCCAACCGCATTGAAAATGCGGAATTTTCTCTCAGCGGCAAGACCTACAAGCTGGAAGCCAACAATGGCAGAAATCACCTGCACGGCACCTTCCCCCGCAAAATTTACGATGTGAAGATGTTCGGCGACACCCTTTTGATGGAGACCGAAAGCCCGGCGGGCGAAGACGGTTTCCCCGGAAATCTGAAGGTCAGTGTGCGGTATATCCTCACGCCGGACAACACCCTGCGGATGGACTACCGTGTGTCCACTGACGAGGACACCATCATCAATCTGACCAACCACACCTACTTCAACCTCGACGGCGGCGGCAATGTGCTGGGCCAGAAGCTCCGCATTTACGCTTCCAACTACCTCGAGGGCAACAACGAGACCTGCCCCACGGGCAAGATCCTGCCCGTGGACGGTACGCCGATGGACTTCCGCACCGGAAAGCCTCTGGGACGCGACCTCGACACCGGCTTCTACCAGACCACCATGGCGGGCGGCGGCTTCGACCACTGCTATGTCCTCGACCGGCCCCGGGGTGCCAGCCAGAGCCTCTGCGCCTGGGCGTCCAGCGACAAGACCGGCATCAGCATGAAGATGTACACCACCCAGCCGGGCATCCAGCTCTACACCGGCAACTTCCTGCAGAACTGCCCCTCCCCCGGCAAGGGCGGCGTCCCGCTGGAAAAGTACGGCGGCTTTGCCCTTGAGACCCAGCACTTCCCCTGCAGCCCCTCTCACCCGGAGTTCCCGACGACGGTGCTGCGGGCAGGCAAAGTCTTCCGGGCCAACACTACGCTCCGCTTCTTCACCGGCCGTCAGTGCGGCCGTTTGTAAGCAAATATCAGCCGCAGCAAAGGGCAGCTCTCTTGCGGGAGCTGCCCTTTGCTGTTTTTGCGTGTCCTCTCCATGCCTTGCGGACTAAAAATCTTTGCAGTTCATCAGACCGGACGAAAAGATGCAACAAAAATACATTTTAATAAAAAAGCCGGTACTTGATTCTCTGTGCAAAAAGCGGTATCCTTTAGGCAGACAGAGCACAAGGGTTCTGTGCGAAGCAACATTTGGAACAAGAGAGGTATTGGACATGGCTATTTTGGTTTCCGGCGGCGCAGGCTACATCGGCAGCCACACCTGCATCGAGCTTCTGAATGCCGGCTACGACGTCGTCGTGGCGGACAATTACTATAATGCATCCCCTGTGGTCCTCGACCGCGTCAAGCAGATCACCGGCAAGGACTTCCGCTTCTATCAGGCCGATATGACCAAACACGAGGATGTGGAGAAGATCTTCGCCGAGTGTCCCGACATCACGGCGGTCATCCAGTTCGCAGCCTATAAGGCCGTCGGCGAGAGCGTGTCCAAGCCCATCGAATACTACTACAATAACCTCAACTGCACGCTGGTCATCCTGGATGTGATGCGCAAGCATAACTGCCACAACTTCGTGTTCAGCTCTTCCGCCACCGTCTACGGCGACCCCGCCAGTGTGCCGATCACCGAGGACTTCCCCGTGGGTGCCACCACCAACCCCTACGGCACCACCAAGGCCATGACCGAGCGCATCCTCACCGATGTCTGCAAGGCTGACCCCACCCTGAACGTGGCTCTGCTGCGCTACTTCAACCCCATCGGCGCCCACAAGTCCGGCCTCATCGGCGAGGACCCCAACGGCATCCCCAACAACCTCATGCCCTACATCGCCAAGGTGGCTGTGGGCAAGCTGGAAAAGGTCCATGTCTTCGGCAATGACTACCCCACTCCCGACGGCACCGGCGTCCGCGACTACATCCATGTCGTGGACCTGGCCCGCGGTCATGTCTGCGCCATCAAGAAGCTGGAAACGAACTGCGGCCTCTTCATCTGCAACCTCGGCACCGGCAAGGGTTACAGCGTGCTGGATGTCATCCATGCCTTCGAGAAAGCCTGCGGCAAGCCCATCCCCTACGTCATCGATGCCCGCCGCCCCGGCGACATCGCCGAGTGCTACGCTGACCCCACCAAGGCCAAAAACGAGCTGGGCTGGGTGGCTGAGTACGGCATCGAGGAGATGTGCGCCGACAGCTGGAACTGGCAGAAGAAGAACCCTGACGGCTACCACACCGCGAACTGAATAAAAAACGATAAGAGCCTGTACGGCGGGTACTTCCCGGGTACAGGCTCTTATTTTTTGCACTTTTTCGGATATTCGAGGAAGGCGGCATGATTTTTTTCAGAGAACAGTTCAGAACAGCCCCGTTTCTCTTGACAACGCCGGAAAGTTAGCCTATATTACTGTTGTTAACGCAAACTAACAAACGCGCTCGAGAGGAACATTCCATATGACGTTGAAAGATTTGAACATCGGCGAGACTGCCGTGGTCGGGACCGTGGGCGGCGAAGGGGCTCTGCGTCAGCATTTTCTGGATATGGGGCTGATCCCCGGTGAGGAGGTCACGCTGGTCAAATTTGCCCCCATGGGCGACCCGATGGAGCTGAGCATCCACGGCTACGAGCTGACCCTCCGGCTGGACGATGCCGCCCGCATCGGGGTCACTCTGGCCAAAGCCCCAGCGGTGAAAAAGACGGCGGCAGAAAGTGAAAAGCCGGTGGAGCACCCGGGCCTCGGCGAAGGCGGCCGCTACCACACCAAAAAGGGCGAGAACCCTCTGCCCGACGGCACGACCCTTACCTTTGCGCTGGCGGGCAACCAGAACTGCGGCAAGACGACCCTCTTCAACCAGCTCACCGGTTCCAACCAGCACGTCGGCAATTTCCCGGGTGTGACGGTGGACCGCAAGAGCGGTGCGATCCGGAATAACCCGAATACGGAGGTCACAGACCTGCCCGGCATCTACTCCATGTCGCCCTATACCAGCGAGGAGATCGTGACCCGGCAGTTCATCATCGGCGAGAAGCCCACGGGCATCATCAATATCGTGGACGCCACCAACATCGAGAGGAATCTGTACCTCACCATGCAGCTCATGGAGCTGGATACGCCGATGGTGCTGGCGCTGAACATGATGGACGAGATGCGCGGCAACGGCGGCACTGTCCGCATCAATAAGATGGAGGCCATGCTGGGCATCCCGGTCGTGCCCATCTCTGCGGCAAAGAACGAGGGCGTGGACGAGCTGGTGGATCATGCGCTCCATGTTGCAAAGTATCAGGAGCGGCCGGGCCGGATGGATTTCTGCGGCGAGGAGGATCACGGCGGCGCAGTCCACCGCTGCATCCACGGCATCATCCACCTGATCGAGGATCATGCCAGGGCCGCAGGCATCCCGGTGCGCTTTGCGGCCACAAAGCTCGTGGAGGGCGACCAGCGCATCGAGGCGGCCCTGAAGCTCGACCAGAACGAAAAAGAGATGATCGAGCACATCATCGTCCAGATGGAGCAGGAGCGGGGTCTGGACCGCGCCGCCGCCATCGCGGATATGCGGTTCCACTTCATCCACCAGCTGGTGGAGCAGACCGTCGTGAAGCCCCGCCAGAGCAAGGAGCAGCTCCGCTCGGCCCAGATCGACCGGTTCCTCACGGGCCGCTATACCGCCATCCCGGCCTTTGTGGGCATCATGGCGCTGGTGTTCTACCTCACCTTCGGCGTCATCGGTCTGGCGCTCCAGAACCTGCTGGAAGTGGGCATTGATGCCCTGACCGCCGCGGTGGACTCCACCCTCACGGCGTGGAACGTCAACGCAGCCGTCCACTCGCTGGTCATCGACGGCATCTTCACCGGTGTGGGCAGCGTGTTGAGCTTCCTGCCCATCATCGTGACCCTGTTCTTCTTCCTCTCTCTGCTGGAGGATACCGGATACATGGCCCGCGTGGCATTCGTGATGGATAAGCTTCTCCGCCGCATCGGCCTCTCGGGGCGCAGCATCGTGCCAATGCTCATCGGCTTCGGCTGCACCGTCCCCGGCGTCATGGCCAGCCGCACCCTGCCCTCGGAGCGCGACCGCAAAATGACCATCCTGCTCACCCCCTTTATGAGCTGCTCGGCCAAGCTGCCCATCTACAGCCTGTTTGCGGCGGCCTTCTTCCCGGAGCACGCGGCTCTGGTGATGGTCAGCCTCTATTTCCTCGGCATTGCGGTGGGCATTCTGATGGCCATCCTGCTGAAGAGCAGTGTCTTTAAGGGCGAGGCCGTCCCCTTTGTGATGGAGCTGCCCAACTACCGCCTGCCCGGCCTCAAGAATGTGGTCCAGCTGCTCTGGGAAAAGGCCCGCGATTTCCTTCAGCGCGCCTTTACGGTCATCTTTGTGGCGACCATCATCATCTGGTTCCTGCAGAGCTTCGACCTGCGGCTCAGCCTCACCGCTGACCCGCAGCAGAGCATCCTTGCATGGCTGGCCAGCGGTATCGCGCCGCTGTTTGCGCCACTGGGCTTTGCCGACTGGCGGGTGTCTACGGCCCTGATCACCGGCTTTATGGCCAAGGAGAGCGTCGTTTCGACCCTCACCATCCTCTATGGTTCCTCTGCGGCCTTTGCCGCTGCGCTGTCCCCGGCGGCGGCGGCACCCCTGCTGGTGTTCTGCCTGCTCTATACGCCCTGCATCGCGGCGGTGGCCTCGGTCAAGCGGGAGCTGGGCGGCAAGTGGGCGTTTATCATGGTGGCAAATCAGTGCATCGTAGCATGGCTGGCGGCCTTCGGCACGCGGCTCATCATGATGCTGTAAAGAAAACGGAAACAGGGAGCGGCCTGCAAGATGCGGGCCGCTCCTTTTCTCTTGACGATTGCTGCGTTTTTGTGCTATTATTACTTCAAATTTGAATGATATAATTTTGAATCATAAGGAGGCGCCCCATGAATACCCCGGGCATCGAATTCGGGCGGAAGACCTCGGCGGCTTACGCCGCCCTCTGCAAGCCCCTGTGCCAGAAGCTCCATCTGCCCCAGACGGCTTTTGACATCCTGATGTTCCTCGCCAACAACCCCGGCTACCAGACCGCCAGCGACGTGGTGGAGGTGCGCAAACTGAAGGCAAACCTCGTCTCGGTGAACATAGACCGTCTGGTGCAGGAGGGCTACCTCGTCCGCGAGGCTGACCCCGGCGACCGCCGCCGCACCCTGCTGCGCTGCACCGAAAAAGCCTGCCCCATCATTGAGCAGGGCCGGGCCTTGCAGGAGGAATTTGGCGCGCGTCTGCTGGAACACACCAATGAAGCACAGCGAAAGGCGTTCTTCGAGACGATGGACATTATAAATGAGAATCTGGACGCCATTCTGGAAGGAGAAGCATGAACATTTTATTTACGATCTTCGTCACCTTTTTCGCCGGCATGGGCGCGGGCCTCGGCACCGGCTTTGCGGGCCTGAGCGCGGCGGCTGTCATCAGCCCCATGCTCATCACCTTTCTGCATATGGACCCCTATATGGCCGTGGGCATCGCCCTCTCGTCGGATGTGCTGGCCAGCGCCGTCTCGGCCTACACCTACCATAAAAACAAGAACCTCGACATCAAAAACGGCCTCATCATGATGGTGAGCGTGCTGGTGTTCACGGTGGTGGGCAGCTGGGTGGCCAGCCTGCTCCCCTCGGCCACGATGGGCAGTTTCTCGGTGTTCATGACCTTCCTGCTGGGCATCAAGTTCATCGTCCGGCCCGTCATGACCACCAAAGAGGCCATGCAGGGCGTCAGCGCAAAGAAGCGGGCCGTCCAGTCCATCGTCTGCGGCGTCCTCATCGGCTTCATCTGCGGCTTTATCGGCGCAGGCGGCGGCATGATGATGCTCCTCATCCTCACCAGCGTCCTCGGCTATGAGTTGAAAATGGCTGTAGGTACCAGCGTGTTCATCATGACCTTCACGGCCCTGACCGGCGCTGTCAGCCACTTCGCCATCGGCGGTGCGCCGGTCTGGCACGTCTGGGCGCTCTGCGTCGTCTTCACCCTGCTGTGGGCGCGCATCGCGGCGGTCTTTGCCAACAAGGCCGATGCCAAGACCCTCAACCGCGCCACCGGCATCATCCTCGTCATCCTCGGCGTGGTGGTCATGGGCTTCAACTGGCTCAGCTGACCGTATCCGGACAAAAAGAAATGCCTGTGCGGCAGATGCTGCACAGGCATTTTTAATGTTCTTTTAACGGACGAACTCGACTTCAACATCGCCGTTTTTGGTGGCGAGGTTCAGCTTGTTGGGGGCATCTGCATTCTGCTGCAGGGTGTCCTTGCCGAAGAAGACGAAGTTCTTGTCGTTGGCGTCGGAGACGCGGATCTTGCCGCCGCCTGCGGCCAGCTCAAAGCCGTAAGAGCTGCCGCTGCCGATCACAGAGCCGGTGATGCTGCCGTTCTGTACCTTGGCGTTGCAGACGTTGGCAGAGATGTTTTCCAGCTTGAGGGTGCCGCTGTTCTGGATGGTGGCAGCCACATTCTGGGAGGTGACGCCGCTCATGGTGATCTTGCCGTTGCGGGTGGTGCCGCTCAGGGTGGAGCCGTTGAAGTTCGACACCTCGATGCGGCCATTGTCGGTGGTGAGGCTGGCGGTCTGTGCCGAAACGCCGTCCAGCGTGATGCTGTCGTTGGTGGTGCTGACGGTGATGTTTGCCAGCGTCTGGCGGGGTACCTGCAGCGTCAGGGTGCAGCTGCGGGTGTCCTGGCTCTGGATGACAAGGGAAGCGTTGGGCTCCCGGGTCTTGGTCACGGTGAGGGTGCTGCCCGCCACCGTGAAATCGTAGAGCTTGGAGCTTTCAAAGGCGTAGCTCGAGGTGTAGGTGTAATCGGCGTGGACGTGGTCGATGTCGGCGGCCTGCAGAATGACCGCAGCGCTGTTGTCCTGCACCACGATGGCGTTGATGCCGGCCGGTGCGTCATAGCTGGCGCTGTAAGTGGCCACAGATGCCGCCGCGCCGCAGAAGAATGCAGCCGCCGTGACAGCTGTCAGAAGAGCGAGAAGAAACTTTTTCATAAGGAAAACCTCCTGTCGCAATAAAATAGATGAGCGGAATGTCCCGCAGAAGATTTTACTTTATCCGTCCGGGCCGCAGCTGCGGCTCGGATAGAATTTCTCACCCTAAAAATACCGCAGCAGAGAAAAAAAGTCAAGAGAGAAAAAATGAACAATAAAAAACGCCTGCACAGTGGTGCAGGCGCAAAAGCAGGATAAATTATTTTTCTTCGATGGTGGAGTGCTCGATGACATAGTCGGCAGCGCGGCGGATGCCCTCGTTGCGGCGGATGGCCTCCACGTTGGACGCAGCCTTGACTTCCTCGAGGGTCTTCTTGGTGCGCTCAGCGCGCTCGGACAGGGTCTTGTCGATGTCCTCCTCAGTGGGGACGAGGTTCTCGTTCTGAGCGATCTGCAGCAGGGCCATCCGGGCGCGGGTGTTCTTCTCCGCAGCAGTGTGGACAGCGGCAGTGAAGCTCTCGCGGGTCTGATGGATCTGGCTCAGGTAGCGGTCGAGGCTCAGGCGCTGCATCTGCAGCTGCTGCTGGATCTGCTCCATCTCCTGCTGATAGGCACTCTCGACGAGAACGCTGGGCAGCTCGCCCTCAGCGGCTGCGGCCAGCTGGGTGAGGATGGCGTCCTTGGCGCGGTTGAGCGCGGCGGCGTGTTTATTGTCGTGGAGCTGCTGACGGATCTGGGCGCGGAACTCGTCCATGGTGTCCACATTGGCAGCCTTCTTGGCAAAATCACTGTTCAGAGCGGGCAGCTGGCGGACGCAGACGTCGTGCAGCTTGATTTTGAAGACCACGGGCTTGCCGGCCAGGTCCTTGACGTGGTAGCGTGCCGGGAAGGTGACAAAGATGTCAAACTCCTCGCCGCCTTTGTGGCCGAGGATGCCTTCCTCGAAGCCGGGGATCATCCGGCCGCTGCCCAGCTGCAGGGTCTGGTTCTGGGCGGAGCCGCCGTTGAAGGGCTTGCCCTCCAGCAGGCCCTCGTAGTCGATGTGGACGATGTTGCCCTTGACGGCCGGACCCTTGTGAGGCACCAGCTCAGCAGCCATGGCGCGGCGGCGCTCCAGCACAGCGTCGATCTCCTTGTCGGTGACTTCCGGGGTGACGCACTCGGTCTTGAAGCCGGTGGTCTGGGTCAGGCTCAGCTCAGGCTGCAGGGCGGTGGTGGCAGTGGCCACAAAGCCCTCGTCCTTCTTCACGCTGACCAGGTCGTAGACCGGCTCGTCCACAGCGTGGAAGCCGTGTTCTGCCATCGCTGCGTTGTACAGGGCCGGGACGTCCTTGTCCATCAGATCGTTGATGGCGTCGTACCAGAAGGTGTGCTCGCCGCGGTCGGCCTCGATCTGGGCGCGGTCAGCCTCGCCCTTGGCAAAGCCCTTGATGGTGTACGTTGCGCGGGTGCGCTCGTACACGGCGTTGGACGCAGCTTCCAGCTCCTCAGCCGAAGCGCTGAAAGTCATTTTGCAGACACTCTTTTCGGGAGTTTCCACGCTTACCAGTTTCATAGGTTCTACCCTCCGTGCTGCCCCCTGAAAGGGCAAGATTCAAAACATTATGAAGTTATTATAGCACAATAAGCTCAAAAGCGGTATAATAAAAAGAAAGAAAATCTGTTCTTTTGTCAGCGAATGGGCTCCCGGGCGCTGCAAAACGAAAGGAAGTGTACACCTCATGCGTCTGTTCGACGTTCTCGGGCCGGTGATGATCGGCCCCTCCTCCAGCCATACGGCGGGTGCGGCCCGCATTGGATATACGGCCCAGAAGCTGCTGGGCGACGTCCCCGCCGAGGCGGACATTGGGCTCTACGGCAGCTTTGCCACCACAGGCCGGGGCCACGGCACCGACCGTGCGCTGGTGGCGGGCCTGCTGGGCCTCCGCCCGGACGACCCCCGCCTGCCCGACAGCTTCGCGCTGGCCGAGGAGGCCGGCATGAAGTTCACCATCCATCCGGTGGAGCTCCGTGCCGCCCACCCGAATACGACGGTGCTTACCTTAAAGAGTAAGGTGGGCCGGACCCTCGTCCTGAAGGCGGCCTCTGTGGGCGGCGGACGCATCCGCGTGACGGAGATCGACGGTGTGCCTGCCGACTTTGGCGGGGACAGCAACACCCTTATCATCCATAACGAGGACACCCCCGGCTGCATCGCCGAGGTCACGATGTCGCTGGCCCAGCGCCGCATCAATATCGCGTCCATGCAGGTGTTCCGCGCCGCGACGGGCGGCTGCGCCGTTATGGTGCTGGAATGCGACTCCCACATCCCCCACGTGCTGGAACAGCAGATGGCCGTGATGCCGGGCATCCGCAAAGTCACCTGCCTGAACATCGACGAGCCGGAAGAATGTGAGGAGGGCTGAGACGTGTCGTTTTTATCCTGTGAAGAGATGCTGGCCGCTGCCCGCAGCCAGAATATTTCCCTTTCGGAGGCCATCCTCCGCAGCGATTTGGCCGAGAGCCGCCTCACCGAGGCCCACAGCCGGGAGATGATGCACCACCTCTGGCAGGTGATGCAGGCCACCAGCCGGGACTATGACCCGGCCCAGCGCAGCCGAAGCGGCCTTTCGGGCGGCGACGCGGCCAAGGTGGAGCAGGCCCATCAAGAAGGAAAGAGCCTTGGCGGAGATTACCTCGCCGCAGTGACTGCCGAAGCGCTCAAGACCGCCGAGTGCAACGCCTGCATGAAGCGCATCGTCGCTGCCCCCACGGCGGGCAGCTGCGGCGTCCTGCCCGCT